>Ga0070737_10001946_pt1 | contig 26631 bp, 23 predicted proteins | sample Coa_R1_10_FD_66438 | JGI IMG/M metagenome (GOLD analysis project Ga0070737, IMG submission 66438) | Surface soil microbial communities from Centralia Pennsylvania, which are recovering from an underground coalmine fire - Coalmine... | ecosystem: Environmental > Terrestrial > Soil > Unclassified... | reverse complement strand
AGGACCCGTGTCACCTCGCCGATCGACACGGCCGGGGCGCCGCCGCTCGGCCGGTGCCAGGCCGGATCGGTCGTCCCGGCGGGATGGCCGGCGCGGGCCGGACCGCCGGGCTGGTGCACGCCCGGGCAGCCGACCACTGTCTTCAGCACGGCCGAGGCGCTCACGCCGGCTTCGGCGATGAGCGAGCCGGCCAGAGCGGCCAGGTCCGCCGTCCGGGACTTGGTGCTGGCCGCGTGCACGGTCCTGGTCGCCCGGGCCCTGACCTCACCGCAGATGTCGGCGATGGCGCCGCGGACGTACTCGAAGCCGACGTCGAGGGACAGGGCGTAGCCGGCGTCGGGGTCGATCTCGTACAGGGCCGCGCTCGGCCCCCGGGCGCCGCTGCGCTGGCCGGCGACCCGGACCAGGCCGTCGGCGGTGAGCCCGGCCAGGACCAGGCCGACGGTGGGCTTGGAGAGGTTGGACAGCTGGGTGAGGTCGCGCCGGGACAGCCGCTCGGCCCGCCGGATGGCGTTGAGGACGTTCTGTTCGTTGATGGAGCGCAGCAGCCGGGGGCGACCGGCGACGGTCTCGGTTTGATCCGTCACGACGCTCCCCCACGATAGGGAAGGGAACCTTACAGTGCACAACCGTATGAGTGACCTGAGCACCCACCGCATCGCCGCCGCCCTCGGGCTCGGGGAGGGCTTCGAGCCGTTCCTGCGCCAGCTCGACAAGGCGGGGGAGCCGGCCCAACCTCTGCCGGCGACGGCCGCCGCCGAGGCGGCCGAGCTGCTGACCCGCCTCGGCTGCAGCGACCAGACGGTCGCCGACACCCTGGCCACCTGGCCCGACCCGGAGCGGGACCCCGAACGGTGGTGGCTGCTCGAGCGGGGCCGGCGGTACCTCAACGCCGCCGTCGGCGACATCGACGCCGACGGCGGCGTCTGGCCCCAGCTGCCGGAGGCGCTCGGCCTGCCCGGCAGCTGCTACTACCTGCAGCTGTACGCCGTGGCGGCGCCGGCGGCCCTCGCCTGGTACCGGCAGCGGGGCGTCCCCGACCAGGTCTCGTGGGCGACCCTCGCCGACGTGGCCCGCCACGAGGCCATCCACCGGCGGATCCACGGACGCAGCGGCATCGACGCGCCCGGCTGGATGACCCTCCACGCCCGGGCGGTGATCTACGAGCTGGGCCGCCTCCAGTTCGCCCCCATGCACATCGGCGGGGGCGTCGAACCGGCGTCGTGGTACGGCGCCGAGGCCGCCGCCGCTCTCGGCGACGGGTTCCGCCCCGGCGACCTGATCTTCGGCGTGCACATCCCGGCCGGGGGCTCCCTCGACCCCGAGGCCTGCGAGGCGTCCTACCAGGAGGCCGGGGCCTTCGTCGACCGCTTCTTCCCGGCCGGCGCCGGGCAGGCGAGGCGGCTGGCCACCTGCTCGTCGTGGCTCCTCGACGACCAGCTGGCCGAGTACCTGCCGCCCGAGTCCAACATCGTCCGCTTCCAGCGGGCCTTCGAGCTCGTCCCCGGGTGGCAGGAGCGGGACGACGCCGTCCTCACCTTCGTCTTCCGCAACCGCGGGGTCGACCCTGAGCGGGCCGAGCCCCACACCCGGCTCGAGCGGGCCGTGCTGGCCCACCTCCAGGCGGGCCGCCACTTCCACTGGCGGACCGGCTGGCGGGACTTCGTGCCCCGCTGAGCGCCCGGCGAGGCCGGCTCAGTCGTCCGGTCCGAGCTCCTCTACCTCGAGGAGGGTGAAGCCGTCGATGATGGTCCGCAGGACCTGCTGGGCCACGCGGGGATCGAGGTCGTTTTCGCGCGCCGTCTGGGCGATGGCGGCGATCATCTCGTCCTCCCGGTGGCGGTCCACCACCGGCATGTGCCGGGCCCGCTTGTAGTCGATCACCTGCTGGACGAGCCGCTGGCGCTCGGCCAGCAGGGCGACGAGGCGGCGATCGGTGGCATCGATACCGGCGCGGATGGCGCTGAGGTCGGGGGGAGGGGCGGCGTTCACCAGGGCATCTTGCCAAAGCGGGCCGGCGGGGACGACCCAGTTTGGAGGCCGTGGGGGGTGGCGTGGGTACGATGAGTCGAGCGATTAGCGCTGGCAATCATTCTCATCCCGTGAGCAGGGGGGCCCATGCCCGAATCCATCACCGTCACCGACAACCGCAGCGGTGAAGCAGTCGAGATTCCCATCCGAGACGGCGGGATCTCCGCGGCCGAGCTGCGCAAGTTGCTGCCGGGGATCTGGTTCGACGACCCGGCGTTCATGACGACGGCGGTGGGCTCGAGCGCGGTGACCTTCCTCGACGGCGACCAGGGCATCCTCCGCTACCGCGGCTACCCGATCGAGCAGCTGGCCGAGAAGTCGACCTACCTCGAGGTCTCCTACCTGTTGGTCCACGGCGAGCTGCCGACGGCGCCGCAGCTCGAGGAGTGGACGCACGAGATCACCCACCACACCTTCGTGCACGAGAACTTCGCCAAGCGCTTCCTCGACGGCTTCCACTACGACGCCCACCCGATGGGGATGCTGGTCTCGGCCATCGCCGCCCTGTCGACCTACTACCCCGAGTCCCGCAACATCACCGACCCGGACGTCCGCCGCCTGCAGATCATCCGGCTGATCGCCAAGGCCCCGACCCTCGCCGCCTTCTGCCACCGCTACTCGGCCGGCATGCCGCTGGTCTACCCGGACAACTCCCTCAGCTTCACCGAGAACTTCCTGTCGATGATGTGGCGGGTCGCCGAGCCCCGCTACGAGGCCGACCAGGTGCTGGCCCGGGCCCTCGACGTCCTCTTCATCCTCCACGCCGACCACGAGCAAAACTGCGGCACGCTGGCCATGCGGACGGTCGGCTCGGCCCACGCCGATCCATACCTGGCCTGCTCGGCGGCGGCCGCCGCGCTGGCCGGGCCCCGCCACGGCGGCGCCAACGAAGCCGTGCTGCGCATGCTGCGGTCGATCAAGTCGATCGACAACGTGGACGCCTTCATCGCCGACGTCAAGCGGGGCAAGGGCCTGCTCCAGGGCTTCGGCCACCGGGTGTACAAGAACTACGACCCCAGGGCCAAAATCATCAAGCGCACGGCCGACGAGGTGTTCTCCGTCACCGGCAAAAACCCGCTCCTCGACGTGGCCCTGAAGCTCGAAGAGGTCGCCCTGTCGGACGAGTACTTCGTCTCCCGCAAGCTGTATCCCAACGTCGACTTCTACTCGGGCCTCATCTACGAGGCCATGGGCTTCCCGTCGGAGATGTTCACCGTGCTGTTCGCCATCCCCCGGGTGACCGGTTGGCTGACCCACTGGCAGGAGCTCATCGAGCAGAACTCCAAGATCTACCGGCCTCGGCAGCTGTACGTCGGTCCGGAGGAGCGGCCCTACGTGCCGATGAGCGCGCGCTGAGCGTCCACCAGGGCTTTTGCCCGGGGGAGAGGGTGTCGCGAAGGACAAAAGCGGGGGATCTCCGCTACGGTCGAACATCATGGCGCTGAACCTGGCCGACCTGACCTCCCGCCTGCGCACGCCCCAGGGCCAGAAGCTGGTCAAGTACTCCGCCGCCTCGGTCGTCTCGGTGATCGTGAGCGTGGTGGCCCTGCTCTTCTTCGACGGTGTCCTGCGCTGGGACGCGGTGGTGTCGAGCACCCTGGCCACCGCCATCGCCACCATCCCGTCCTACGAGCTCAACCGCAAGTGGGCGTGGGGCAAGCACGGCAAGAGCCACCTGTGGCGGGAAGTGGTGCCCTTCTGGGTGCTGGCCTTCATCGGCTGGGCCTTCTCGACCTACTCGGTCCGCCTGACCGAGCAGGCCCTCAAGTCGAGCACCCTGCCCCACTACGCCAAGGCCGGGCTCGACGCAGTGGTCTACATCGCGGCCTTCGGGATCCTCTGGATCGCCAAGTTCATCATCTTCAACCGGCTGCTCTTCATCGACCACCACGCGGAGCGGGCCGAGCCGGCCGGCGTGGACAGCATGGCCGCCTGAACCAGCGGCATCCCGGAGCGCTCAGCCGGTGGACCACGACCTCCTGGCCGTCGCCCGCGCCGTCAAGGGGTTCATGCCCGACGACGAGGGCTTGGCGCTGCACGAGGCGGGGCGGCGGGCCGCCGCCACTGGGCTCGGACCGCTGCTCGAGATCGGCACCTACTGCGGCAAGTCGGCCGTCTACCTCGGCGCCGCCGCCCGGGCCGGTGGGACCACCCTGTGGAGCGTCGACCACCACCGCGGCTCCGAGGAGATCCAGCCGGGGTGGGAGCACCACGACCCGGAGGTCGTCGACGCCGGCACCGGCCGCATGGACACCCTGCCCTGGGCCCGCCGGACTCTCGAGGCGGCCGGGCTCGAGGACACGGTGATCCTGGTCGTGGGCGTTTCGGCGGCCGTCGCCACGGCCTGGACGACGCCGCTGTCGCTGCTCTTTATCGACGGCGGCCACAGCTCCGAGATCGAATGGGCCGACTACCGGGCCTGGGCGCCCAAGGTGGCCCCCGGCGGGTGGCTGGCCATCCACGACGTGTACCCCGACCCGGCCGACGGGGGCCGGCCGCCATACGAGATCTACGCCGACGCCCTCAGCGGCGGGGGGTGGACCGAGGAAGCCGGCGCCGCCTGCGGGAGCCTCCGGGTCCTTCGACGGGCTGCATCCACAGCCGCCACCTGAGCCGGGCCAGGCCGACCAGGGTCCGGGGGATGCGCCCGACGATCCCGGTCCGGGGCGGCCGCTGCTCGGCCACGTGGACCGGGACCTCGTCGACCTGCCGGCCGGCCCGCTCGGCCCGCAGGATCAGCTCGGTGTCGAAGATGTCGCGGCCCGACTCGATCGAGCTGACCAGCGTCTCCAGCGTCCCCTTGCGGAGCAGCTTGATGCCGTGGGTGTCGCTGGCCCGCAGCCCGAACCCCCAGCGCAGCATGACCGAGAACACGCCGGTCACCAGGCGGCGGGGGAGGGGCCGCTCGTCGTCGGCGCCGGCCGTCCGCTTGGAGCCGATGACCACGTCGGCGCCGGCCTCCTCGAGGGCGAGGGCCCGGTCGAGGAAGCCGAGGTCGACGAAGTCGACGTCGAAGTTGACGACCAGCCGGCCGGCGGCGGCCAGGAACCCGGCCCGCAGGGCCCTCCCGTAGTCGGCCTCGGGCAGGGTCACGTAGCGGACCTCGGGCAGCCGGGCGGCCAGCTCGGCGGCCACCGCCACCGTCCGGTCGGTCGACCCGTTTTCGCAGATGACCACCTCGAAGCGGAGGCCACGGTCGCGCAGCCCGGCCACCACGAGTTCCACCGAAGCGGCCAGGTAGGCCTCCTCGTTGTGGGCGGGGGCGACGACGCTGACGTCGGGGGTCGACCGACCCGCCGTCGGCATCCGCTCGGCCTCCATAACTTCATGGCAGGGTAGCTGGCACCACCCGGACCGCTCCCGCGCGCCGGCCTCCTTTCCCCTGTTCATTCATCACCTACAGTCGGGCCGATGCGGGTCGCACTGCTCGTCTACCGGGGCAACCCGCATTCCGGCGGCCAGGGCGTCTACACCCGGTACCTGTCGCGGGAGCTGACCGCGCTCGGCCACCAGGTCACCGTGTTCGCCGGGCAGCCGTGGCCCCGCCTCGACCCCGGAGTCGAGCTGGTCGCCGTCCCCAGCCTGGACCTGTACCGGCAGCCGGACCCGTTTCGCTTCCCCCGCCTCGACCAGCTGCGCTCGCCGATCGACGTGGCCGAGGTGGCCATCATGTGCACGGCCGGGTTCCCCGAGCCGCTCACCTTCAGCTGGCGGGTCCGCAAGCTGCTGGCCGGCCGGCGGGGCCGGTTCGACGTGGTCCACGACAACCAGACGTTCGGGAGCGGGTTGCTCGGCGTGATGGCCGACGGCTGGCCGCTGCTCGGCACCTGCCACCACCCGATCACCGTCGACCGGGAGCTCGAGCTGAGCCACGCCGACGGCTGGCGCCGGCAGCTGTCCCTGCGCCGCTGGTACGGGTTCCTGCGCATGCAGAAGCGGGTGGCCCGCCAGATGCCCCGGATCGTCACCGTCTCGGAGTCGTCCCGGCGGGACATCACCGAGCAGATGGGGGTGCCGGCCGGCCAGCTGGCCGTCGTGCCCGTCGGCGCCGACCACCAGCGGTTCCGGCCGGATCCCCGGGTGCCCCGGGTCCCCGGGCGGATCATGACCACGGCCAGCGCCGACGTCCCCCTGAAGGGACTGACGCCCCTCCTCGAGGCTCTGGCCAAGGTGCGGGCCAGCCACCCGGAGGCCCATCTCGTCGTGGTCGGCAAGCTCCGCGAGGACAGCCCGGTGCAAGGCCCGCTGCGCCGCCTCGGGCTGGCCGACGCGGTCAGTTGGGAGTCCGGGGTGAGCGACGAGCGCATGGTGGAGCTGTACCGCCAGGCGCAGGTGGCGGTGGTGCCGTCGCTGTACGAGGGCTTCTCGCTGCCGGCGGTCGAGGCCATGGCGACCGGGGTGCCGCTGGTGGCCACCACCGGCGGGGCGCTGCCCGAGGTGGTCGGCACCGACGGCGAGACCGGCCTGCTGGTCCCGCCGGGCGAGCCGGCCGCTTTGGCCTGGGCCATCGAGTCGGTGTTGGACCGCCCCGAGTTGGCCGCCCGCCTGGCCGTCAACGGCCGGCAACGGGTCCTCGACCGGTTCACGTGGCGGGCGTGCGCCGAGGGCACCGTCGAGCAGTACCGGTGGGTGATGGAGGACACGGCCCGCCGGCAGGCCACAAACGACACAGGCCGCCGGCGGGCCGCAACTGACCTGGCCCGCCGGGCCCTGAGCTCCGGGCGGGCCGGGTGACCCGGCGACGACGATGATTCGCCCGTGCTGACCGTCCGTTACGACCGGCTGGGCCTGGCCGCCGGCGACCGGCTGCTCGACCTCGGGACCGGCGGGGGCCGGCACGCCTTCGAGGCCATGCGGCGCGGCGCGGCGGTGGTGGCGGTCGACGCCGACCGGGGGGAGGTGGCCGGGGCGGCCGCCATGATGGCGGCCATGATGGGCGAGGACGCCGCCACCAAGGAGGCCGGCGGCACGGGCGAGGCGGTGAGCGGCGACGCCCGGCGGCTGCCCTTCGCCGACGGGGTCTTCGACCGGGTGATCGCCGCCGAGGTCCTCGAGCACATCCCCGAGGACGGGGTGGCCATGGCCGAGCTGGCCCGGGTGCTGCGCACCGGCGGCACCATCGCCGTCACCGTCCCCCGCTGGTTTCCCGAAAAGGTCAACTGGTGGCTGTCGTCGGCCTACCACGACCGGCCCGGCGGCCACGTCCGCATCTACAAGCGCTCGGAGCTGGTCCAACGGCTCTCCGCCGCCGGCCTCGAGGCCTACGCCAGCCACCACGCCCACGCCCTGCACTCCCCGTACTGGTGGCTGCGGTGCGCGGTGGGCGTCGACCGCGACGACCACCCGGCCGTGCGGGCCTACCACCGGCTGCTGGTCTGGGACATCACCGCCGCCTCGCCGGTCACCCGGGTCCCCGAGGCCGTGCTCAACCCGGTGCTGGGCAAGAGCACGGTGGTCTACGCCAAGAAGGTCAGGTGACCGGCCTCTCCGCCGACGAGATTGCCGTCACCGCCGACTGGATCGCCTCGGTCCAGCGGCCCGACGGCCTGATCCCGTGGTGGGAGGCCGGCCACGCCGACCCGTGGAACCACGTGGAGGCGGCCATGGCCCTGGCCGTCGCCGGCCGGGACGCCGAGGCGGCCGCCGCCCTGCGCTGGCTGGCCCGGGCCCAGCTGCCGGACGGGTCCTGGTGCGTGTACTACCTGGCCGACGGCGTCGAGGACCCCCGCCGTGACCCCAACGTGTGCGCCTACGTCGCCACCGGCGTCCTGTGCCATCACCTGCTGACCGGCGACACGGAGCTGGTCGAGGAGCTGTGGCCCACTGTTGACCGGGCCGTGTCGTGGGTGCTGGAGCTGCAGCAGCCCACCGGCGAGGTGCTGTGGTCGCGGGACGTGGACGGCCGGCCGGGCCGGTTCGCCCTGCTGACCGGCACCTCGTCGATCGCCCACAGCCTCCGGTGCGCGGTGGCGGTCGCCGGGATCGTCGGCCAGGCCCGGCCGGCGTGGGCCGACGCCGCCGCCCGGGCCGTCCGGGCCGTCGCCGCCGCGTGCGGCGGCCAGCACGGCGCAGCCGCCGCCCCGAATTTCGCCCCCAAGGACCGCTGGGCCATGGACTGGTACTACCCGGTGCTGTGCGGGGCGTTGGGGCCGGACGAGGGCCGCCGGCGGATCCTCGGCGGCTGGGATCGCTACGTCTTGGACGGGGTCGGCGTCCGCTGCGTGTCGGACCGGCCGTGGGTGACGGCGGCGGAGACGGCCGAGTGCGTCATCGCCCTCGACGCCGTCGGCCTCGACGCCCACGCCCGCCAGCTGCACACCTGGACCCGGCACCTCCGGGACGACGACGGGTCCTACTGGACCGGCTGCGTGCACCCGGAGTGCGTCCGCTTTCCCGGTGGGGAGCGCTCGACCTACACGGCCGCGGCGGTCCTCCTGGCCGATCACGTGCTCAACTCGGCCCACGCCAGCGGCGGCCTCTTCCGGGTCGACCCGGTAGCCCTTTTCTACCGGGGTACCAGTGACGCCGCCGCCCGCCGCCCCGACGCGATGCAGGCCGGCACGCCGACGCCCTGGTAGCTGGCCCCGGCGACGGCCACGCCGGGCGGGAGCTGCCCGAAGATGTCGGCCACCCGGGCGAGGTGGCCGACCCGGTATTGGGGAAAGGAGGCCGGCCAGCGGCTCACCCGCCACGCCACGGGTCGCCCGGTGGCGCCGGCCACGGACGCCAGGTCCCGGTGGAGGCGTTCGACCAGGGCGTCGTCGTCCAGGTGGGCGTGGCGGTCGTCGCCGTCCCGGCCGGCCGACACCCGCAGCAGGACCCGCCCGGGCCGGGCCAGCTGCGGCCACTTGGTGTCGGCGAACGAACAGGCCGTCATCACCAGCCCCTCGCCGCGTGGCACGAGGATCCCGCTCGTCCCCGCCGGCGCGTCCAGGTCCGACGCCCGGTACTCCATGGCCACCAGCGTCACCGACACCGTCGGGATGCTCCGCAGGCCGGCCGGGGCCCGGTCGCCGAGCAGGCGGGCCGCCTCCTCGGCCGGGGTGGCGAGGACGACGCCGTCCCAGGCCTTCCCGCTTAGCTTCAGCCCGTCGGGCCCCCACTCGATGGGGCGGACCGCGCTCGGCTCGAACCGCACCCCGGCCTCTTTCAACAACGTCACCACCCGGTCGACCAGGACCTGCATCCCCCCGCTCGGGGCCAGGAACACCGGCCCGGATTTGCCGTTGCTGCTGTTGGCGTTGGCATTGGGCGGGGTGGGCGGGTGGCGGAGGGCCAGCATCAGGCTGCGCTGGCGGCGGGCCGCGGCCAGCAGCTGCGGGGCGGTGGCCGCCGCGCTCAGCTCCTCGGTCCGCCCGGCGTGGATGCTGCCGACCAGCGGGTCGACCAGGCGCGACGCCACCTGCCGCCCGAACCGGCGGGCCACCAGGTCGTAGACGGACACGTCTTCGCCCCACTGGGTGGCCGGCAGCACCAGGTCGAGGGCGGCCCGGGCCGCGCCGATGGGGTCGAGCAGGCCGGTCCGCAGCAGCGGCGTGACCCGCCGGGGGGCGCCCAGCACCAGCTCGGCCGGCAGCTTGTGGAGCCGGCCGGCGTGCCACACGAGGGCCTGGCCGGCGGCTGGCGCCACCAGGTCGTCGGTCAGGCCGAGCTCGCCGGCCAGCGCCACCGCTTCAGGCACCCGGGTGAGGAAGGCGTCGGCGGCCAGATCGACCGGCCGGCCCTCGAACGGCTCGGTCCGCAGCTTGCCCCCGAGCGGGCCGGGGTCGAAGACGGTGACGTCGGCCCGGTCCCGCGCCTCCCAGGCCGCGGCCAGGCCGGCGATGCCGCCGCCGACCACGGCCAGGCGGGGCTTGGGGGTGCTCATCGGGCGGCTGTCTCGGCGTGGACCAGCTCCACCACCGCGGTCAGGACACCGGGGTCGGTGGCCGGCAGGACGCCGTGGCCCAGGTTGAACACGTGCCCGGGCCGGCCGCCGGCGTCGGCCAGCACCTCCCTGGTCTTGGCCTCCACCACCGGCCACGGGGCCAGGCACACGGCCGGGTCGAGGTTGCCCTGGAGGGCCCGGTCGGGCCCGACCCGCGCCCAGGCGGCGGAGAGCGGCACCCGCCAGTCGACGCCGATGACGTCGGGCTCGGCCGCGGCCAGTTCGCCCAGCAACTCGCCGGCGCCGACCCCGAAGAGGATGACCGGGACGCCGGTCGCCCGCACCTGTTCGACGACCCGGGCGGTGGCGGGGGCGACGTAGCGCCGGTAGTCGGCTGCGCTGAGGGTCCCGACCCAGCTGTCGAACAGCTGCACGGCCGCTGCCCCGGCCTCGATCTGGTCGAGCAGGGAGGCGGCGGCGATGTCGGCCAGCCGTTGGAGCAGGGCGTCCCACAGCCCCGGCTCGCCGTACATGAGCGCTTTGGTCCGGGCGAAGTCCCGGGTGGGGCGCCCCTCCACCAGGTAGCTGGCGACGGTGAAGGGGGCGCCGGCGAAGCCGATCAGCGGCACGTCGAGGTCGGCGACGAGCAACCGGACCGTCTCGGCCACGTAGGGGAGGTCGACGGCCGGCTCGAGCGGGCGCAGCCGGTCGAGGTCGGCGGGCCCGGCGAACGGCTCCTCCACCACCGGCCCCACTCCCGGCACGATGTCCACCCCGAACCCGAGGGCGGCCACCGGCACCACGATGTCGGAGAACAGGATGGCGGCGTCGACGCCGTAGCGGTCCACCGGCTGGCGGGTCAGCTCGGCGGCCAGCGCCGGCCGGCGGACGGCGTCGAGGATCGATCCCTCGCCCCGCCGGGCCCGGTACTCCGGCAACGCCCGGCCGGCCTGGCGCATGAACCACACCGGCGTGTACGGCACCGGCTGCCGGCGGCAGGCGGCCAGGAACGGCGCACTCTCAGGCACCGTTGCACGCTATCCGGCCCCCACTGGCGGGGATGTTTGACGCCCCGCGCTTGCGAAACCGCTCCCGAGCACGCATTGTGGATGCTTTCCTATGGCACACCCGGACGTCCCGGCCGAGCAGGCCCACGTTGATCACGCCTACGCACGGCTCCAGGAGATGCGGGACAGAGCCAGGGGGATGTTGCAGGACGCCTTCGGCGAGCGGGGCGGCACCTTTCAGGCCGTCACCGAACGGGATATCAGGGTTCGCAACAGCCTCGGCCGCCTGGACCAGCTGCAGATCGGCTCCGAGGCCCTGGTCTTCGGCCGCATCGACCGGCTCCTTCCCGGCCCTCCCGGCAGCGGGGCCACCGAAGCCTTCCACATCGGGCGGCTGGCCATCTCCGACGCCGACCAGGAGCCGCTGGTCGTCGACTGGCGGGCCCCGATCGCCGAGCCGTTCTACCGGGCGACCGGCGCCTTCCCCATGTCGCTGCGCCGGCGGCGCCACTTCCTGACCGAGGGTCAGCGGATCGTCGACCTCGAGGACGAGCTGTTCGGGGTCGAGGGCGGGGACGACGAGGGCGCCGGCCTCGGCCTGTCCGGCTCCACCGTGCTGCTCACCGCCCTGTCCCGGGGCCGCACCGGCCGGATGCGGGACATCGTCGCCACTGTCCAGCGGGAGCAGGACGAGGTCATCCGCGGTCCGCTCGGCGGGGTGCTGGTCGTCCAGGGCGGCCCCGGTACCGGCAAGACGGCCGTCGCCCTCCACCGGGCCGCCTACCTGCTCTACACCCACCGGTTCCCGCTCGAGCGCCAGGGCGTCCTCGTCGTCGGCCCCAACCCGACCTTCCTGCGCTACATCGAGCACGTCCTGCCGTCCCTCGGGGAGAGCGGCGTGGAGCTGTCGACCGTCGCCGGCCTGTTCGGTCCCGTCCCCAAGACCGGCACCGAGGACAGCGACGTCACCCGCCTGAAGGGCGACCCGCGGATGGCCCGGCTGCTGTCCCGGGCCGTGGCCGACCGTCAGCGGCCGCTGCGGCGCCGGGTCGACATCCCCTACGGGCGGATCTACCTGCGGCTCGAGCCGGCCGCCACCCAGCAGATCGTCAACGCGGTCAAGCGCCGGGCCGGCACCCACAACGCCCGGCGCCGCAGCGTGGAGACCCTGCTGTGGCGTCACCTACTGGACGAGATCCAGCGGCGGGCGCCCGAGGTCAGCGCCGATCCGGCCGACCTGCGCATCGAGGTCGACAACGGCGAAGGCCAGGCCGAGGTGATCGAGCTGCCGTCGCTGGCCGCCGACCCGCCCACCCCGGCCGAGCTGGGCCGGGCCCTGCGGCGGGTGCCGGAGGTGGCCGAGGCCCTCGACCGGATGTGGCCGCTGCTCACCCCGGAGGCGTTCCTGCACGACCTGCTCGGGGCCCGGCCCCTGCTCGACCTGGCCGGCCGGGGCCTCCTCGACGACGCCGAGCGGGCCAGCCTGTACCGCCCCCGGTCGGCGTCGGTGCTCGACGTCCCCTGGACCGACGGCGACATCCCGCTGCTCGACGAGGCCCGGGCCCTGCTCGGCCCCATCCGCCGGCGGGGCGGCGGCGAGGACGACATCCGGACCTACGGCCACGTCGTGGTCGACGAGGCCCAGGACCTCTCGCCCATGCAGCTGCGGATGCTGGCCCGCCGCTCCCTGTCGGGGTCGATGACCGTCGTCGGCGACATCGCCCAGGCCACCGGCAGCTGGGCGCCGGCCTCCTGGAACCGGGTGGTCGAGCACCTCCCGGCCCGCCGGGGCTGGCGGATGGTGGAGCTGACCGTCAACTACCGCACCCCGGCCGAGATCATCGAGGTGGCCGACCGGATCCTGCGCGACGCCGCTCCCGGCATGCGGGCCCCCGAGGCTGTCCGCTCCACCCACGAGGAGCCCGAGTTCGTAACCGTCGAAGGCGCCGCGCCTTTCCGATCCGCCGCCCTGCCGGCGGCGGTGGCCGACGTGGTGGCTTCGGAGGTCTCGGCGGTGGCCGGCGGACCGGACGGGGCCGGCACCGTCGGGGTGATCGTCCCGGGCAGCCTGCTCGGCCCGGTGGCCGAGCAGCTCCGGACGGCCGGGATCGATTTTGGCCTGGCCGCCGCCGGCGCCCTCGACCGGCCCGTCTCGGTCCTGGCCGTGGCCGACGCCAAGGGCCTGGAGTTCGACGCCGTGGTCGTCGTCGAGCCAAGCCGGCTCATCGACGAGTCCCCTCAGGGCGCCCGAGCGCTCTACGTGGCCGTCACCCGGGCCACCCGGCGGCTGGCCGTCGTGCACGCCGAGCCACTGCCGGCCAGCCTCCGGGCCCAGGAATCGGCCTAGAGCTTTATTGGCGGGTCAGCGGGCGGAGACGGCCCGGCCCCGCCATCGCGCCGGCCGTCCCGTCACGGCCAGCCAGGCCGAGCGGGCGAAGAGGGCCACAAAGGTGAGCAAGGGGAGGGGAAAGGCGGCCGGAGTCCAGCGGCGCCAGGTGCCGGCCCGGTCCATCAGCCAGGCCATCTCGGCCACCCAGGCGGCGTAGAGGGCGGCGTCGCTGGCCCGCCGGTGGAAGACGAACGCGGGGAGGCGGGAGGCGCCGATAAGGGCGCCGGTCACCCACAACCCGACGAGGACCTGGAGCCGGGGAGGCGTCCACCGGGCGCCCTGGCCGAGCATCTTGGTCCACCCGGCCAGCAGCTGGCCGGGGCCGTCCGGGTACATCCTGAACGTCACCGTGTCGCCGCCGGCCAGCACCGTGACCGGCACCCCGGCGGCCCGGGCGTTGCGGGCCATGGCGATGTCCTCGGCCACGTGGCCCCGCGCGCCGGGCTCGGCGTGCCCGCCGGCGGCCTGGTAGGCGCTCCGGCGCCACAGGATGCACGGACCGAAGGCCATGGCCGCCGGCCGCCGCGGCGGGCCGGTGAACGCCCCCGTCCCCATCAGGGTCACCACGTTGGCCACCGCCGACAGCTGTTCGTAGGCCCTGGCCGTCCGGTGGGACGGCTGCACCGTCACCGCCCCGTCGGCGGCCCCCGGCTCGGCCAGCAGCCGGGCCAGGGCGTCGGGGGCGAGGGTGACGTCGGCGTCGAGGAAGAGCAACACGTCGCCGGCGGCTGCCTCTGCGCCCGTATGGCAGGCCCAGGTCTTGCCCGTCCAGCCTTCGGGAGGGGAGCCGGGGTGCAGCACCGTCGCCCCCAGCGCGGCGGCCACCCCGGCGGTGCCGTCCGTGGAGCCGTCGTCCACCACCAGCACCTCGTCCGGCGGGCGGCTCTGGGCGGCCAGAGAGCCGAGGAGGGCGGGCAGGGACGCCGCCTCGTTGCGGGCCGGGATCACGACACTGACGCGGGTGGCCGCCTGTGGGGCGGTCGGGTCGTCGGGGGCGGCCGGCGGGTCGGCCTGGGCGCCGGTCGGCGGCTTCACGCCGGCGGGCCCGGGCAGGGCACCGGGGGCCGGTCGAGGGGTGCGGATGCCGGCCAGGAGCCAGGCGCCGGCGGCCAGCCCGGCGCAGGAGACGGCGAGGTCACGGGCGCGCACTGCGGCCATCATGCCTGGCGGCACCATGACCGCCGCCACCATGACCGCCGGCCACCATGGCCGCCGGTCGGTACCATCCGGCCATGCCCATCGACGCCGCGACCCGTGCCGCCCTCGTCGAGCTGGTCCTGACCCGAGGCTACGAGCGGCGCGAGGAGCCGTTTCGCCTGTCCTCCGGCGGCTCCAGCCACGACTACGTCGACTGCCGGCACGTCGTCGCTACCGGTCCGGCCCTGCGCACCGTCGGCCAGGCCTTCATCGACGCCGTGGACGTGCCCTGGGACGTGGTGGGCGGCCCGACGATGGGCGCCGACCCGCTGGCCCACGCCATCGCCATGCTGTCCGGGCGGGAGTGGCTGTCGGTGCGTAAGACGGCCAAGGGGTACGGCCGGGGCTCGTGGGTCGAGGGCCACCGCCTGCAGCCGGGCGACCGGGTCCTGGCCGTGGAGGACACCGCCTCGACCGGCCGGTCGCTGCTCGAGGCCATCGACAAGCTGCGGGACGCCGGCGCCGACGTGGTGGCCGCCACCACCCTCCTCGATCGCAGTCCGGCCGTCGGCGAGCGCTTCGCCGCCGCCGGGATCCCCTGGGTGCCCTTGCTGACCTGGGCCGACCTCGGCATCGAGCCGCTCCTCCCCGCGCCGTGAGCGACCTGCGCTCCCTCGACCGGGAGGACCTGATTGCCGACCCGATGGAGCAGTTCGCCCGCTGGTACCGAGAGGCGGAGGAGGCCGGCCAGCCCGAGCCGGAGGCGATGAGCCTGGCCACCGCCGACGCCGACGGCCGGCCGTCGGTCCGGATGGTGCTGCTCAAACGGGCCGGGCCTGACGGCTTTGTCTTCTATACCAATCGCACCAGTCGCAAAGGGGCCGAGCTGGCCGCCAACCCGGCCGTCGGGCTGGCCTGGCGCTGGGCCCTTCTCGACCGGCAGGTGCGGGCGACGGGCACCGCCCGCCTCCTCGATGACGCCGAGTCCGACGCCTACTTCGCCAGCCGGGCCCGCGGATCGCAGCTGGGCGCCTGGGCGTCGCAGCAGAGCTCGGTGCTGGCCGACCGGGCCGAGCTCGAGGGTCGCCTGGCCGAGGTCGAAGCCCGCTTCGCCGGCGGCGACGTGCCCCGTCCGCCCTGGTGGGGCGGCTACCTGGTGGTGCCCGACACGGTCGAATTTTGGCAGGGCCGGGCCAGTCGACTACACGACCGGTACCGGTACCGGCGCGACGGCTCCGGATGGCAGATCGAGCGGCTGAGCCCATGACCCGGCCGCTCCTCCGCCCGCGCCCGGCACAATGGACCCATGGCTGACACGCTCGGACCGCTCGAGGTGGACCTCGACACCTTCGCCGCCGCCCACGCCAAGGGCGCGACGGTGCTCGATGTCCGCAACCCCGATGAGTACGAGGACAAGCACGTTCCGGGTGCCGTCCTCATCCCCCTGTCCGAGCTGCCCGGGCGGACCGACGAGATCCCCAACGAGGACCCGCTGTACGTCATCTGCGCCGCCGGCGGGCGCAGCCTCCGGGCCGTCCAGGCCCTGGTCGAGGCGGGCTACCCGGCCCTCTCGGTCGCCGCCGGCACCAACGGGTGGGCCGCCGCCGGTCATCCGGTGGAGACCGGGTCGGCGCCGGCCTGAGCCGATGGACGCCGTCCGTGGCCAACCGCTCTCCCTCCGTGGCGATCACGGGCGGAAGTACTCCGAAAGGGTGGTCGGACGGCTTGTCCTTATTCTCCCTCTTCACGAATCAACTGATCTCCGGTAGGATTGATCCACCGCCGAGTGCGGCATCCGGCCCGCCCTCCTCGACGAGTCCCCTGAAGACTCTTGAGCCGGTTTCATTCGAGAGACGAAGGACGAGAGTGCCAAATAACCACGCCGCTCAACCAGAGGAAGACCTCGTCCGCCTCTATTTGAACGACATCGGTAAGCACGCCCTACTCACGAAAGACGACGAGGCTCGCCTGGCACAGGCCATAGAAGCCGGTCGGGAGGCCCGGGCCGAGATGGCGTCGGGTAAGACGCTTACCGCCGCCCGAAAGCGGGAGTTGCGCCGCACCGTTCGAGAGGGTGACGACGCCGCCGAGACATTCGTCAAAGCAAACCTTCGGCTGGTCGTGTCGATTGCCAAGAAGTACCAGGCGGCTGAGCTTCCGCTCCTCGATCTGGTCCAAGAAGGCAACCTCGGTCTGATGCACGCGGTCGAGAAGTTCGACTGGCGCAAGGGCTTCAAGTTTTCCACCTACGCCACCTGGTGGATCCGTCAGGCCATCACCCGCGGTATCGCCAATACGGGCCGCACCGTGCGCCTGCCGGTCCACGCCGGCGACCTCCTGACCCGGGTGACCAAGGCCCGTGGCCGGCTCGAGGGACAGCTCGGTCGCCGACCGACCGTCGCCGAGCTGGCCGTCGACCTCGAGCTGGAAGAGGAGAAGGTCACCGAGATCCTCCGCCACGCGGCCGAGCCCCTTTCGCTGTCGGAGCCGCTGCGGGAGGACGGCGATGCCGAGCTCGGCGATGTGGTCGAGGACCGCAGTGCCGTGTCCCCCTTCGATGCCGCTGCCGCATCGCTGCTCTCCGGCGAGGTCGGCAAGATGTTGGTGGCTCTGGACGAGCGGGAGCGGGAGATTCTCCGGCTCCGCTTCGGTCTGGACCGGGGCGAGCCCCGCACCCTCGACGAGGTCGGCGAGCACTTCAGCCTGACCCGGGAGCGGATCCGCCAAATCGAAGCTCGGGCCATGTCCAAGCTGCGGCACCCCTCCACCGATCGTGGAGCCAGGGAGCTGCTGACCGGCTGACGCCCGGAACAATCGTTTCATCGACCTAGCGCCGGCCCGCGTTCGCGGGCCGGCGTGGCGCGTCTGGGCCCGGCGGGCCGTTCGATCCGGGGCAGGTCCGGCGGACCGGGCGGGGTCAGCAACGGCCGGGCCGGCCGGGCGGCGGTACGGGCCGGAGGCTCGACCGCCCGTCCCCGGTACCGGCCGAGGTCGGCCGGATCGCCGAGCACCAGCACCGGCTCGGCGCTGAATCTCAGCATGCGTGGGGTGGTGGCATACCCGTGCCCGACCCGGGCCGCCCGGCGCCGGTCGATCGTCTCTTGTGTGCCGTCGCCCCAGTGCACGGCCATCCTCCCGGCTCGGGGCTCGACGCCCGCGACCTGCCCACGGGTCCCGGCCGGCACGTGCAGCAGGCGGAGGGCCACCACCCGGTCGCCGACCGCGTAGGCACGGGTCCCGATGGCGACCTCGTCGGGGCTGAGCCTCCCGGCCGACCGGAGCTGCTCGCGGGCCAGCCGGTTGAGGGTCAGGCACTCGGCCGGGCCGAGGCCCACGAGCAGCGGCGGCCGTCCGTTGGCCCCGGCCTCGGCCCAGCGGGCCACTGTCCGGTCGACCGCAGGAGGCAGGGCAGCAGTGTCGGCGGCGATGCTCCGGGAGGCGGCGACCTGCTCCAGTCCCTCGCTGATTGCCCGCCGCCGGGCCGGCAGCGTGCCGCCCTGTACGAGCACGACGGTCGAGCCGGTCCGGGCGGCCGTCGACAGCCACCCGGTCAGCTCGGCCGTCGTGGCCCGGTCGGCTCGGTCGATGATCAGCACCGACCGGCCGGCGGGGTCGGGACGGGAGGCCGGTCGGGACCCCGGCGCGACGGCCGGAAGGCCGGTGAGGGCCCGCCATCTGGCCGCTGCGGCCGCCGAGTCCACCTGCACGGTGACCTCCATCCCAGCCGCCTGCCAGCGTCGGCCGGCCGCTTCGAGCACCGCCGCCTGGGCCAGCCAGGCCTCGTCCCTCCCGGCCGGGGGGCGGCTCCGGCCGGGCTCGGGTGCCGGCGAGCCGACCGGACCCAGGACGACGACCGCGTCCCGGCTGCCGACGAGCCGGTCGGTGACCCACGTCACCGTCGGGGCCGAACCCTCCCGGGCCGGCGGGTCGAGGGCGGTGACCGAGCGCCCGGCCCCCTGCCGGATCAGCTCCTCCAACCGGGCGTCGAGGGCCTGGGCGTACGGCGTCGTCCGGCGGCCGTCGGGCGCCGGTAGCGACGCCGCATACAGCTGCTCGGCCCACTGTTGGGCGTGGCGCGGATCGGCTCCGTCAGGCTGGACGGCGGCGAGGGCCGCGAGGGCGTCGGGCACGGCGAAGGTCGAGCGTCGCTCGGCCAGGTGGACGACGGCCGCAGCTGTCAGGCGCCGACCGTCGCCGGTCGTGGACGGCCCGGCTCCCTGCCCGTCCCTGGCCCTGGTGTCGGCCGCTCTGGTGGCGGCCTCCTCCACGACGCGGGCGGCGTCGGCGGCGGAGAAGCCGGCGGCCTCGAGGCGGGGCCACCAGGGCGCGGCCGGCTGGACCCGGAGCCGATGGCGGGTGGCTTCCTTGGCCGAGGGGGTCGCCGGGTCCGGCCCGGCGGCGGCGTCGATGGCCGCCCGCCGGCTGCTCACGGCGCGTACGGCCCCGGCCGGCACCGCGGCCACGTCGAGGGCGGTCTCGCCGGTAAGCTGCCACTCGAAGCACAGCCCGGCCTGGCGCAGGCGGTGCCGGAGGGCCAGGTCGTAAACGGCGGCCATGCCCCGGCGTTGGAGCCACAACCCGCTGCCGTCGATGGCCGACCACGCCCCGACGGCCGGCGCCAGGTTGGCGACCACGGCGTGGGTGTGGAGGTGCGGCTCCTCGGCCGAGCTCGTGGTGTGGTCGAACCGGGCCGCCACCACCCCGTCGGTGGCCACCAGCGCCCCGCGCCGGCGGGCCCAGCAGACCCGCTCCTCCAGCCAGCCGACGGCATCGGCCACCGCCCGGCGGTGGGCGTCGACGATGAGCGAGGCGGCCGGCTCGCCGGCCGTGGCGGCCAGCAGCGATACCGATTTCGGAGCGGCGTAGATCAGGTCCCACCCGGCCCGCCGTTCGGGACGGCACACGGAGGGGAGCACCTCTCCGGTGCTCGGGTCACAGCCGCGCAGCACGGCCCGGAGGTCGGCCAGGCCGACCGGTCCGGCCAGGCCGAGAAGGGCGGCCCCACCGCCCAGCCACTGGCCCGGCGGACCCGAGCGGTAGTAGCCCGCCGCCGACACGCTCAGCCGCCTGACCATCAGCATGTCATGAGAATACATGACATGGTTGACAATGAAAGATATTGAGATAGGCTGACAGCGTCGTCGAGCACGAGAGCAAGAGGAGGAAGGCGTGGCCACCTCGCCGTCAGCCCTGACCGCCCTGTTGACCAGCGTGAGCATCTCGCCCCAAGGCAACGACCTGCCGGGCACCCGGGAGCTCCAGCGGCTCGCCGATGGGGTGGCCTCCTGGGCCCTCATCGCGGCCATGGTCGGCATCGTCGTCGGCGCCGTGCTCTGGGCCTTCGGGCACTACTCCCAGAACTACCAGCAGGCCTACAACGGTCGCCGCGGCGTCATCGTGTCCGCCCTGGCCGCCCTGCTCATGAGCGGCGCCCCGGCCATCATCAACTTCTTCGTCGGCCAAGGGCACCACCTGTGATCCCCGGCGTCGTGCCGCCGGGCGGGCTGACCTGCCCGGTCTGCAGCGTCCTGCGTCACGTCGGCCAGCAGGCGGCGACCGGGACAGCGACCGCCATCTTCAACGCCCTGACCGGATGGATCGTGTCGGGCAGCGGATGGCTGGTCCAACACAGCATCAACGTGGTCACGCAGAGCACGACGACCGACTTCACCGGCCATCCGTTCCAGCACCGGGCCGCGCCGATGACCGAGATGGCGTTGGCCCTGCTGCTCCCGTTGGCGTTGATCGGCACCATCGGAGCGGTGGTGCGCCAGGACCTGCGCCGGCTGGGGCGGATCTGGCTGGTCGGCGTCCCGGTCGCAGCCCTCGGCACCTTCGCCCTCGTCACCCTCACCGACCTGGCCGTGCGGATCGTGGATGCGATGTCGGTCAGCCTGCTCCAGGGCCGGGCCACGGCCTTCAGCGCCGTCGGCCGGGACCTGAGCCGCTCCAAGGTGCCCATGGTCGTCAAGCTGCTGGTCGGGATCGTGCTGGTCGTCTGCGCCCTGATGCTGTGGCTGGAGATGGTCCTGCGGACGGTGGTGATCGACATCGCCGTGTTCTTCCTGCCCCTCGGGCTGGCGGCGGTGGTCTGGCCCGGGACGGCCCACATCGCCAAGCGGTTCGTCGAGATGGTGCTGGCCGTCATCGGCTCCAAATTCGTGGTCGTCGGAGCCCTGGTCGTGGGTGGGGTGCTCCTCCGCGGGGCGGGCGCCGGGACCGGTGACGCCATCAAAGCGGTCGCCGTGTTCCTGCTGGCCGCCTTTGCCCCCTTCGCTCTCCTGCGGCTCGTGCCCGTGCTCGAGCTGGCGGCGGTGGCCCAGCTCGAAGGGCTCTCCCGCCGCTCGGCGCGGGCCGTGACCGGGGCGGCCAGCACGACCGCGGGCACGGCGGCGGCCGCCGTCAGCGCCGGCCGGGGCTTCGGGGCCGGGTCGGCGGCCGAGGGCGGGGCCGTCGGCCCCTACGGGATCGCCAAGCGGGTCGGGGACGTCGACGTCAGCGCCCTCGGGGGCGACGGCTCGGACGGGGGGGTCAGCTTCGGCGGGGGCGACGGCGCCGATGGCGACCTCGGCGATGGTCACCCCGGCGCCGGCGGGGACGACGGGAGCGGGCCTGGTGGCGGGTTCGGTGGCGGCGGGTCCGGCGGCGGGAGCGGCGATGACGGTGACGGTCCGGGCGCGGGGCTCGGCCGATGGGCCGTCCCGCCCGGACCCGGTGGTGAGCCCAGCGTCGATGACGGCCCCGACTCCAGCGACAGCAACGCCGGAGGCGTCGATGGCGGAGCCGATGCCGGCGAAGGCCGGCTATCGGATGACCGGACCGGCCCCCTCGGCGGCCTGCCCACCAGCGGAACGTCCGGGGTTGCACCGGTCGACGCCCCGGAGGTCGGGGGCCCGAGCTGGTGGTCTCCCGACCCGGCCCAGGCCGACCTGCCTGATCCCGCTGAGCTGGCCGGGCCGGTGCCGGTCCTGCCGGTGTCGGCTCCCGGCGAGCCCCCGCCCGGGCTGGGTCAGCGAGGCGGCGAGGATGGCTGAGGCCCGACCGTTCCGGTTCCACCCGTTGGAGCGCCGGGGGTTGCTCCTCGGGTTGCAGGGAGGGCAGCTGGCCACGCTGGCGGCGGGAGCGGTGGTGGCGCTCATCGCCTTGCGGGCCGCGCCGGGGGCGACCGGCGCGGCGGTGGCCGCGGTCGCCGCCGCCGGAGCCGGGGCGCTGGCCTGCTGGCCGATCGCCGGCCGGGCCACCGTGTCGTGGCTGCCCATCGTCGGCGAGTGGGTCCTCGCCGGCCCTCGACGGCGGGCCCGTTGGTCTCCGACCGCGACCACCGGGCCCGACGGGGTAAAGATCCTGGAAGCGCCGCCCCTGCCGGGACAGGAGGCGTTCGGCGTCGTGCACGACCGGCGGGCCGGCACCTGGTCTGCGGCCCTTGCCGTGAGCAGCCAGTCGTTCACCCTTCTCGACCCGCAGGACAAGGCCCGCCGGCTGTCGGCGTGGGGAGCGGCGCTGGTCGCCACCGCCCGGCCCGGCAGCCCCGTCCACCGCCTGCAGTGGATCGAGCGGACCGTGGCCGACGACGCCGGCCCGCTGACCGATCCCCTCGAGGGGCAGGGCAGCGGCGGCGGGCCGTTCGGGGCCGCGGCCGAGAGCTACCGCAAGCTGGTGGAGGCGGCGGTGCCGGCTAGCCGAGCCCACCAGGTGCTGCTCGTCCTCAGCGTCAACCCTCGCCGGGCCGCCCGCGCCCTGCGGCCCTTCGGCTCCGGGTTCGGGGCAGTGTCGGCCCTCTTGCACCGGGAGCTGCGCCTCCTGCAGGGTCAGCTCCGGGCCGCCGAGCTCCGACCCGGCCCGCCGCTGTCGGCCGCCGCCCTCGCCGCGGCCATGCGCCCGGGCGGCCTCACCGCCGCCGCTCCGACTCGGCGCCTGCTCGGCCCGGCCGCGCCCTGGCCCATGGCGGTCGACGAACGCTGGTCGACGCTGCACATCGACGACGGCTGGCATGCCCTCTACTGGGTCGCCGAATGGCCCCGGCTCGACGTCGGCCCCGGCTTCTTGACCCCGTTGCTGCTGGTCGGCGGGACGCGGACCGTCTCGGTGACGGCCGCCCCGGTGCCCTCAGTCCAGGCCAGGCGCCAGGTGGAGTCGGCCCGCACCGCCGACCTGGCCGACGAGGAGCTCCGCCGGCGAGCCGGATTCCTCAGCACCGCCCGCCAGCGGCGGGAGGCGCAGGGAGCCCTGCAGCGGGAAGCCGAGCTGGCCGACGGCCACGCCGAGTACCGCTTCTGCGGGTTCGTCGACGTGGCCGCCGCCGACCCGAGGGAGCTGGCCGCGGCGTGCGCCGACGTGGAGCAGGCGGCCCAGCAGGCCCATCTGGAGCTGCGCCGCCTGTACGGGCAGCAGCGGGCCGCCTGGCAGTGGACCCTGCCGATCGGCCGGGGGATCGGGTGACCGGCCCCGACCGCCCGCCCCCGCCGCACCGGGCCACCACCGCCCACCTGCAGGCCTTGTACCCGTGGGTGACGGCGGCCGGGCTGGGCCGGCGCGGCACCTATCTGGGCCGTGATCTCCACGGCGGCGGGGCGTTTTGCTTCGACCCGTGGGAGCTGTACGCGGCCGGGATCCTGACCAGCCCCAACCTGCTCGTCGTCGGGCAGATCGGCCGGGGCAAGTCGACCTTCGTCAAGACGTTCGTGTGGCGCCAGCTGGCTTTGGGCCGCCGGGCGTGGATCGTCGACCCCAAAGGCGAGTACGGCCCGCTCGCGGTGGCCGGAGGCTCGAGCCCGGTACGCATCGTCCCCGGCGGCGGGGTCCGCCTCAACCCGCTCGACGACGCCTCCGCCCCGACCCCCGATCCGAGCGCACCGGCCGAGGCGCGGGCGAGAGCGGGGGCGGGCGACGCGCCCGGATCCGGCCGCTTCCGGCACCGAGCCGAGCTGCTCTGCTCCATCCTGGCCGCCGGGCTCGGCCGGGACCTGCTGCCTGCCGAGCGGACGGCGGTGGAGCTGGCCGTCCGGTTGGCGGGCGCCCGCAGGGCGGCGCCCATCCTGCCCGACGTGGTCTCCTGCCTGCTCGACCCGGACCCGGCCCTGGCCGCCACCGTCCGCACCGACGTGGCCGGCCTGGCGGCGGACGGGCGCAACGTCGCCCTCGAGCTGCGCCGGCTGGCGGAAGGCGACCTGGCCGGCATGTTCGACGGCCCCACCTCGCCGAACGTCGACCTCGCCGCCCCGGTCGTCGTCCTCGACCTGTCCGCGCTCTACGACTCGCCCGCCCTCGGCATCCTCATGACCTGCGCCACCGCCTGGCTCCAGGCGGCCATCCGCCGGCGGGACGGCCGCAAGCGGCTGGTGGTGGTGGACGAGGCATGGGCCATCCTCCACGACTTGGCCACGGCCCGGTGGCTGCAGGCCAGCTTCAAGCTCTCCCGCGCCTTCGGGGTGGCCAACCTGGCCGTCGTCCACCGGCTGTCCGACCTGCAGGCGGCCGGCGCCGAGGGATCGCCGCAGCGGCGGCTGGCCGAAGGGCTGCTGGCCGACTCGGAGACCCGGGTCGTGTTCGGCCAGGCCCCCTCCGAGGTGCCCTCCGCCCGCCAGCTGCTCGGGCTGAGCGCCACCGAAGCCGAGCTGTTGAGCCGCCTGCCGCGGGCGGTGGCGCTGTGGAAGGTCGCCGACCGTTCCTTCCTCATCGAGCACGGCCTGGGGGCCGGGGAGCTGGCCCTCGTCGACACCGACCAGGCCATGCGTCCGGAGCCCCGTGGGCCCGCCGGGACCGGCCGGTGACCGCCACCCGGCGTCCGTGGCCCCCGGCGCCTTCCCCCCGGGGCGCCGGGGCCGCTCGGGGTGCCCCCGTTGTCGGAGGCCACAACGGCGGCCGCGGAGTCCACCGCGGTGGACCGGCCGGCTGGCTACTGGCCGTCGGCGCCGCCCTCTCCGCCTGGGCGTGGTCGACCGGGGAGATCGCGGCCCGCTTGGCGTCGGGCCGGTGGGCGCCGGTGCGGTTGGCCTCGGCCCCGGCCCTGGCCGTCCGCCTCGCCCTGCGCACCGGGCAGCGGGGCGCCGGTGGCCTGCGGTGCGCCGGTGGCCTGCGGTGCGCCTGGCCCCCGGCCGCCCGCCGGCTGCTCCCCAGCGACGCCGGGATGGAAGCGGTGGCCGCCGGGTTGCTTTTGGCCGCAGGGGCGGCCGCCTTCACCGCCGCCGGCCTGGCCCGGCACCGGCGCCGCCATCCGTCGGCCGGCACCGGAGGGGACGGCCGGCTGGGCCAACTGGCGCGCGGCCTGCGTGACCTCGGCCTGCCCACCGCCGCCGGCCGGACTGCAGGCCCCGGCTCCGGCCCGGCCGGCCGTCGGTCGCCGGGGCGCCGCTCTCCCGGGGCTCGGTGGGCCGGCCGCCGGGACCTGCGGGGCGTGGCCCGGGTGCGCCGGCCTCCGGGCCGGCTGGTCGTCGGGCGGGTCGGGTCACGGCTGCTGACCACCGAGGCGCGCCACTCGGTGCTGGTGTTCGGCCCGACCCAGTCGGGCAAGACGTCGGGCCTGGCCATCCCGGCCATCCTGGAGTGGGAGGGACCGGTGCTGGCCACCTCGGTCAAGGGGGACCTGGCCGCCACCACCATCGACTGGCGCCGGTCGCTCGGGCAGTGTTGGGTATTCGACCCGACGGCCACGGCCGCCCTTCCCGGCACGACCCCAGCGGGATGGTCGCCACTGGCCGAAGCGGCCGATTGGCGAGGCGCCCAGCGGGTCGCCGGCTGGATGGTCGAGGCCACCCCGGCCCGGGGCGGGCTGACCGACGGTGCCTTTTGGTTCGCGGCGGCGGCCAAGCAGCTGGGGCCGCTCCTGCTGGCCGCGCGCCTCGGCGGCCGGGACATGGCCGACGTGCTGCGCTGGACCGAGGACGACGAGTGGGAGGAGCCGGTGACCCTCCTCGAACGGGCCGGCCAGTCGGCCGCCGCCGGCGCCCTCCAGGCCTGCGGCGGGCGGGAGGACCGCATCCGCAGCTCGGTCGCCACCACCCTCGAGACGGTCCTCTCCCCGTGGCAGGACCCGGTCGTGCAGGCGTCGACCGCCGGCCAGGACATCGACCCGTCCGCCCTTCTCGCCGCCGCCAACACCCTGTACCTCTGCGGGCCGAGCTTCGAACAGGGCCGGTTGCAGGGGGTGTTTGCCGCCCTCGTCTCGTCGGTCGTGGCCGCCGCCGTCCAGCGGGCCGCCGCCCTCGGCCGGCCCCTTGACCCCCCACTGCTGCTCGTCCTCGACGAGGTGGCCAACATCGCCCCCATCCGCGACCTCGACGCGCTGGCCTCGACCGGGGCCGGCCTCGGGATCCAACTGGTCACCGTGTGCCAGGACCTGGCCCAGCTCACCGCCCGCTACGGCGGGCAACGGGCGGCCACCATCGCCAACAACCACCGGGCCCGGGTGATGCTCTCCGGCGTGGCCGACCTCGGCACCCTCGACTGGATGTCGGGCCTGGCCGGGGAAGCGGCGGTGCGGGAGGAGACGGTGACCGCCGATCTGCGCGACGGGCGCCGCACCCGCTCGTCGTCAATCAGCTACCGCCGGCTGGCCCCGACCGACGAGCTGCGCCGGATCCGGCCCGGCGAGGGCGTGGTCATCTACGGGCACCTGCCGGCCGCCCGGGTGCGGCTGCGGCCGTGGTACGCCGACGCCGGGCTGCGCCGGCGGGCCGGGATCGGGGGAAGGCGCGACCCAACCTCGGCCCCGCAGGCCGCTTGCTGGGGAAGGTAGTAGCGCATATCAGTATGCTCTGATATAAGGGAGGCGTGAGTACTTCGCCACCCGATCACGGAAACGAGTTCACGCGGACCGTCAGCGCCACGGCTCGTGCCGGCCAAGAGACGCGGACGATCTCCCTCAGCCGCACGTTCGACGCCGATCCTGAAGAGGTCTGGGACGCCATCACAGACCCCCAGCGGATTCCCCGCTGGTTCCTGCCTGTCGCCGGAAATCCCAGCGGGGTCGGAGACCACTTCCAATTCGAGGGCAACGCTGGGGGCGAGGTCCTTCAATGCGAGCGCCCTCAGCGGCTCGCGATCAGCTGGGTCTTCGGAGGACAAACTTCGAAGGTCGAGGCCACCTTGTCTCGACAGGGCGATGCCACGTTGTTACGGCTGGACCACACTGTCCCGGTCGATGACCACTGGAGGGAGTTCGGCCCAGGCGCAGTCGGTATCGGATGGGAGCTGGCGCTGTC
>Ga0070737_10001945_pt1 | contig 26639 bp, 21 predicted proteins | sample Coa_R1_10_FD_66438 | JGI IMG/M metagenome (GOLD analysis project Ga0070737, IMG submission 66438) | Surface soil microbial communities from Centralia Pennsylvania, which are recovering from an underground coalmine fire - Coalmine... | ecosystem: Environmental > Terrestrial > Soil > Unclassified... | reverse complement strand
TCTTCCAGCGGTTGCGGATCCAATTGGAAGAACACTCTCCTTCCGCTGGGCTTTTGCTCTTGCTGGGCAGGCTCAGAAACGGAAGACGCACCCAATCGGTGAAAAGGTCACACTGCGCCACAATCCGGCCTATCGGCTGCGCAGAGGGTTTGCCGCTACCCTACGGACGGATTACGGTCACGGTGGAACAGCGTTTTCGCGAGGAGAGCCGCCGCTCGTAGCACTTCATCTTCGAGTAGAATTACCAGAGTCCTATGTTTCCATCTTTCTTTCGATTGATCGCCTCCGCGGCCGCGTGTTGTTTACTGGCGGCGCTTCCCGGTTTGGCGCAGAATGGGCGCGGCCGCCAACCCGTCTCCGCCAATGGCGTGCCGCGCGCCTGGGACGGGCATCCCGATTTGAGCGGCATCTGGGAGGCCCTCAATACCGCCAACTGGGACCTGGAGGATCATTCGCCGCAACCCGGAACCTTATGGCAGACTGGCGCGATCGGCGCAGAGCCGGCCGGAATGACGGTGGTCGAGGGCGGCACGATTCCTTACACGGCCGAGGCGCTGGCGAAGAAGCGCAATAATTTCGCCAACCGCCGCACCGACGATCCCGAAGCGAAGTGCTACATGCCCGGCATTCCGCGCGCCAATTACATGCCCTATCCCTTCCAGATTGTGCAATCGCCCCAAGGCATCCTGTTCGTGTACGAATACGCTTCGGCCAACCGCCTGGTCAACATGGGCAAACCGGTAGAAGCCGGCTCCGATACCTGGATGGGCACAAATAACGGCCATTGGGAGGGGGACACGCTGGTGATCGACGTGACCGGCTTGAACGGCCTGGCGTGGTTCGATCGCGCCGGCGATTACGCCACCGATAACCTGCATGTAGTGGAGCGCTGGACGCGCACCGATCGCGACCACATGCAATATGAGGCCACGATCGAAGATCCGAAGGTGTTCACGCGGCCCTGGAAAATCAGCATGCCGCTCTACCGGCGCGTGGAAAAGAACGCGCAGATTCTCGAATTCAAATGCGTCGAATTCGCCGAAGAGCTGCTCTACGGCAAGTACGCCAAGGAGCCGCCTAAGTAGGCGGCAGCGTAGCGGCCGCTCCATTGGAAGGGCGGATCATTGCAGCACGCCGGCCTTTTGGAAGTCGCCGGCGAGGACAATGGCTAAGCCCGCCGGATCGAGGTGACTCCGCAACGCCGCGTTCACCTGGTCCGCCGTGAGCGCGGCAATTTTCGATTCGAACGCTTCGTCGAAGGCCATGGTCCGGCCGAACCGCTCGCGCGCGCCCAACAGGCGCGCCAGATTCTGATCCTGCGACCGGCCCACCTGTTCCTGCTCGAGCAGGGCCTTCTTGGCGGCCGCCACTTCTTCGTTGGTGAATCCCGATTGCACGGCACGGGCCAATTCGTCTTTGAGGCTGGCTTCCGCTTTGGGCACGTTCTGCGGAGCGGCGATGATGGATACGAGAAAATCGCCCGAATCCATTTTGGTTGGCGCCTGCAAGCCGGAGCGCACGCCGTAACTCAGCCCCTCCTGGTCGCGGATGCGGTGCACCAGGCGCGAACCGAAGCTGCCGCCCAGCATATAGTTCGCCAACTCCATGGCCGGGTAATCGGGGTCTTCGTCGGAGATGCGGATCTGCATGCCGGCCAGAATGGTGGCGTTCTGCTTATCGGGCGTTTCGATTTTTACGCTGCCCGGCTCGGTTTTTTGGTAGGCCGTTACGATGCGCTCATAGCCGCTGGGGCTTTTCCAATCGCCGAACAATTCGCCCGCGAGTTTGCGGATCTCGCCTGTATCGAATTGCCCGACTACCACAAACTCGCCCGCCGAAGCGCCATAGAACCGGTCGTGGAACTGGCGGACTTCGTCCAGCGTGACCTTCTTCAAATCTTCGGTTTCCTCTTGGGCGTCGGCCACGTAGCGCACATCGCCGCGCGGAAATGGATTCAGGCGCTTTTGGAGCGTGATGTTCGCAAGCGCTCCCGGATCGCTGCGGGACGCTTCGACGGCCGCCAGGCGCTGCTGGCGCAACTCGTCGAAATCGCGCTCGGGATAGGCTGGCTCGCGCAGCACTTCAGCCGCGAGCCGCAGCACGGCCGGCAGATTCGCTTCAACGGTTTCGATGCTGGCGGTGGCATTGGTCGCGCCCCCCGTAACGGACAGGCGCGCTTTCAGGCGATCCAGCTCGTCCTGAATCTGCTGCCGCGATTTGGTTTTGGTTCCCCGCATCAGAAGGGCCGCGGCCATCTGCCCCACCACCGCTTTTCCGAAGACGGATTTTTCATCGCCGAAGCGGAGGGTGATAACGGCGGTTACCGTGCCGCCGCGCGTCTTCTTGGGAAGCAGCGCCAGTTTCATGCCGCCGGGCAGCGCGGCGCGGGTGACGCGCGCTTCGATGTTCTTCGGCGACGGATCGAACGCTTCACCGGCCTGGATCGCCTCCCCGCCTTTGAAGTTCTTCAGCATGGCCGCCACGTCCGGAGGCGGCGGGATTTCCGCGCGATCGGGCGCCGCGGTGGGGATGAACTCGGCGAGCGTGCGGTTCGACGGCTTGAAATAAGCCTTCGCCACGCGCGTGACATCTTCCGGCGTCACGTTTTTGATGCGGTCGCGGGTGAGGAACAGCAGACGCCAATCGCCCTGCGATTCCCAGTTGCTCAGTTGGAGCGCGATCGATTGCGAATTTGCCATCTGCAACTCCATCTGCTTCAGGTATCGGGTTTTGATGCGCTCTACTTCTTCTTTGGTGGGCGGCTCCTGGGCCAGCTTCTCGACCGTGTTGAGCAAAATGTCGCGCGCTTCCTCCAAAGACTGGTCCTTCCGCAGGCGCGCTTCGGCTATGAAGAAACCCGGATCGTGCAGTTCCTCGGCTCCGGAATCCACCGATACCGCTTTCTTGTTTTCGACCAGTGCCTTGTAGAGCCGTCCCGAAGGCGCTTCGCTCAGCAGGCCGTCTATTATTTCGAGCACCGCCATATCGGGATCGGCGCCGGCGGGGACGTGATAGAGCGCCAGAACGCTTTGCGTATCGCCTACGCGCCTGAGAGCCACAAAGCGCTCGCCATCCTGCACCGGCTCGCGCGTGTAGGTGGTTTCGAGCGTCCGCCGCGGTTTGGGAATCTTCCCGAAGGCGTCCGCAATCCAGGCCAGCGTTTGGGTCTCATCAAACTTGCCGGCGATGGTCAGCACGGCGTCATCGGGCTGATAATACTTCTTATAAAACGCGGCCAGCCGCTCGGGCGGCACATTTTCAATATCGGAGCGGTTGCCGATGGGCGATTTGCCGTAATTGTGCCAGGCGTAGGCGGCTTCGAGCGCGCGCTGAAACAGGATGCGTTCGGGGCTGTTTTCCCCAGCTTCGAATTCGTTGCGCACAACGGTCATTTCCGCGTCCAAATTTTTCTTATCGATGTGCGCATTCACCATGCGATCGGCTTCGAGGCCAATCGCCCATCGCAGGTTTTCCGCGGTGGCCGCCATGGTCTCGAAGTAATTCGTGCGATCCCACGAAGTGGTGCCGTTCATGACGGCGCCGTGATCGGTCAGTTCCTTTTTGATATCGGGACGCGTGTTGGTTTCGCGGAACATCAGGTGTTCCAGCAGGTGCGCCATGCCGGTTTCGCCATAGCCTTCCAGCCGCGAGCCTACCAGGTAGGTGATGTTCACCGTTACCTTCGGCTGCGACTCATCGGGAAATAGCAATACGCGCAGCCCATTCGGGTAGGCATATTCGGTAATGCCCTCGGCGGCAGTCACTTTTTTGACGCCGGCGGGCAAAGTTTGCGGCCAGGCGGCTGGAACCAAAGCACAAAAAGCGAACACGGTGAGGACCGAGCGGCGCATAAAAAACCTCATTAGATGAAAATTGCTTGAATTATACAGGACGGACCAGAACCTTTATGGTAACGAACGGCTAATCCCAAGGACCAGCCAAAGGCTTTGGGGGCATGGCAATGGATTGGAAGCGGGCTACCTGAATCGAATCGCGATCCATTTCGGCGACCAAGGGCATGATTCCCTCGTCCAGAATTCGTTCGGCTGCTTCTTCGTTCAGCCAAACTTCCGCGGGCGCCGTAGTGCAGCTAATGCCCTCGCGCGTATATTTGTGCCCCGGAATGCCATCCAACCTGGAAACCTTGCCCGGACGGAAATTCCATCCATGGCGGTTGAAGGCGCAGCCCAGCAGGCAGGCACAGGCGACGGCCGGGCTGCCCCAGAGGTAGCCCTCATGCGCCGGCGGATCCGGCATCTCTTCGAACGGAAACGTGGCCGCCTCATTGGCGACGCTATAGGGGAGGCGCAACAGAAAGCGCGGCATCGCAAGGCCAATCCAACCGGCTGCGGAGTGACGCCGCAATTCTTCCCACCTGCGGCGGACCGGCGTTTCGAGCGGCTGGCTCCATTCGTCGGAATCCGGCGTGCCGGAGATGGAGGGGCAGCCCGCGAAGGCAGGATCCGCGCCCGCCAGCAACGGCGCACCGGCAATCCGGGCTATGCCCGCCAAGCATTCGAGCGCGAGTAAATCCTGCTCGCGCGGGGCAAAGGGATGCAGCGATACCAGCGCCGACCAGGCCGCCTGTCCCGGCGTTCCCACGGCTTCTTCGACGAGCATCCGGAACAGCCCGCTGGCGGACAGATCGGTGCTGGCCACTGCATCCGCCAGCAATTCCTCGGCAGTGATATCGATCAGCTCGATGCGCAGATGCGAGCCGGTTTCGAGACGAGCAAGCAGGAACGCGACCGAGCGCCACGCCGATTCGAGAGCCTGAAACCGCGGGTCCCGGAAGATCGCGCGCAGCAGGTCCGGGCCGGCCTCTTCGCCGGCCGTTTTGCGCAACGCCTGGAGCGCCTGGCTTTCATACACCCGCCCGGGCTGAAAATCGGCCGGCTCTTTGAATTCCAGGGAGAGCTTTACCGCCCCGACCGGCAATTCCAGGCATACCTGCAGCCGCTCCATTACTTCACCGATATTTTGGGAATCGGTCAACAGGGCCGTAGCGCCGCCGAGCCGGGGTTCCTGGCGCCGTTCGCCGCGGCTGGCCCGCCCGCCGAAATCAGCCAAAAGCGCCAGCCGGAACGGGTGCTCGGGATGGCGTTCCGGGCGCGCAGCCTCCTCCGTTCTGGTGCGGATGCCGCTAGCTGTTGAGACCATCGGTCCTTTCAACCCTAGACCAGTAGCGCAGGGTCCGTCAACTTGTGCGAATGGAGACGGACGCGGCCGGTGGAGCGCATTCCGGATTTCGGAATTGCGGCGGGGGGAGACCGGGCGGCCGCCGGGAAGCCTGGCGTTCTGGCGGGGGCAAATTCCGGCAGCTCAGAAACGTGTTCACTCTACCTCCAGCCTTCGCCCCCGCGGAGGGGGACAAAGCGGCAGAGGGTCACGACGCGCGATTCGATTTTGCCGGCGCGCTTTACGAATACGCGCAGTTCCTGGTCGTCCCACTCTCCCACGGGAATTACCAGGCGGCCGGGGTCGTTCAGTTGATCCAGTAGGGCTTGGGGCGCCTCGGGCGCGGCCGCGGCTACAGAAATCGCATTGTAGGGCGCTTCCGGCGGATAACCTAGCGAGCCGTCTCCGGCGATAATGGCGACATTGTAGCCATAGCCGGTGCGCGCCAGAGTGTTTGCGGCGATTGCGGCCAGGCCGGGAATCAATTCGATCGAGACCACACGCGCCGCCAGCATGCCCAGCACCGCCGCCGCGTAGCCCGATCCCGCGCCCACCTCCAGCACCTTTTCCCCGCCCTGGATTTCCAGTTGTTCCGCCATCAGTGCCGTCATGTAAGGCTGCGAAATGGTCTGCCGGTAACCGATGGCGATGGGCTCATCGGCGTAGGCGGACAGGCGCGAATCCAGGGGAACGAACTCCTCCCGCGGAATCTGGCGCATAGCCGCCAGCACGCGCTCATCCCGGATGCCGCGCCGCCGCAATTGGCGCTCCACCATTTTGCGCCGCTCGGAAGCAAAGTCGGGAACCATACAAATCCCACCCTTATAATAGCTTTGTGACCCATCAGATCACACTCATTCCGGGAGACGGCATTGGGCCGGAAGTAGCTGACGCGACGGTGCGGGCGGTCGAGGCGACGGGCGTAAAAGTGGAATGGGACCGCGTCAATGCCGGGGTGGGCGCGCTCGAAGAGTACGGCTCACTGCTCCCCGATGATGTGTTTGCCTCCCTGGCCACGACCCACGTGGGACTGAAGGGTCCCACAGCAACTCCGATCGCCGGCGGCCACCAGAGCATCAATGTCGCTTTGCGCAAGAGACTGGGACTTTACGTGAATTTCCGGCCGGTGCGCATGCTGCCCGGCCTGCGCACGCGCTTCAGCGACCTGCCGATCGATCTGGCGATCTTCCGCGAGAACACGGAAGATCTGTACACCGGGTTGGAGCACGAAGTGGTGCCGGGCGTGGTGGAGGGCCTGAAGATTATTACGCAGACGGCATCCTTGCGGATCGCGCGCGCGGCTTTCGAGTATGCGCGGCGCGAGGGGCGCGCGAAAGTCACCGCCATCCACAAAGCCAATATCATGAAAATGAGCGACGGCCTTTTTCTGAAGTGCTGCCGCGAAATGGCGGCCGAGTACCCGGAAATCCAGTACAACGAGTTGATCGTGGATAACGCCTGCATGCAGATTGTCACCCGGCCGGAAACGTTCGACCTGCTGGTGATGCCGAATCTTTACGGCGATATCGTTTCCGACCTGGCGGCTGGCCTGGTGGGCGGCCTGGGAATCGTGCCCGGAGCGAACCTGGGCGATAAGACGGCGATCTTCGAAGCGGTACACGGCACGGCTCCCGATATTGCGGGCAAGGGCCTCGCCAATCCCACGGCGCTGATGCAATCGGCGGCGCTGATGCTGTCGCATCTCGGAGAACGCGAGGCGGCGGCGCAGTTGCGGCGCGCCATCGAAAGCGTTTACGCCGAAGGCCGCCATCTCACCGGAGACGTCGGCGGAAAATCTTCGACGCACGAATTCACAGATGCGGTGATCGCTCAAATTGCCGCGGCACGTAAACCGGTAACGGTTGGGTAGAACTCGAAGCCTACCGCACCGGATGCCACCCCGAATCCGGCGGCGCCTGGATTCGCCGTGCCACTTGCGCCGTATCCTTGCCGAGGTCCTTCTCGTATAACTTGCCATCGTTCGTCAGCACGAAAGTAGTAACCCCAGTGACGCGGTACTCCGCCGGGTATGCGACCAGCGCCACGCCGCCTTTGCCGGCAACCCGGAAATTGTAGCCGCTGAAGCTCTCCTCGGTTCCCGGCGGGGCGGCCGCCAGTCTCTCCGCGGTTTCGGGCGCCGGATCGGCGGTCGACACCTTTCGTGCGCTGCGCTTCCTGGCAGCCGTGAACGCGTCGGCCACGTCCATGGCGGTAATCTCATTCTCGCCGATGCTGCGATAGAGGATCTCCTGCTTGCCCGCCTGCGAATCGAAAAACCATCGGCCATTATTGGAGACCAGCGGCACCGGAAAGGGCCAGTTCTCCGCGCCTATATACAACAACATTGCCCCGTCCTGTTCCTGCAACAGCCGGTGCATCTGGTTGTATTTTTGGGTGAAATTCTGCCGCTCCAGGCGGGCTGCTTCCTTATCGGGGGAGAGCACGCCGTTGCCCAAAATCGCCGCCAGCGCCTGCTCGTTATTGGCGGCCACGGCGTTCGCCAATGCGTGGGCCGCCTCCGCCGGAGAAGCGAATGTCTTCTGGCCGGGCTCCTGCGCAAAGGCCGCGGCGGAGCCTAACACTGCGGAGCCCAGCAAGCAGCAAACCGCCCCACACAACAAACCGGTTCGGGGGTTCATCGCCTGCCTCCACCTCCACGGGTCCCTCCGCCACGGACGCCTCCCCCGTGAAACGCTCCGCCGCGGGAACCACCGAAGCTTTCAAACCCGCGCTCGGAAAAGCCGCGGGCGGCTCCGCCCCGGTTGAATCCACTGAACGCTCCGGGGCGCTGCGCCTGGAAACGCGGACCGGCGGAACGAGACGCTTCTCCGGCCCGCGATCCACCTTGAAAACGAGGCTCCGCGCCGCGCGGACCTGCAAACCCCGGACGGAACCCTTCGCGCCCGCGGGGCGCCTGGAAGCGGTTGTTGTAGAAACCGCGGTTCCTGACGAATTGGTTGCGATTCACGAACGTATTGCTATGGGCGAAATAGTTTCTGTGATTGAAAATTACGGTGCGCCGCCCCCAATCGAAACCCCAATGGGGCCAGCCCCAGCCGAAGCCGGCGAAGAATCCCAGGCCAAATCCGGCTCCGAAAACGAGTCCCGGGCCGGTGATATACAGCCCCGGATACCAGTACCAGCCCGGCCACGGCGCCAGAGGCGCGCCGTACACCAGCCATGGATCGAACTGGGGCACGTAAACCACCTGCGGATTTACCGGCTGAATCACGATATTCGGCCCGCTGGTGACCACGCTCTGCTGCGGCGTGCTTCGCAGGTTGCCGGCGGCCTGCGCCCGCTGCCGCATCACCTGGATGGCGTTCATGACGCCCGGCTGATCGTTGACGTAAGCGTCTCCCAGAGACGATGTCCACGAAAGATTCTTATCCATGTTGGAGAGCACGGAGGGAAACGCCGTGAGCGCCTTCACGCTGGGATCCCACGGCTGCTGATTCACCGCGTCCGCCAACTGCTGCCCCTGCAGGTTTCGATGGTCGTTCAGCCACCGGTCCGCTTCGACGATTTCTTCCGGGAATGTGGATGCGGCCAAAATCTGCGCCACCAGCGAATCCGGATATAAACCGATGGGCGCGACGAGCCGTTCCAACTCCGCCTCGCTGGGTTGAGCTCCCTGCACCGGCACCGGCGGTGGAGCATTCGGCGGAGGCGCGGCTTGGGGTTGAGGATACGAAGGCGGCGCAGCCTGCGCCGGGGGATACGGAGGCGGGTTCTGAAATGCGTAAGCTTCCGGCAAGGTAGCCGCTGCCAGACACCACGCAAGAAGTATAGATAAAAGCTGCCGGAAAGGAGTCATTTACTCACTCCCTCGCTTTCAGGATAAGGTCCGCGTGAGGCGGCTGAGGGTGGCCTATATGCCGGAGGGCGGGGTTTGGGCAGCTTTGGAACCGGCTTTGGTGCGGCGCAGCACCGGTTAGCGCCGGAGTGCGGCAATCGAATCCGGGAATATAATAGCTGCCACGGGAGGACCCAAATGAAAGCGCTCAACCTGCTTACGGTAATGGCTCTATTCTGCTCGCTCGGTGTTGCCGCGGGATTCCAGAAGAAAGATGTGGATCTTAGAGCACAGGATGGAACGACGCTCAGAGCTTCGTACTTTTCTCCGGGGCGGCCTGGTCCCGCGATCCTGCTGCTGCATCAATGCAACATGGACCGGCACGCCTGGGATGGGTTGGCCCAGGATCTGGCGAAGGCGGGTTTCCACGTGCTGACATTCGATTTTCGCGGCTTTGGCGAAAGCGGCGGAGGCGGCCAGACGGACGCCGACACGCGACGGGTGGCTATGCGCGAGAAGTGGCCGGGTGATGTCGATACGGCGTACGCATATTTAACCGGACAGAAGGGAGTGGATCGGACGCGAGCCGCCGTGGGCGGAGCCAGTTGTGGGGTCACACAGGCGGCGGACGCGGCGGCGAGGCACCACGAGATCAAAGCGCTGCTGCTCCTATCGGGATCGGCCAGCGATGCCGCCAAACAGTACATTGCGGCCACGCCCGCGCTGGCGGTGTTCGGCGCTGCCAGCACGGGAGACACAGGCGCGAACAAGGGCATCGAAGAGGCGGTGGGATCATCCAAAAACCCGCGCTCCCGTGAATTCCATTTCGAAGGCAAGGAACACGGCGTCCCGATGTTTGCCAAAAATCCCGATTTGGAGCCGATGATCGTAAATTGGCTGAAAGCTGAAGTGGCGGGCAATGGGGGCAGTCTCTAGAGCGTAACATCACGGCGCGGCAGGCATGGAGACATCATCCTGGCCGCGGCATTTCGATGGCAGGCGGTTCTTCAATCCGGGCGCGGCCCAGGCACGCGGGCTCCGGGATGTACTGCGCTGGATGCGAGCCAGGCGCCCGGAGGGTTGGCCGCGTTTCGTGCCCGTTTTCCTTTATCGGGCCGCGCCGCCACCGCGCGGCCGGCGTGCGCTGGGAGGGTCTGCCGCCTATCGACGTGGCGCTCTTGAGCCACAACCACTACGACCATCTCGCCATGCCCACGCTTCGCCGCCTGCGCGACAGGGGAGCGGCTCAATTTGTCCTGCCCGCCGGAGTGGGCGGCTTGCTCGGATCCCAGCGAACCGGACCCGTATTTGAGCTCGATTGGGGAGAATCCGTTTCGCTGGGTGCGATCGCCGTGCACAGCGTGCCCACGCTGCATTTTTCCGGGCGGGGACTCTTCGATCGCAATAGGACTCTTTGGTGCGGCTATGTGATCGAGGCCGCCCACCAGACGATTTACTTTGCGGGCGACACCGGGTTCGGCCCCCACTTCGCGCAGATCCGCGAGCGGTTCGGCCCGCCGCGCCTGGCGCTGCTGCCGATCGGCGCCTCGGAGCCGCGCTGGTTCATGGCGCCGGTACACATGGCACGAGCATCGCGATGCACCACGGGACGTTCCAAATGGCCGATGAAGGTATCGATACGCCGGGAACAACGGCTCAGGGAAAGCCTTGCGGGCGATGCGTTTCTGGTGTTGCACAATGGCGAATCGGCGATTCTCGAGTAGGCCGCCGGCCGCCCCTCACGGTCGCGGCTCGATTCGGTCATTTGTTTTCGTAATTCTGCGATTATAGAATTATAGAAGAATGCCGGCGAAACCCACTGAAGAGGAAATCGCCCGCTTTGCGGATATGTTCGCGGCCATGGGAACGGCTCCGCGGCTGCGCATCATGCGCCTGTTGCTTGCGGCTCATCCGGAAGGCTTGACGGTGGGCGAAATCGGCGCCGAATCGGGTATTCCGGCCTCCACGCTCTCGCATCACCTGGAAAAGCTGAAAAACGAAGATCTGGTGGGCGTGAAGCGCGAAGGCACCTACCTTTGGTACTCGGCGAACCCGGAGGCTTTGCGGAAATTGCTTGGCTTCCTGTACGCGGAGTGCTGCACCCGCAACAAGGCAATCGAACCGCAGGCTATCTTCCGCCTGTGCCGGTGAGGACAGTATGGAAATCAAGGAAGCGGTAAAGGAAAAATACGGCCAGGTGGCGCTGCGCGTTACGGCGGGCGGCAGTTCGTGCTGCGGCGCTTCGGGCGCGGTGGCCGGCTGCGACCCGGTTACGTCCAACCTCTACGATGCCGCGCAAATCGGGGAACTGCCTCCCGAAGCCGTGTTGGCATCGCTCGGCTGCGGCAATCCCACGGCCCTGGCCGAACTTCACCCGGGAGAAACGGTGCTGGATCTCGGCTCCGGCGGCGGCATCGACGTGCTGCTCTCCGCGCGCCGCGTGGGGCCTTTGGGAAAAGCCTATGGCCTGGATATGACCGATGAAATGCTCGCCCTCGCCCGCGAGAACCAGCGCAAAGCGGGGATCCGCAATGTCGAATTCCTCAAGGGCGAGATCGAAAATATACCGCTGCCGGACAATTCGGTCGACGTGATTATCAGCAACTGCGTCATTAACCTGTCGGCCGATAAAGACCGCGTGCTCCGCGAAGCGTTCCGCGTTCTGAAACCCGGCGGACGCCTTGCCATCTCCGACGTGGTCACTCGCGGCGAAATTCCGGAAGCGGTGCGCCACAGCATGCTGCTCTGGGTGGGGTGCATCGCGGGAGCCCTGCGCGACGATCAGTACCTTGCCAAGCTTGTGGACGCAGGCTTCAGCCACATTGAGCTGGAACAGACGGGATTCTATGATGTCGAAGATGCGCGCGCCTTTCTGAACGGGCGGGGGTTCGACGTAGATGCGATTGCGCCGCAGGTCGATAACAAATTCATGAGCGCGTTCATTCGCGCCACCAAGCCCACTCTATGAGCGAAGCTATTTCGGAGCCGGTAACGGCAACCGGTGGTCTGGGCACATTCGAGCGTTACCTTTCGATTTGGGTGGCCCTCTCTATGGCGGACGGAATCGCCGTGGGAAAACTTCTGCCGGGCACCAGTTCAACGCGCCCATCATTCTCGCCGCCGCGCCCTGCACCGCACGCGCTACTGGTTCCCGTCGCCCGCGCGGAGTAACGCATGAAAAAGCGCGTTTTGATTCTCTGCACCAGCAACTCGGCGCGAAGCCAGATGGCCGAAGGACTCCTGCGTCGCGACGCCGGAGACCGCTTTCAAGTGGAAAGCGCCGGGGCCAAACCGTCATCCGTGCGGCCCGAAGCGATCGCCGTCATGCGGGAGGCCGGAATCGATATTTCGGGGCACCGTTCCAAAAGCGTGGAGGAATTCGCGGGGCAGGAGTTCGATTACGTCATTACCGTCTGTGACCAAGCCCGCGAAACCTGCCCCGTGTTTTTCGGCAAAGCGCAAAAACTGCACCACGATTTCGAAGACCCCGCCGGCTTCGCAGGGCCGGAACAGGAACGGCTGGCCGTGTTCCGGAGCGTGCGGGACGAATTGCGCGCATATCTGCGGAATTTCAGCGCGGGCATCCAAGTCTAACGTGGTCAGAAAAGCGGCGGCCATTCCCGCCTGCTAGACTCCGAGAGAGGTTCTCCCAAGCCTCACACCCGGAAGAGCCGATGCCGCGTAGCGTTCTGGTTGCCTGTCTCATCCTGCTTCCCGGTCCGGCCGCGCTGATTCCCCCTCTGCGCTCGTTGCGCAAGGGGCAGGGGGCGTGATTACTCAGCCCGCAGTGCTTCCGCCGGATCCACCGCCATGGCCCGCCGTGCCGGTAGGTAACATGCCGCCAAAGCCGCCGCGATCAGGGCCGCCGAGACGGCTGCATACGTCAACCGGTCGACTGGCTTGACGCCGAAGAGCAGCGAAGCCATGAGCCGCATCAGTGCCGCCGCTGCCAGGAGGCCGAAGACGACCCCAATCCCGGTCAGTGCCAGTCCTTGCCGCAAAAACATTCGCGTTATTGTTTGTTCTTGCGCTCCCAGCGCCATGCGAATGCCGATCTCGCGGGTGCGCTGCGCCACCGAATACGAAATCACGCCATAGATTCCGACCAGCCCCAGCAGCAGGGCCATGCCGCTCGCCAGGGCCAGCATGACCAGCGTGAAGGAAGTTCGCGCCATGGAGCGTTGCGCGATTTCTTCCAGCGTGCGGACATCGGCCAGAGGCAGATCGGGATTCACCGACCACACGGCCTGCTGAATCTCTTTCAGAAAGCCAGCGGTCCCCGTGCGCGAACTACGGACGCCGAATACTACAAAGCGCCGCACGAATGGAGCGTCCGTATACAGATGCTTCATGTAGTAGGGCCAATAGACGACAGTAGGCGCGGGCTTGTTGAGGCCATCATCGCGCTCATCTGCCACGACGCCGACGATCTCCGCCCAATCCTCTTTTGGCCCCTCGCGAATGCGCTTTCCCAAAGCCGCTGCCGGATCGCGCCACCATTCGCGGGCCAAATTCTCCGACACCAGCACGACAGGCCGCTGCTCGTGGATATCGGTCCAGGTAAGGTCGCGCCCGGCTACCATTCGGCGGCCCATGAGCTGGAAGAATCCCGGCGAGATGAACCTATAGCGCCGGGCAGGCGGCAATTGGTTTTCGCGGTAGGACCGGTCCTCGGCGAAGAGGAGATCGTTGCTGGTTGAGCCGCTCATCGTCATTGCGTTCGCAAGGCCCACGGAGGAAACGCCCGGAATCGCAGAAAGCTTGCGCAGAATCGCCTCATCCATGCGCGCGGTTGCCGACGCATCCTTCACCAGCGTTTCTGGAATGCCGATGCCCATGGTGAGCACTTCGCGAGGCTTCGTGAATCCAGGATCGACGCGATTCAATGCCTGGAACGTGCGGATCATCAGGCCCGAACTGATCAACAACACCACCGCCAACGTGACTTGGGCGACTACCAGAAGATTGCGCGCGCGGTGCCGTTCTCGGCCCTGGCTCAGTGCCCGTCCGCCATCGCGCAAAGCGGCGGCGACCGGTGCACGGCCATATTTGAGCACTGGGATCAGCCCGAAACCAAAACCCGCCAGCAGCGAAATCGTCAGCGTAAAAAGAAGCGCCCACCAATCGATGGCGATCAAATCCAGGCGCGGCACGTTCGCCGGCCCGAGCGCGATCAGTAGGCGGATGGCGCCATAAGCGAACGCGATACCCAGCGCGCCGCCAAGCACGCCCAGGGTTACGCTCTCCGCCAGCAGTTCGCGCGCGATGCTGCCCCATCCGGCACCTAACGCCGCGCGAACGGCCAGTTCCTGCTGCCGCCCTTCCGCGCGCACGAGCAGCAGATTAGCCACATTGGCGCAGGCGATCAGCAGCACCATGCCGACGGTGCCCATCAGCACCCACAGCACGTTTCCAATATCCCCAACAAGGTCCTGCTGGAACGGATGCACATCCGGCCCCAGACGCGCTTCCCGCAGAATGCCGGGCGGGAAACCCGGCGGCGGCGGAAACTTCCGTTCGATCAGCGGCAGCATGCGAGCGACGTCTGCGTTCGCCTGCGCCAGGGTGACGCCCGGCTTGAGCCGCGCCACCTGGTCAAAGCTGAAGTCAGCCTGCGTAATTTTCGCGCGGTCGAATCGCAGTGGAAAAATCAGCGCCGGCTTGATGTCCAGGAAGCGAAACCCGCGCGGCATTACGCCAATTACTTCGCGAGCCTTGCCGTCGACAATCAGCCCCTTGCCGATCGCGGCGCTTGCATCGCCGAAACGCCGCGCGGCATACTCATAGCTCAGAATTACTGTCTCCGGACCCGCCGGTGAATCTTCCGCCTGTGTGAACCAGCGCCCGGCGGCTGGTTGCACTCCCATAATCGGCAGCGTTTCCACCGTGACCGCCAGACCCGGCACCTCCTCCGGCTCGCCGATTCCGGTGACACTGGAGACTACCCGATCCCACAACCCGGTTTTCTCGAAGGCGCGCCCTTCTTCGCGATAAGTAAAGTATGTGGAAGCCGAGGCATTGAGGTGTTTGAGTCCCAAACCTTCCGCGGTAAGCCAAACGCCCACAATCCGGTCCGGATCTTTATAAGGCAACGGCCGCAGCAGCACGGTATCGATCACACTGAAAATGGCTGTATTCGCCCCAATGCCAATCGCCAGTGTAATCAGAGTAATGGCGGTAAAGCCGGGCATTCGCAGCAATCTACGCGCGATCTGTCGCATCGCAGGTTTATACGAGACAAGGCCGAAAAGGTTCCCAAGAAAATGTGGGGCCGGCGCTTCCGCCTGCCAACCTCCCTACTGCACGTACCCCAAACTCTTCAACCTCTGAATTGCTTCGGGATTGAGCTGCAGCTTCTGGCGCGAATGGCCGGGGAACGTCTTGACCCACGCCCGCAGGTCGGCATTGAGTTGCTTGGCTTCCCGCGGATCGGTGCGGAGCAGATCGTGGGTTTCATTGGGGTCGGCGCTCAGGTCGTAGAGTTGGCGGCGGCCGTTGGTTGAAGTGATGAACTTATAGGGCCACGAATATACCGCGCGGGCGATGCAGCCTCGCGGGCATTCCGGCGATTGCAGGGTAGCGCACGGAAACGTTTCGGCGAAGAACTCGCGCTTAGCCGCGGGGTCCGTCTGGAGAAGATTCTGCCCCACCATCGTCGGCGGGATGGGGGAACCCAGCACCTTCAGAACGGTCGGGGCGATATCGATCGTGCTGACCGGCGTCTCGACTACCGTGCCCGCCGGCGCTCCCGCGGAAGCCGGATACTTCACCATCAGGGCCACATGCAGCAGGTTCTGATAAGGCGAATTCGCGTGGCCGGTGTGGTTACGCTCTCCGAATGCTTCGCCATGATCGCTGGTGACAACGACCATTGTATTGTCATAAATGCGCTGCTGTTTCAACCAGTCCATGAGCTGGCCGATTTGGGCGTCCATATAGGCGATGCCGCCATCGTATTGCGAGATGGCGTGCGGCCGGTAATTGGAGGGTACGGGGCCGCCCGCGGCGATGGCCTGCTGCTCCAGATCGAGATCGTCCGCGGTAAGGCGCCGGTTCTTTCCGGGAAACTCGCGATCATAAGGCGCCGGAGGCGCATACGGAAAGTGCGCGTCCATGTAATTCAGGAACACAAAAAACGGGGCCCGGGAACCGTTGCGGCGCGCCAACAGGCCGAGCAGCTCGCGGTTGATATCCTGGCTGCGGCTGTAGAGGCGGTCGAACTGGGCGGTGTCAAAGCCGTAACCGAGCACGCGCCGCATGGGGCGGCGCAACATGTACCAGGTCTCGGCATCCAGAATGGGAACCGGGCGGGGAATTTCAAACCGCTCGAAGCCGCGATCCAGGCCGAATTCGGCCCGCATATAAAGGTTGGCCGCAACCGCCAGAGTGTAATAGCCGCGGTCCCGCAGCAGTCCCGCAAGCGTAGGGAGGGAATCGTCCAGCCGGCGGCCGAAAGCGGCGGAGGGCGGGTCGCAGTACGCGCCGTGAAAACTGGGGTAGGTTCCTGTGAAGATCGATGCGTGGCTGGTAAGAGTGAAATCGGAGGCCGACATGGCGCGCGTGTAGAGGACCGAATCGCGGGCCAGCCGGCGCAGGTTCGGCGAAGTGGCGCGGTCGTAGCCATCGATACCGAGGTGATCGGCGCGCACCGTGTCCATCACGATCAGCAGAAGATTCGGCTGGGATGCCGGACCGGCGGAGGGTGGCGTTTCCGGCGATGCCGCGTGCACCGTGGTTCTGGCCGAACTCACCGCCTGGCTGGCGGCCACCAGCAGAATCAGCGCGAACGGCGCCAGGGCGAAACTGGCCGCGCGAACCCAGGGAGTGCTTTCGAAGCGCGAGCGGAATGCGCGGCCCGCCATTACGGACACAATGACCAGCAAGGCCAGCAAGGACGCCAGCAGCCACTCGAGCCCGCCAATGTGCGAACCCAATTGATCCGCCGTGCCCATGCTCAAAACCACCGCCTCCTGGCCCAAGCCGAGAAGAAAGCCGGAGATCACCCATGGGTTCGTCAGGTAGCCGACACGCGCGTGCCAGTCCCGCGATCGCAACCCGAGCGCGAGTAAGATCGCGAAAGCCAAGCCGGCAGTCAACAGCCAGCCCCACCCGGAAAGCGTGGGCGGATGCGCCACCACGTTCGCCAGAAATGACAGCACCAGCGTCAATGTGGCGGCCTGTTCGAGTTGTGAGCGCGACCCGCCATCGCCGAAGAAATAAACCGCCGCTCCCGCAAGCGCTCCCAACACCACACCGGCAGCCAGAAAGCCGGCAACTAACAGCCAGGTGAGACTCCAGTGCCAGGAGGCGAATTCAGAATAAGGGCGCGCGAGCGCGAACAGCAGCGACGCGAAAACAAATTCCGCCGCGCAATATGCCGACCATACGGTGAAGCCATGCACCGCGCCCCAACGGATACTGTACGAAAGTCTGCCGCGAGTACGTCTCATAGTTGCATACACCCGCGATGCGAAGCGATCATGATTTATGATGGCACGCGGGCTCTTTTCGGCCTATACCGGACAAACCGCATATGTGTTTTAACCGCTACTCAAACGCTGCCGCGCCGCCCCAACGCTCGCAACGCTTTCAATCAGTTATCCGATTTCTACTGACATTTATTTTCGGACTCGGTTTACTGCATCACAAGCCCGGTGAGTTATACCATTTGGCCTATATCGGTCCAGGCGCCGGCTTCGCCTTTCTTGGATCGTTTCTGGCAGTGATTGGGGGCATCGTTCTCGGTCTTGTCTCTATACTCACCTGGCCTTTCCGGCTCGTTTGGCGGGCGATCCGGGGTGGTCAAGGTTACCAAAAAGCCAAAATCCGCAAACTGATCTTTCTCGGCTTGGACGGCCTGGACCCCGGCTTGGTGGAGCGTTACATGAAAGCCGGCCTGCTGCCGAATTTCGCAAAGCTCGCCGCGGCGGGCGATTTCCGCCGCCTGCGCACTACCTTTCCCGCGCTCTCTCCGGTAGCATGGTCCACCTTTGCAACGGGTGTGAATCCAGCCCGGCATAATATGTTCGATTTTCTCAACCGCAGCCTGCGCACCTATCTTCCGGAACTTTCTTCCGCGCGGGTGCGCGAGCCGCGGCGCGTGCTGAAAATTGGCAAGTACCGCATCCCGCTGAGCCAGCCGATTGTGGAAATGCGGCGCAAGAGCCGCGCCTTCTGGCAAATCCTAGGCGAGCATCAGATTGGTTCCACTATTCTGCGAGTGCCGATCACGTTTCCGCCGCAGAAGTTTCACGGGCGGTTGCTTTCCGCCATGTGCACCCCGGATCTTCTCGGGACGCAAGGTACGTTTGCGTTCTTTACCACCACCAAAGTGGATGGAGTGATGGAGAGCGGCAACCAGTTCCTGCTCACTCCCTGCGAGGGAGGCTATGTGGGCCGGATTCAGGGACCGAAGAACAGTATGATCGAAAACGGCGGCGATCTGGAGTTGCCGTTCCAATTGAAACCGGTCCCGGCGGGCGCCTCCGGTTCAGGCGCCGCGGGCGCCACGCTGGAAATTTCGGGCCAGTTGTACAAACTTACTGACAGCGAGTACTCTCCCTGGATCCCGCTGGTGTTCCATGCTCCGCTGGGAATTAAAGTCCGGGGCATTGCCCGCTTTCTCTACACGCAAACCTCCTCGGGGCCTACCTTGTATATGACCCCAATCAATATCGATCCGGAACATCCGGCCCTGCCCATCTCCCATCCCACCTTCTACGCCACTTATCTCGCCAAACTGCTGGGCGAGTATTCGACGCTCGGCATGGCTGAAGACACCTGGGCCCTCAATGAGGGCGCGATCGACGAGAAAGCGTTTCTCGACCAGGCGTACCTCACCTATGACGAGCGCCGGGCCATGTTCTTCAGCGCGCTGGAGCGCACCCGCCGCGGCGTGGTGGCCTGCGTGTTCGACACCACGGACCGCGTGCAGCATATGTTTTTCCGTCACCTCGACCGCCCCGGCCCGTACTCCCGAACCATCGAAGATCTCTACCGGCGGGCCGATGAGCTGGTCGGCCAGACTCTTATTCACGTGGACCAACGCACCGCGCTGTTCGTCCTTTCCGATCACGGCTTCGCCTCTTTCGAGCGCGGCGTGAATCTCAATACCTGGCTCTACGAGAACGGCTATCTCGCGCTGAAATCGGGCGCATCCGGCGAAGGCCAGTACCTTAAAGATATCGACTGGAGCCGCACAAAAGCTTATACCTTCGGCCTGGCGGGAATTTACATCAATCAAAAAGGGCGGGAGGCGGAAGGGATTGTGGACCGCCGCGAAGCCGCCGAGTTGAAACGCGAGCTGGCGGCGAGGCTCAGCGGCCTGCGCGATCCGGAGCGGGCGCGGGTGGCGATCCGCAAGGCCTGGCCTTCGGATGCACTCTATACAGGCCCATATCTGGACGCCGCTCCGGACGTGGTAATCGGGTACGAGCACGGCTACCGCGCCTCCTGGGAAGCGGCCGTGGGCAAGCTTTCGCCGGAGGTCTTCGACGATAACCGCAAAGCGTGGAGCGGCGATCACTGCATCGACCCGCACCTGGTGCCAGGTGTCCTGTTTTCCAACCGCAAGATCGCGGCGGAGGACCCGGGAATCGAAGACATGGCTCCGACGGCGCTGGATTTGTTCGGGATTCCGGTTCCGGCCTATATGGAGGGCAAACCGGTGCTGAGCCACCAGCCGGCGCCGGCAGCCGCGGAGGTGACGGCGTGAGAAGCGATGGCTCCGGCTCCTGGCCCCTGTCCCTGGCCATCGCGGCGGCGCTCCTTGCGGGCTGCTCGCACCAGACGACTCACGCGGCCGGCAAGCGGATGATCGTCCTCGGCATCGACGGCATGGACCCGGATTTCGTGGCCCGCCACTGGGACTCGCTACCCAACCTGAACCGTCTTCACCAGCAGGGCGATTTCCGCCGTCTGGCCACCACCATTCCGCCGCAGAGTCCGGTGGCGTGGTCGACGGTCTCGACGGGCCTCGATCCCGGCGGCCACGGCCTGTTCGATTTCATCCATCGCAACCCGGCTACCCGCGAACCGATTTCGTCCATGGCCGAGGTGAGCGACCCCAAAAATACGCTGCACATCGGACCTTATGTGATCCCGCTCAGCTCGGGCACCGTGGAAAGCCTGCGGCACGGCCGCACGTTCTGGCAGTTACTCGGCGAGCATGGCATCCCCGCAACCGTGATCCGCATGCCGGCGAATTTCCCCCCGGCCGAATGCGAGCAGGAATCGCTGGCCGGCATGGGCACGCCCGACCTGAACGGCTCGTTCGGCACCTTCTCTTTTTATACGAACGATCCGGCCGAGACGCGCTCGGAAGTTTCGGGAGGCCACATCATTCACCTCCCTCCGAAAAGCACGAGCGCCGTCCTGCGAATCGAAGGCCCGCCCAACACGCTGCGCAAAGACCGCGCGGTCTCCTACGTTTCTCTCACCGTGCACGCCGACCCCACGGCCGCGGTCGCCCGCTTCGATGCGCCCGAACAGCAGTTCGTGATACGGCAGGGCGAGTGGTCGGATTGGCAGCGCGCCGACTTCACGCTGATTCCCGGAATCAAAAGCGTTTCCGGAATTTTCCGGATTTACCTGCAGCAGGTGCATCCTTACTGGCGGATTTACGTCAGCCCGGTGAACATCGATCCCGGCGAGCCGGCGCTGCCGATTTCCACACCGGCCGATTACAGCCGCACGCTCGAAACCAAGCTCGGACCTTTCTATACGCAGGGCATTGCGGAAGAGACCTCCGCGTTCCGTGCCGGCATTCTTTCGAAAGGCGAATTTCTGGAACAAAGCCGCAAGGTGCTTGCCGACAGCCTGCGCATGTTCCACTACGAACTGCGGCATTTTTCGAGCGGTCTGCTGTTTTACTACTTTTCGAGCATCGACCAGAACTCGCACATGCTCTGGGGCAAGTACGATGACGATCTGCTGGATATTTACAAACAGGTGGATAGCGCCGTGGGCGACGCGATGGCCGTGCCGGATACCGAGCTACTGATTCTTTCCGACCACGGCTTCGCCCGCTTCGACCGCGCCGTGCATCTGAACACCTGGTTGATGCAACAAGGCTATCTGACACTCGACGACCCCACCAAAACCGGCGATGACGAAGAGTTCGCCCACGTAAATTGGAACAGGACCGAGGCCTATGCGCTCGGGCTGAACGGCATTTATCTGAATTTGTATGGTCGCGAAAATGGCGGAATCGTCTCGCCAGCCGATAAGGAGGACTTGCTGAACGAGATCGCGCAAAAGCTGCTCGAGTTCCGCGACCCGGTAAATGGCGAGCACGTGGTGGACAAGGTCTTTTTTTCCTCGACGGCATACCGCGGAAAAAATTTGCGGCTGGCGCCCGATATCATCGTGGGCTTCCGCCGCGGCTACCGCGCCTCGTGGCAAACGGCGCTGGGCGCGGTGCCGCCGGTTATGCTCGAGGATAACAACCAGGCGTGGATCGCCGATCATTGCATGAACCCCGATGAGGTTCCGGGCGTGCTGTTCTGCAATCGCAAGTTCCGCGCGGCGCACCCGCAAATGGCGGACGTCCCCGCCACGATTCTGAGCGAGTTCGGCGTGCCCCTTGCGCCCGGCATGCTGGGGCATACGGTGTTCTGAGTTGGATGTATTCAACGCCATTGTGAACGCCGTACTGAGGGCCTTCTTTGCAGCCTTCTCGTGGGCCGGTACGAACGGCGCCTGGCTCAGCCTCACGCTGCTCTCCGTGCTCGTGGGCGTGGGCATGCTGTGGGTATTCCGCAAAACCTCCGATCAGGGGGCCATCCGCGCCGTGAAGCGGAAGGTGCATGCCTACCTGCTCGAAATGCGGGTGTATGTGGACGACCCCGGCGCCACCTGGCGGGCGCAGAATTCGCTGCTGAAGGCCAATTTGCGCTACATGGGCCTGGCGCTGCGGCCGGCGTTGTTCATGGTTGTGCCCGTAGGGATTCTGCTGATTCACCTGGAGGCGTTCTATGGGCGCGCGCCGCTCGAACCGGGCCGCCCCGTGGTAGTAACCGCGGGCTTACGCGGGAACGCCGATGGCCCTCCCCCCGAACTGGTGCCCCCGCGCGGCTTCGAAATTTCCGCCCCGCCCGTGCGCATCCCCGACGAGCATGAAGTGAGCTGGCGCATTGTCCCCCGAGTGGCCGCTTCCGGCGAACTGCACTTCCAGATTGGCGGCCAGAGTATCACGCAGGATATCGTGGCCGGCGGCGGGCAGCGATTCATTCCGGGCCGCCGCGTGCATTCGGCCTGGGATGCCATTTGGCATCCGGATGAGTCCCGCCTTCCCGCCGGCAAAATCGAGTGGGTCGAGGTCGCCTATCCTTCCGCCTCTTTGGGAGTGTTCGGGATTCACATGAACTGGCTGGTATGGTTCTTGATTGTTTCCATGCTGGCCGCCCTTTTGCTCAGGAAGCGTTTCGGCGTCACTTTATAGAACGGAGTCGTAAAGATGTTCGGACCAAGTATCAAGCTGAATAAAGACCTTTGGGACCGCATCAAGAAGTGCGCCGGAGCCGCCGGCTACAGTTCCCCGGAAGAGTTCGTGGAGCACATTTTGGAGCGCGAACTGGCCAAACTCGAAGACGCCAGCTCCGACGAAGAGATCGTCAAGAAACTGCAGGGGCTGGGTTATATCGACTGATTAGTTGGAGCCCTACTTCAAGATTGCCGCTGCCGCGGCGGGCCGGGATTGTGACCAAGCTGCATCTGGATTACCACCGCGAGCACGAAAAGCGCCTGGACAAACACGAGCGTCGCCTGGATAACTTGGAGGGCGGTGGCCACGAAACTCTCGCCTCCGCCTTCGCCGGCTCACCCCCCTAAAATTCAAGCCCCATGGCGAACCGGCCCCACGCCCATGCTGGCCTCGTATTCCATCGGGCAGCCCATCCCTTCCATCGGCACGCCGAGCTGCTGGAAAGCATCGAGCGCCGCCAGCCGCCGGGCTGAGTTGAACGTGATCACATGCGCGAACATGCCGCCGAAGGTGAACGTTTCCGGCGGTTCGCAGAGCGCATCCACGAACGGCTCGTCCCAGGCGCCGCGGTCGCGGATCTGGCTGAGGGCGGAATGAAATGCCGCCTCCACTTTTTCAAACCGCGCCAGCAGCGCTTGCGGCGTCCGCCCTTCCTTCGGCACGTCCCAAACCGGCATTTCACCTCCGGTAATTGCGGCCGTCCAGGCTTCCTTGGTTTGCACGATCCGCTCCAGGATTTCGCGCACGCTCTTGTCGGGCTCGCACCAACCGAACAGCTTCATTGTGCCCTTCACGGGGCGGTCCAGTTGCTCGTCGTTCAGTTTGCCCGCGTGTTCGAGCATGCGGCGCGTGTACCAGGATTCGGTTCCGGCGAATAAGTCGAAAAGGTCCATGTTGGTTCTCCCTGGTTTTTCCGGGCCGCTTTCGCGCGGCCGGAAGTGGAAATGGTTGGGCGCGGGCAGATGAATCCGCGCCATGCGGCACCGGCGATAGATGCTGGGCGACACGCGAAAGGCTTTGCGGAACGCACGTGTGAATGCTTCGAGCGAACCATAGCCGGCATCGAGCGCAATCTCCGTCACCGATTTCGGCGTGTCTCGGAGCTGCCATGCGGCCCGTTCCAGCAGCAGGCGCCGGCGCATGCCGCCGGGAGTCTCGTCAATGAGAGCCGCGAATAAGCGAAAAAATCCCGAGCGGCTCTGGTACGCGCGCCGCGCGAGTTCGTCCACTCCGCTCGCGCGGTTCAAGGAGTCCAGCAGGACCGCGGAAAGTCTGTAAGCCTGCCTGCTTTGGTCGTCTTCCATCGCCGCTTTAAAGAAGTGTATCAGCGGCCGGCGGTTTTCAGCCTGATCGGGAATCCCAAAATCGCGCCCGAAAAAATGCCGCGCCCCGGTTACCGCGCTTGCGGCGATGCCCGGACCGCGCGCTCGAAGGCCCAGTCGCGAATGTGCGTGATTTGCTCCTTCATGGTTCGGGATAGGGGCACTAGCTTGACCGCAACCTGAATCAAGTCGTGATCGGTCAATTCGCGGTCCGCCAGCCTGGCTTTGGTTAACGCCGAAACCACGCACTGCTCGATTTCCGCGCCCGTCCACCCGCTGGTAAATCCGACCAACTGCTGCAATTGATAGCGGCTCGCGTCCACGCCACGGCGGGTGAGGTGGATTTTGAAGATTTCAATCCGCTCCTCCTCCAGTGGCAAGTCCACAAAGAACACCTCGTCGAAACGGCCCTTGCGGATCATTTCCGCGGGCAGCAGGTCGATGCGATTGGCAGTGGCGGCCACGAACAGGCCGCGCGTCTTTTCCTGCATCCACGTCAGGAAGAAGGCGAAAATGCGGCCCTGCTCACCGGCCGATTCCGCCGAAGTCACGCCCATTTCGATTTCATCGAACCACAGCACCGCCGGCGCCATCTCTTCCACGGTGCGGCAGGCCCGCACGAAAGCGCCTTCGGGTTTGCCGTGCCGGCCGGAAAAGATCTCGATCATATCCACGCGGTAGAGCGGGAGTTGAAAGCACGAAGCGATGGCCTTCACGCACAGACTTTTCCCGCAGCCCGGAATCCCCATCATCAGCAAACCTTTGGGCACGATTTCGGCGCTGATCGAGTCCCGCATCTGAAACAGCTTGCGCCGCTCCAGCAGCCAGTTCTTCAGGTTCTCCAGACCGCCGACTTCGCCGATATCGGTATCGCTCGCGATGAACTCGATCACGCCGCTGCGGTTGATCAGCAACCGCTTCTCCTCGAGCAATGCCGGCAACGCTTCCGGCCCTAGCCGCCGGTTTCGGGCCAGCGCGCGCCGCAAGGCGTAGCGGGCCTCATCGAGCGTCAGACCCTGCAAGGCAGGAGCAAGCTGGTAGAGCGCATCGTCGTCCGGCGCGCTGCCGTTCACCGCCAGACGGCCGGTTTCTTCCCGCAAAAACTCGACCAATTCCACCTGGTCCGGCGGCCGCAGATCCAAAAACAGAATGCTCCGCTCCACTTCCTCCGGCACGAACCGCACCGCCGAGGTGATCACCACGAACTTCTGCCGATCGAGACAGCTTTCGTGCACGTCGCGGAGGCGGCGGCGAATCTCCGCGGAATCGCGCAGGGGCTCGTGAAAATCTTTCAAATGAAACACGGCGGCGCCTTCGTGCGCCATGATGAGATCGAGCGCCGCGCGCGCCGATTCGGTTCCGGCCGGGGCCCCGCCCTGGCTCGCGCCCGCGCACTGCATGCCCTCAGTCGCGCTCCAGGTCCACACGGGCGCGGAGAAACCAGAGGCCACCTCACACAATACCTTGGCTACGCGCTGCTCTTCGGTGGTGTGAATGTAGGTAAGCGGGCGGCCGGATTCGAAAATTTCCCGGATCGTCGCCGCCGCGCGGCTTGCTACCTGTCCCTTTACAGACATCGCCCTATAATACACAGACGCTCAGCCCGGCCTTACGGACGAAATCAAGAGAGCCGGACGAAACCGGACCGGTGCCGAAGCCGTCTCATGCTGTTCCAAACCATGCGTTTTCTTGCCTTTCTTGTAGTGTCCCTGCTGGCCGCCTTGCCTGGCGTCTCCTCCGCGGCCGCTCAAGATTTGTCCGGTCTGCCGAATTTCCACCGGGTCAATGCCGGATTGTTCCGCGGAGGCCAGCCCACCCGAGAAGGGCTCGCGCAACTCCGGAAGCTGGGCGTGCGAACCGTGGTGGATCTTCGCGAAGCGGGCCAGCGTTCCCGGACGGAAGAGAAAATCGTTGAGAGCCTGGGTATGCATTACGTGAACGTGCCCATGCGTGGCCTGCATGCTCCCGATCCGGACCAGATCGCAAAGGTAGAGCGCATCTTCCGCGACAGTTCCGCCGGTCCGGTGTTTGTCCACTGCCGCCGCGGCGCGGACCGCACCGGCACGGTGGTGGCTATCTACCGCATCGCCCACGATGGATGGGACAACGCCAGGGCGCTTTCCGAAGCCCGATCGCTGGGCATGAGCCGCCTCGAATGGGGCATGCAGCACTATGTGCGCAACTACCGGTCCGAACGCAAGGTTGAGGCCAGCGCGCCCGTGGCCCTCCCCGCCGCGGCCATTCCCGCCAATTAAGCAAGCCAGTGAGAGAACCATATCCGTCGCGGGGCCGCTTGCGGGTAATTACCGCAAGGATCAACGGCGAGCGCCGGACAGTTCCTCAGATTTCAGACGGGCTTACCGTTTTACGGTTGACCATGGACCTCTCTTCGGTTTCGCCTGGGCAGCATGTGCTGGCAACGAGGCATGGCACTGAAACATGGCGATACTTTCGGTTCATCGTGGGCTAACCGCTTTTTTAGCCACGTGCCGCTGTAAGCGTTTAGTAGCCGGTGCTATCCGCTCCCATTCAAAGTGTCTGTCAGTAATTTGTCGAAGGAGGTGGAAATTGCGCGATCGGCTGACCATCAGCAAGGAATCGCCGGAGTGCGCCGCCTCGAAAGAGCGCGTAGCCGCCACGGGTTTCGAGGCGCAGTGAGTCGCCCTGCACGCGTATTTTGCGGACCACGAATTCAAGGGGAAATCTCCGGACGGCGTGCGTGATTCGATCCCATCGAACCAGACCACCGGGCGCCTTCGATATATCCTCGATGAACTGATCGAGCCCCAGCCAGACACAATCCGACTGCACAAGGATGGCGCTGATTTCGTAGCGGGCTACTTCACGAGGGGAGAAAAGC
>Ga0070737_10001944_pt1 | contig 26651 bp, 24 predicted proteins | sample Coa_R1_10_FD_66438 | JGI IMG/M metagenome (GOLD analysis project Ga0070737, IMG submission 66438) | Surface soil microbial communities from Centralia Pennsylvania, which are recovering from an underground coalmine fire - Coalmine... | ecosystem: Environmental > Terrestrial > Soil > Unclassified... | reverse complement strand
CAGAGTGCGCTCGCCGATGATGTTGCGCGAAATCTCGGTTGTGCCGCCGGCGATCGTCACGCCGCGCACGCCCAGCACCCGATGCAGCCACTCGCGCGCATCGGGTATGGAAGGATTGGGCGTCAGGCCCGCCAAGGTGCCGAAGCCGCCCAGCATCTCGGTCGCCACCCGCATCATGTTGAGCACCAGGTTGCATCCCACCGTCTTGAGCATCGACAGCTCCGGACCGGCCGGCTGCCCCTTGATCTGGCGCGTCAGCGCGCGATAGCCGGTGTACTTGAGCGATTCCAACTCGATCTTGAGTTGGGCAATCTGCTGGCGAAAGTAGTCATCCTCGCTGGCCGGATGCCCGTTGACGGTCACCTTTTTTGCCAGCTCGATCAGGTGGTTGAGCTGGGAGGCATGGTTGTGGCCGCCGGAGATGGCGCGTTCGTAGTTGAGCGTGGTCATCGCCACCCGCCATCCTTCGTGCAGCGGTCCGACCAGGTTTTCCTTGGGCACGCGCACGGCGTCGAAGAAGACCTCGTTGAAATGATGCGCGCCGGTGATTTCGATCAGCGGCCGCACTTCCACGCCCGGACTGTGCATGTCAACGTACATGCAGCTAATGCCCTTGTGCTTGGGCGCGGCGGGATCGGTGCGCACCAGCATGTAGATCCAGTCGGCGAAATGGCCCGCTGAAGTCCAGATCTTCTGCCCGGTCACCTCGAAGTAGTCGCCCTTGTCGACCGCGCGGGTCTGCAAGGAGGCGAGGTCGGAGCCCGCGTTGGGTTCCGAATAACCCTGGCACCAGGTTTCCTCGCCGCTGAGCATCGGCGCCAGCAGCCGTTTTTTCTGCGCCTCGGTGCCCCAATGGATGACCGTCGGACCCCATTGGTTGATCGGCGGATGATTGGTCATGCGTGGCGCGTGCGCGCGCTCGTATTCCTCGTCGTAGATGGCCTGCTCGATTATCCCGGCGCCGCGCCCGCCGTATTCGCGCGGCCACCAGATGCCGATCCAGCGCGCCGCCGCCAGCTTTTTCTGAAACGCCCGGCGCTTTTCAAATTCCTCCCAACTGGAGGGCACCATGTCGGCGGCATTGGCCTTGAGGTCCTCGGGCACGTTGGCCTCCAGCCAGGTGCGCAACTCCATGCGAAATGCTTCCTGTTCCGGGGTGAAGTCGAAGTCCATGCCGATCTCCGTGTGCCGAACGCACGTTCGACAATCGAGGTTTAAACAAGCCGCCGCCCATGTCAAATCCGTCCTGCCTTGACAAATGCGCGCCACTCGCGCGCATCTATAAGATGGCTGCTCGCTCCCAGGCTGGACGCGTGACGCAACAGAGGAATCTTTGATGGACTTCAGTTTTACGCCGGAGGAAGAACGGTTCAGGCAACGGGTACGTGCCTTTCTCCAGGCCAACATGCCCCAGCGTCTGCGCCAGGAAGGGATGCGCCAGCTTGGAGATACGCCGCGCACGGAGTTCCTGCGCGATTGGCACCGGCGGCTGTATGAGGCGGGCTTTATCGGGATGGCGTGGCCGCGCGAGTATGGCGGCCAGGGCGCCAGTCAGGTCGAGCAGGCGATTTTCAACGAGGAGATGGCGCGCTTTCGCGCGCCCTCCCCGCTCAATCCCGTGGGCATGAATCTGGTGGGTCCGACCCTGATCATGCATGGCACCGAAGCACAAAAAAAACGCTTTCTGTCCAAGATCCTGACGGCCGAGGAAATCTGGTGTCAACTGTTCTCCGAACCCAACGCCGGCTCCGATTTGGCCTCGCTGCGCACCCGCGCCGAACTGCGCGGCGATGAGTTCATCGTCAACGGCCAGAAAGTGTGGAGTTCGTTTGCCCATTACGCTGACTGGGGCATCCTGCTGGCGCGCACCGACCCCGACGCCCCCAAGCATCGCGGCATCAGCTACCTGCTGGTGGACATGAAAACCCCCGGCGTCAACCCCAGGCCCCTGCGTCAGATGCCGGGCAGCATGGAATTTTGCGAAGTGTTTCTCGACAACGTGCGCATCCCGCGCCAAAACCTGCTCGGTCCGATCAACGAGGGATGGCGCGTGGCGACGACCACCCTGACCAATGAGCGCGGCACCACCACGCTGGCCGTGATGCTGCGCTTCCAGCGTACCTTAGATGAGCTGGTGGAATTGGCGCGCGCCACGCGGCGCGCGGGCGGGCCGGCCGTCGAGGACCCGATCGTGCGCGACCGCCTGGCGCAGCTCTACATCGATTTGCAGGAGATGAAGTACTCCTCCTATCGCGCCTTCTCCAAAATTCTCAAGGGCGGCACGCCGGGCGCGGAGGGCTCAATCCTCAAGCTGCACTGGTCGGAGTTCAATCAGCGCATGCAGGAGTTCGCGATGGAACTGCAGGGCCCGGCCAGCCAATTGGTCCGCGAGTCGCCCTACGCGATTCGCGACGGCCTGTGGCAGTACACGTTTTTGTGGTCGCGCTCGGACACCATCTACGCCGGCACTTCCGAGATCCAGCGCAACATCATTGCACAGCGCGTGCTGGGACTGCCCAGGATCAATTGACCGCTATTCGATCACGCGCGGCGCCGGACCCATCTCGGCCCAATCGTTGGGATCGTGGCTGACCCAGATGCGCATGCCCTGCATGTCGCGCATCGCCTTGAGCCGGCGGATCGACGCCACCGCCTGCTGCGGGTCGGTGTCCACCGACATCGTGTGCTCGGTGTCCAGCGCGTCGCGCATGTGTACGACGTCACCGGCCAGCACGATATTCTGATGCGGCAGGCGCACCACCAGCGACGTGCTGCCCGGCGTATGGCCGGGCGTATGGAGCAAGGTGAGGCTGCCGTCGCCGAACATGTCGAACTCTCCCTCCAACTCCATCCACTGGTAGTTGCGCGTGGGCAGCAGGTCGTCGATCAGGAAGATGTTGCGCCGGTCGGGTGCGGGCCAGTAGGCGTAGCTTAGCTCGCCCCTCATCGTCAGCAGCCGGGCGTGGGGGAACATGAACAGGCCGCCGGTGTGGTCCATGTGCAGATGCGACATCACGACGTACTTGACGTCGGTGACCTTGTAGCCCAGCGCCTTGATCTGATTGTCGACGGTGAGATCCTTGCTGAAGCGCACCATGTTACGGAACATCTCGCCCCAGTAAGCGGCCACGTCCTCGGCAACTCGGGGATGGCTGCCGGTGTCGAACAGCACCAGTCCCTTGGGATGCTCGATCAAAAAGGAGGGCACCGGGACCTCGATAATGTCGTTGCTCCCGCCCGCCATCAGGGCCGATTGCGGCACGACGAATACCGCTCCCGGCAGTGCCCACATTCGTCTTGCTTTACCCTCTGCCATGGCACACCTCGCTGGGTTTCTCTGCTGCTGGCATATAACACAGCCCACGCGCGCCCAAAAGCCGCCCCCACATCGCATCGCCCGATCCGCGGCGCGTGCAGCCAAAGGGCGGGCTGTCAGCCGCTAGGCCGGCTTGCGGCGCATCATGGCGGCGCGGCGGGCGCGCACCACGATTTCGCCGCGCTGGTTGCGGCCGCGATGCTCGAACGTGGCGATTCCCCACTGCGGTCGCGACCTGGACTCGCGCACCTCGACTACCTCGGTCTCGGCGTAGATGGTGTCGCCGATAAAGACCGGACGTGGGAACTCGACCTTCTCAAAGCCCAGGTTGCCGACCGTGGTGCCCAGCGTCAGATCGCCCACCGACAACCCGACCACCAGGCCCAGGGTAAAGATGCTGTTGACCAGGCGCTGCCCGAACTCAGCCCCCTTGGAGAATTCCGCGTCCAGATGTAGGGGCTGCAGATTCATGGTCAGCGCGGTAAAGAGCAGATTGTCGGTCTCGGTCACGGTGCGGCCGGGTTGATGCTGCACCACCAGGCCCACGCTGAGTTCCTCAAAATACTTGCCTGCCATAGACTTCCATCCGCTCCGGATTTTTCCCAAGCGGCGCCATCTGCCGCGCCGTCCTCAGAGCATCGTTTGCGCCGGGTTAAATTTCAAGGCCGCCGGCGCCCGCGTTTACTCGGCGCTTCCTGGCGGTTAGAATGATCGTGCGCGGTGAAATCCTCAATGGATTCGCCGCGCTTTTGATATTCGACCATCCGCCGATATGCGCCGCGACGACATACGCAACCTGGCCATAATCGCCCACGTTGACCACGGCAAGACCACCCTGGTCGATGCGCTGCTGCGCCAATCGGGCGTTTTTCGCGCCAACGAGCAGGTGATGGAACGCGTGCTCGACTCCTTTGCCCTGGAGCGCGAGCGCGGCATCACCATCCTGGCCAAGAACACCTCGATTACCTGGGGCGCCACCCGCATCAACATCGTCGACACGCCCGGCCATTCGGACTTCGGCGGCGAGGTCGAGCGGACGCTGTCGATGGTGGACGGCGTGCTGCTGCTGGTCGACGCCTGCGAAGGTCCGCTGCCGCAGACCCGCTTCGTGCTGAAAAAGGCGCTGGAGGCGGGCCTGGCGCCGATCGTCTGCATCAACAAGATCGATCGCCAGGACGCGCGTCCCGCCGAAGTGCTCGACGAGGTCTACGACCTGTTCATCGATCTCGACGCCAGCGAAAGTCAGCTCGACTTTCCGGTGCTCTACACCAATGCCCGCGAAGGTATCGCGCTGGAAGATCCCAAAGGCACGGGCCGCGACCTCAAGCCGCTGTTCGAGGCCATCATCCGCCATCTGCCCGGGCCCGAGATCGATCCCGGCGCCTCGCTCCAGTTCCAGGCCAACAACCTGGAGTACAACGAGTATGTCGGGCGCATGGCGATCGGGCGCGTGGTCGCAGGGTCGATTGCCGCGGGCGCCAGCTACTCATTGTGCCGGCTGGACGGCAGCCGCACCGTTTGCAAAATCGCCCACATTTACGGATGGCACGGGCTCAAGCGCATCGAGCTGGAGCAGGCGCGCGCCGGCGACATCATCGCCGTGGCCGGCATCGAGGATATCGCCATCGGCGAGACCATCGCCGACTTGGAAAACCCTCGTCCGCTGCCCTCGATCCGCGTCGATGAGCCGACCGTGGCGATGACCTTTTCGGTCAACAACTCGCCATGGGCGGGGCGTGAGGGCGAGTACGTGACCTCGCGCAAGCTGCGCGAGCGCATCGAGTTGGAGGCGCGGCGCAACGTCAGCATCCGCATCGAGGAGACCGGCGTCGACTCATGGCGGGTGATCGCGCGCGGCGAATTGCAGCTTGCGGTGATGGTGGAAACGATGCGGCGCGAGGGATACGAACTGCAGGTCTCCAAGCCCACCGTCGTCACGCGCAACGTGGACGGCGTGATGGTTGAGCCGATGGAGCTGGTGATGATCGAAATCCCTGACGAGTTCATCGGCATCGTCACCCAACTGCTCTCCCCGCGCAAAGGCCGGATGCGCTCGATGGCGACGCATTCCACGGGCCGCGTGCGGCTGGAATACGAGATTCCCTCGCGCGGGCTGATCGGCTTTCGCAGCCAGTTTCTGACCGACACGCGCGGCACCGGCATCATGCACACCCTGTTCAATGGCTACGCGCCGTGGTGCGGACCGATCCAGTCGCGCATCAACGGCGCGATGATCTCCGACCGCGAAGGGGTTGCGTCGGGCTACGCGCTGTTCCATCTGCAGGAACGCGGGCGGCTGTTCATCGGCCCCGGCGATCCGGTCTACGAGGGGATGATCGTCGGCGAATATTCGCGCGAGATCAACCTGCCGGTCAACGTCTGCCGCGAAAAGAAGCTCACCAACATCCGCGCCGCCGGCCATGATGAGGCCATTCGGCTGACGCCGCCGCGCGTGATGACGCTGGACCTGGCGCTGGAATGGATCGACGAAGAGGAACTGGTCGAGGTGACGCCGGCCTCGGTGCGGATGCGCAACCGGGTGCTGAAGACGGCGTTGCGCAACAAGCATCGCGCCGCCGCCCAGGAAGCGTCATCGGCCGCCCAATAGGCCGCCCCGCTGCAGGTTGAAGCGCGTGGCGCTTGCGCGCTACGCTTTGGCTGCGCACCATCGATGCGCCACAGCGGGAGGCTCACTATGGACGCCGTCAACCTGTTCGAGTATCGCGGCCAATCCTTCAAGTCCTTGTGCAAGACCGCACGGAGCACCGCCGACGTTTTCACCCTGCCGCCCGGCCATGACCCCGGCCACGAAGCGACGCACGGGGGTGACCAGATCATTTATGTGATCGAGGGCGGCGCGGTGGCGCGAGTCGGGGGCGAGGAGCGCGAGGTCAAAGCCGGCGACCTGGTGATGATCCCGGCCGGCACGCCGCACACGCTGCGCACCGGCAAACAATCGCTGTTCGCCCTGACCATCCTCGCGCCTCCCCAACGCTAAGCCTGCGCCGCCATCGTCGGAGACCTGGGGAGCGCCAGCAGGCTGCGCCGTGTACCGATTTTCGCGCCGGCGGCTTCGCCAGTCCGCTCTGAGCCTGATTGTAACCATCCCTTGCTGCGGAATGTTTGCATTCCCGTTCTAGTTAGCGTAAAAATTGCTTGCTTTCGTCCCGAGTACTGTCCAATTGGGCAGAATGCTTGAATTTTTCCGTCGGCCAAGGCAGGGAGATTGATTCAACAATGGCTGCTCCGACCAGACTGGTAACCGTAAAGGAACTCTCCGATTACCTGCGCGTACATCCCTCCACCATCTACCGCTTGCTCAAGCGCGGCGAACTGCCCGCCATCAAGCTGGGCAGCGATTGGCGCTTCAGCCTGGAGGCCATCGACCGCTGGCGCCAGCGCCAGGGCATCGAGTTGGAAGAAAGCCGCCCCCACGGACGGCGCTGAGATGATAAGGACCGCAAGCGCTAAGGATTGGCGCTAGAAAATCAACGGCTGACGGCGTCTGTTCGGCGGAGCATCTTCGCGAATCGGTCCAGTCAAAGCTGCGGTGTGACCCCTCACCCGCGGTATAGTCCCACAATCAGGCAAGCAGCCGCTCGACCTCTTCCAGGCCAAGCAGCCGGGTTGTAGTGCTGCCCAGCGCGGACAGCAGAACGAACCGGACACCTGCGCCGGAGCGCTTCTTGTCGCGGGCCAGCGCGTGTCTGAACTCCTCGCTGCGCCATCCCGGCGGCATCGCAGTGGGCAGGCCGCAGGCCCCGAGCAGGGCGCGCAGACGCTGCGCCTCCTGCGCGGTCAGCCCTGCCAGCGCGCACGACAGGCGCGCCGCGGCGGTCATCCCGATCGCGATCGCCTCACCGTGCAGGTAACGTCCGTAGCCCACGGAGTTCTCCAGGGCGTGACCGACGGTGTGGCCGAAGTTGAGGATCGAACGCAGTTCCGCCTCGCGCTCATCGCGCTCGACCACATAGGCCTTATGGCGCAGGCAGCGCTCGACGATTGCCTCAAGCAGGTCGGGCCGGCGCGCCAACAAGCCCTCGACCTCGCGCTCCAGTTCGGCGATGAATGGCGCGTCCATGATCGCGCCGTACTTGATCACCTCGGCGATGCCTTCGCGGAATTCGCGCTCGGGCAGCGCCTTGAGCAGGCTGACGTCGGCCACAATCAGGCGCGGCTGATAGATGGCGCCAATCAGGTTCTTGCCCAGGCGATGGTTGACGGCGGTCTTGCCGCCCAGCGCGGAATCGACCTGCGCCAGCAAGGTGGTGGGCACCTGAATCAGCGCCACGCCGCGCAAAAACGTCGCGGCGGCAAAGCCTGCCAAATCGCCTACGACGCCGCCGCCCAGTGCGAAAATCGAGGAGCTGCGGTCAAGCTCCGCCTCGATCAGGCGGTCATACACGCGCTCCAGCGCGGCCAGCGATTTGCTGGTTTCCCCCGGCTCAACCGCGATGGTCACGGGATCGAAGCCGCCCGCGCGCAGGGCCGCTTGCGCGCGGGCGGCGAACAGGCGCGCGACGTTAGCGTCGGTAATGAGCGCGCATCGCCCGGAAAGTCCCGCGGCAGCGGCCAACTCGCCCAGCCGCTCGAGCAGCCCTTCACCGATGTTCACCGCGTGGGATGCCGGTCCCAGTTCGACGCGGAACGAGATCATCGCCTCCTCCGCTTATTCACGGCCTTCAAGCGCGCGCAGCACCCGCTCGGCTGCGGCGTTGATGGTCAGGTCGGAGGTGTCGACTACGATAGCGGCGCGTGCGTAGGCGGTTTTGCGCTGCTCCATCAACTGCACGATTCGCTGCTCCAAAGGCAGATTGCCCTCGGCCAGTTTGGGCCGCACGACGTTGGAGGCGGACACACGCCGCGCGATCACTTCGGGCCGCGCGGTCAGGCAGACCACGATGCCGACGCGCGCCAGCGCCGCGTAGTTGGCGTCGTCGACCAGCGCGCCGCCGCCGGTGGCGATTACCGCCGGTTCAGGCGCCGCCGCCAGGGCGGCAATCACCTCGCGTTCCAGGCGGCGGAAGGCGGCCTCGCCGTCTTCGGCGAAGATCTGGGCGATCGGCTTGCCGGCGCGCGCCGCGATTTCGTGATCGCTGTCGATAAAGCGCCGGCCCAATCGCACCGCCAGCGCGCGTCCCACCGCGCTCTTGCCGCTGGCCATGAAGCCGGTCAGCACGACTTTGGGTTTGATCGTCAAAAAGCGCGCACCTGCTCCAGGTAGCCCTGGTAATTGCGCCGGATTTCGACCAACGAGTCGCCGCCGAACTTCTCTAAAAAGCTGTTGGCCAACTCGTAGGCCACCACCGCCTCGGCGATTACGGCGGCGGCCGGAATTGCGCACACGTCGGAGCGTTCGATCGCGCCCACCGCCTCGGCCTTGGTCTTGATATCCACCGAATGCAACGGTTGCATCAGGGTGGACAGCGGCTTGAAGGCGACCCGCACCCGCAGCGGTTCCCCAGTGCTCATCCCGCCTTCGGTGCCGCCCGAGTTGTTCGACAACCGGGTGAAATGCCGGGTCGCCGCGTCGTAGCCGATTTCGTCATGCAGTTGGGAGCCGCGCACCGCCGCCGCCTCGAAGCCCATCCCAAACTCCACGCCCTTGGCCGCCTGCAGGCTGAGCAGCGCAAAGGCCAGCCGCGCGTCAAGCTTGCGATCCCATTGGACGTAGCTGCCCAATCCAACCGGCAGACCGTTGGCGGTCACTTCGACGACGCCGCCCAGCGTATCGCCGGTTTGCTTGCAGGCGTCGATCTCCTCGATGATCGCGCACTCGGCCGCTGCGTCGGCCACCCTGACCTGTGATTGCTCGGTTATCCGGCGCAATTCCTGGGGCGCGATTCCCTCGGGCGTTTTGGCCCTGACCGAGCCGATGCTGACCACGTAGCCGAGCACATCGATGCCGAAAGGCTCGAGAATCTGCCGCGCCAATCCGCCCACCGCGACCCGCGCGGTGGTCTCGCGCGCCGAGGCGCGCTCCAGCACGTCGCGGATATCGCCGAGATTGTATTTGAGCACACCCGCCAGATCGGCATGACCGGGACGCGGCCGCGTCACCGGGCGTGCCTCGCCGCGGTCGCGCGGGTCGATCGACATTCGCTTGCCCCAATTCTTGTAGTCCAGGTTCTCGATCACCATCGTGATCGGACTGCCCATGCTCTGCCCGAAGCGCACGCCCGAGACGATGCGCACTTCGTCGCGCTCGATCGCCATCCGCCCGCCCCGCCCGTAGCCCTTTTGACGGCGGGCGAGATCGTGGTTGATCTTGGCGGGATCGATCTGGAACCCGGCCGGCATCCCCTCAACGACGGCCACCAGTTGAGGACCATGCGATTCGCCGGCGGTAAGAAAGCGCATCATAAGATAAATCGCCCCGCTCCGAGCGTCGGCGCGGGGTACTCCGATTCAATCAGACTGCGCGCAGACATGGAAGGTCGCCCCCGCGCCGCGCGGTATTCTACCCCCTGCCCAGGCGGCGGCGGCTTCCGTATTATGAATCGCAATGTCCGCGCAGGACAACTCTGAGCCGGCGGCCGGCCCGATGCTGGCCGATGTGATTGTACTCGGTGCGCCCAGGGAAGCGGCGCAGTTGAGCTACGCGGTGCCGCCGGCGATGGCCGGCCGGTTGCAACCCGGCCATCGTGTGCTGGTGCCGATGCGCTCGCGCAAGCTGACCGCGATCGTGGTGCAGCTGCGTGAGCGGTCGTCCGCTGCCGAGCCCGCCGCCATAAAGCCGCTGCTCGAAATTTTGGAGGAGCGCCCGCTGTTCGACCCGCCGCATCTGAAGCTGCTCGAATTCATGGCGTCTTACTACCTGGCGCCGCTGTCCGAGGTGTATCGCGCCGTGATGCCGGGCGCGGTGCGGGTCAACAGCCGGCAGGAATTCGTCCTGGCGCGAGCGCCGAATGCGCTGCAAGAAGCGGCGTTCAACCCGGCCGAGCGCGCAGTGATTGGCGCGCTGCAGCGGCGTCCGATGACCTCGCGCCAGCTTGGGCGCTTATGCGGCGACGGCGCCGCCGCGGCGCTTCGGCGTCTGGCCGCCGAGGGCCTGGTCAAAAGCCGCCAAGCCGTCCACGGACGCCATCGCGCATCGCCGGCTGCCGTTGCGGTACGGCTGGTGGCGTCTCAAAGCGAGCTCTCGCTGCGCGGCAGGCGTCAGCGCGAAATCCTGGCCAGTATCGCGCAGGCGCCCAACTCCCAAGTCACGCTCGCCGATCTGGAACGCGCATCGCCCGGTGCCAAGGCGATCGTGCAGGCATTGGCGCGCCGCGGGCTGGTGGAACTGGCCGCGGCCGATGCGCCGCCCGCGGACGATTCCGCCGCCGGTGCGATCGTGCTCAGCATCGAACAGCAGGCGGCGTTCAACACCGCCGCCCGCGCAGTGGAGGAAAAACGCTTTGAGGCGTTCCTGTTGTGGGGCGTGACGGCCAGCGGCAAGACGGAAGTTTATCTGCGGCTTGCCGCGCGATGCCTGGACGTGGGGCGCCAGGCGCTGGTGATGGTGCCGGAGATCGCCCTGACCGACCATCTGGTGCGGTCCTTTCGGGCGCGCTTCGGTGCTGCCGTGGCCGTGGCGCACAGCGCGCAGAACATCTCCGAGCGATGGGCCGCGTGGAGCGCCGCGCTCAATCGTCAGGCCCGCATCCTGCTCGGGCCCCGCTCGGTGCTGTTCGCTCCGATCCACGACCTGGGGCTGATCGTGGTCGACGAGGAGCACGACCCCGCCTATAAACAGGAAGAAGCAATTCGCTACCACGCGCGCGATCTGGCCGTGGTGCTGGCGCGCTACAGCTCATGCCCGGTGGTGCTGGGCTCCGCCACGCCGTCGGCGGAATCCTTCGCCAACGCGCGCTCGGGGCGCTACCGGATGCTCCAGCTCAAGCGGCGCATCAACGACCGGCCGATGGCGCCGGTGGAGGTCGTCGACCTGCGGCGCCCGCCGCGCCCCGCGGCGGCGCCCGGTCCCGACGGTGCGCCAACTCCGGTGCCGCTGTCCGGCGCGCTGATCGATGCGCTCAAGGCCACGCTGGCGGCGGGCGGCCAGAGCCTGGTGTTCATCAACCGGCGCGGCTATCACAACTTCCTTAACTGCAATCTGTGCGGAGAGGTGCTGGCCTGCCCCGACTGCAGCGTCAGCCTGACGTTCCATCTGCGCGACCGCTCGCTGCGATGCCATTACTGCGGCGGCTATCGCGCCGCGCCCGAGCTATGCCCGGCCTGCCATGGGTTCGGCCTGCAAGGCCAGGGTTTTGGCACCGAGCGGCTGGCCGCGGCGCTGGCCGCCCTGTTGCCGCAGGCGCGCATCGAGCGCATGGACAGCGATACGAGCCGGCGCAAGGGCGCGCGCAATGCGATCCTGGGGGCGCTGGGGCGCGGCGAGGTAGACATTCTGGTCGGCACGCAGATGATCACCAAGGGCTTCGACTTCCCCGGGGTGACGCTGGTGGGGGTGGTGATGGCCGACCTCAGCCTCAATCTGCCCGACTTCCGCTCCGCGGAGCGGACCTTCCAGCTCCTGACCCAGGCAGCGGGACGTGCGGGGCGCGGCGAGGAGCCGGGGCGGGTGGTGATCCAGACCTTCGCGCCGCACCATTACAGCATCCGCGCCGCGGAGCATCAGGATTACGCCCGCTTCATGCGCCGCGAGCTGGAGTTGCGCCGCGAGTTGGGCTATCCGCCGTACACGCGGCTGGCGATGGTGCGCCTTGAGGGGGCGGAGGCGGCGGCGGTCGAAAGCCTTTCGACCGCCGCCGCCTCCGCCCTGCAACGCCACGCGGGCGCGGGTCCCGGCGCGCTGCGCGTGCTGGGACCCGCGCCCGCGCCGATCGAGCGGATTGCCCAGCGCTACCGCTGGCAGGTGATGGTCAAGGCGCCGTCATGGTCGCAGATGCGCGCCCCGCTGCTGGCGATGCGCGAGGCGCTGGCGGCGCGCGCCCAGTCATCCGGCGTGTCGATCTCCATCGATATCGACCCCGTACACATGCTATAGGGCCGCCCATCGCAAATCGCGCTTCGGCATTGTGGCAAAAAACCCGCCAGGGTGTATAAGAAGAGCAACGGAGGCCGGCATGAAAGCACCGAGCGCGCTTGCCATGGCAGCGGGAGTTATCTGGTTGCTCTTCTTGGCGCCCGCACAGGCTCAGGACACTACCGAGTATATGGGAACCACGAGCCAATCTGCAGGCCAATCCCAGGGCCGCTCTTTAGGTTCGGCTATCGCCAACCAACTGCGGGGAGCGGGCCAGACCATCGGCTCGGGAGACACCGCCCCATCGTATGACTCCAACAGCGCGGACCAGGGCCAGGCGGTCGATAGCGATCAGGGTTCGGCGCCCACTGGTCCGACCGGCGGTTCGGAGGACAACTACGACAACTGAATTACAGCGTTCGGCCGATGGGACCGGGGTCGTAGTAGGTTCAGAAAAACCCGCGTCAGCGCAAATCCGCTTCACGCTTTTTCTTCAGCCGGGGTTGCTCGCGCTGCGTATCTAGCCCAAGGGGCTTGCTTTCGGCTGCCCGGTACGAATTTTCCGCCAGGGACGCGGTGCGGCCGCCTTGCGACGATGTAAATCCTCGTGCCGGAGCGCGCGCCGACCATCTTTGCGAGTTCCTCTTGTATCTGATCGCGTGTTTTGCTGGTGGTAAAGGCGGCCAACATTATCACCACACTCTTGCGCGTCCAGACGACCAAGCCATTCGTAAAGCGCCTGGTAATTTCCGCGCCAACCCAAAATTGAATTGGGCCGGCCGTCAGCGCAGCGGACGTCCTGAACCTGCTACCCGCCGATCTGGTACATCGAGCGGTCCTGGGTCGAGCGCCCAACCAGCAGGTGATGGCCGGTGGGTTTGAGGGTGACGGCACGCAGCAGGATTTCGCCGATTTGCGCGCTGGAGGCGCCCGAGCGCAGCGCTTTGCGCACGTCGAGTTCGTCGTCGTTGAGCAGGCAGAGGTGGAACTTGCCGTCGGCCGTAAGCCGCATCCGGTTGCAGGTGCCGCAATAGGGTTCGCTTACCGGGGAGATGAAGCCCACGATTCCCCTGGCGCCGGGGAGCCGGTAATTGACCGCCTCGTCGGAGGGGTTGCGCGTTTCGACTTCGACCAGCGCGCCCAGTTCGGCCTCGATGCGGCGGCGAGTCTCGATATTGGACACGTAGCGCTTGATCGCGACGCGCGCGCATTCGCCGCCTCCCAGCGGCATCAGCTCGATAAACCGCACGTGCCAATCGCGCTCCAGCGTAAGCCGCGCGAGGTCCACCACGTCGGCTTCATTGAATCCCGCGGTCACCACCGCATTGAGCTTGATCGGGGTCAGACCCGCCGCCTCGGCGGCCATGATGCCTGCCCACATCTGCTCGAACGTACCCCATCGCATCAGCCGCTCGACGGTGGCCGGATTGAGGCTGTCCAGATGCACGTTGACGCGGCTCAGGCCCGCCTTCTTAAGCGGCACGGCCAGCTTGCCCAACAGCAGCGCGTTGGTGGTCATCGCCAGCTCCCCCACCCCCGGTATCGCCGCGACGCGTTCGATGATTTCGAGCAGATCGGCCCGGATGGTGGGTTCGCCGCCGGTCAGACGGAACTTGCGGAATCCGACGCCCACCGCGGCGCGGACCACCTGCTCGATCTCGGCCGCCGTCAGCAGCTCCGGCTTGGGCGCAAAGCGCAGCCCCTCAAGCGGCATGCAGTAGACGCAGCGCAGGTTGCAGTTGTCGATTACCGAGATGCGCAGGTAATCGATCTCGCGATTGAAAGAGTCCCTGGGCACAGGCCCCATGTTAGTAAGTTGTCGCCTTCGGCGCCACATCTCAGGGAAGGACACGGTGGCTGGGAGTGTCCGGCCGCGGGTTTTCTGCTTTTGGCGCGATTGCGATAAGGTAAGGACGATGCGCTACACCGGCGGATGCCATTGCGGGGCCGTCGCCTTCGAGGTCGAAGGTGAGCTGTCCGAGGCGATCGAGTGCAACTGCTCGATTTGCGCCCGCAAGGCCTATCTGCACTGGATCGTGCCGCCGCAAACCTTCCGCCTGCTGAGCGGGGAGCAAGCGCTCGCGACCTACACTTTCAACACCGGCGTGGCGCGCCATTACTTCTGTGCGCGATGCGGCGTGGCGCCCTATTATGTCCCGCGCTCCAATCCGGATAAAATCGACGTCAACGTGCGATGCCTGGACGGCATCGATCTGGCCGGCCTTAGGATCAGAAGGTTTGACGGCCGCAACTGGGAGCAGGCGATACGCGAAGGCGGAGTCCTGTCCGGTTCGGACCGATAGGACTCGCGGTTGAGGGTAGCGGCGATGGCGACACTGGGATTTAACCGGAGCGATTTCCAGGTCTTCGAGGTCGAGGGCTTCAACGAGCGGATGGCGCAGTTGTATGCCAGGGTGCGGCCCAAGCTGCTGCGGCTGGGCGAGGAACTGGCGCCGCAGTTGGCGCGCAAACTTCATGTGGAGTTCTTTCCGCATGTCGCCAAGCACGCGCGCCGCACCGTCAATCCGCCGCCCGAGACCTGGTGCGCCTTCGGCCCCTCGCCCAGGGGCTACAAGCGCTATCCGTACCTGGGGTTGTGCATCTCGCGCTTTGGCCTACACGCCCGGGTGGTGGTCAAGGCGGAGGCCGACGGGCGCCCGCAGATGGCGGAGCGGCTTCAGTCCCGAACCGCCGAGTTGACGCGCGCGCTCAACGGAACGATGGTGGCGCGCTACGACAACTGGGATTTCGCCGCGATGCCCGCGCCGGTCCCAGCCGCCGGCGAGCTGTGGGAGCAGCTTGCGGGGGCGTTGACCAAAAAGACCGGCGGCATCGACCTCGGGGTCGGATGGCCAATCCGCGAAGCGCTCAGACTTGACCGCGAGGAAGTTCTGGAGGGTTTCCGCGAACTGGAGCCCGTGTACCGGACCTGCCGCGCGGCGCTCTGATTGAGGGCGGGCGGCGGGAAATTTACGGCTTGGGCCGGAGTCCCGGATGGCGCAACCGACGGTTGACGGACGCACCTTCAGATGCCTGGTGTGCACGGCGCGCGTAGGCCAGCTCGTACCGTTTTGCGAATGGTGCGGGGCCAAGCACACCTTCGCCGGCGGCGCATTGGTGCTGACCGGTGCGATCTGTCAGGAATGCGGCTTCCAGGCTTCGGTGCCATTTTCGCGATGCCCGCAATGCCGCGTCCCGCGCCGCGTGCTCTGCCCCGCCTGTGCCACCGCCTTGCCGGCGCGTCAGAGCTGCACGCACTGCGGGCTGCATTTCATGTTCTTCGACAAGATCCGCCGCGAGCACAGCCGCGCCTATCGTCATCCGCGGGTCGCGCGCATGAGTCTTGCCGCGCGCAAGCTGACCTTCATCGCCTTCGTGCTCGCCGTCGGACTGCCGCTGTGTGTGGGGCAGGACGCGCGTTTCTTCGCTCTGGGCTTTACCTGCTCGTTGATAGGAGCATTGGCGCTGGGCCTGGGAGCGGTCAGACTGCCGCCGCTGCGCCGCGCCAGGGCGCTGGATTGTGACCTGGTGAAGGTTTTGGAGACCTACGATTTGGCCGAAGCCACCTCGGCGCGGGCGTGGCTGCGACTGAGCGGCATCGAATCCCGCACGGTCGCGGTCCCGGTGGCGGGGGTGACGAGTTCTCCTCCGGGCGGGCTGCGGCGCATAATGGTGGCGCGGTTGGACCTGGCGCGCGCTGCCCGATGCCTGGCCGACCACGGCTTCGACCTGGCCGGGGCCGAGCGCGGCGCATCCAGCCGTTCGCCGCGCGCGGCTCTGCGGCTGGTCCATAGCGCCTCGGCCGTCGGCGCCCAGCGTGGCAAAAAGCGCGACCGTCATGATTGAAGCGGACATCGCCATCCTGGGCGCGGGGGCATGGGGTACCGCGCTGGGCGTGACCCTGGCGCGCGCGGGCCGGCGTGCGACGTTGTGTGTGCGCCGGCCCGAGCAACTGCGACGGATGACCACCGAGCGTGAGAATCACGCTTACCTGCCTGGCATCGAGTTGCCGCAAGCGCTCGCGCTCAGCGCCGATTGGGAGGGCGCCGTCCGCCGCTGCCGCAGCGTGATTGTCGCGATTCCCTCCGCCTTTGTCCGCAGCATGATCGCTCCGCTGATCGATTCCATCCCGCACGACGCCACCTTTATCAGCGCCACCAAGGGGCTGGAGGAGCGCTCACTCAAGACGATGTCGCAGGCGCTGGCCGAGCTGCTGCCGCGCGGCGTCCATGTCGCGGCCCTGTCCGGACCGGGCTTCGCCGCCGAAGTGGCGCGCGGACGGCCCGCCGCGCTGGTCGCGGCGGCCCGCGACGAGCAGGTCGCCGGCGTCGTGCAGCGAACGCTGGCGGTGCCCTTCCTGCGCGTGTATCGCAGCACCGACGTGCTGGGTGTAGAGCTGGGCGGCGCGGTCAAGAACGTAATCGCGATCGCCGCCGGCATCAGCGACGGCCTGGACCTGGGCTCCAGCGCGCGCGCCGCCCTGATTACACGCGGACTGGCGGAGATGATGCGCCTGGGGACGGCGATGGGGGCGCGGCGCGAGACGCTGGCTGGGTTGTCGGGCCTGGGCGACCTGGTGCTGACCTGCACGGGCGATCTGTCGCGCAATCGCGCCTACGGGTTGCGAATCGGCCGGGGAACGGCGCCCCCGCACAACACCAGCGAGGGCGCGCAAATCGCCGAAGGGGCGGTCAACGCGCGGCTGGTCGCCCAGTTGGGCGCCCGATGGAACGTCGAGTTACCGATCGTGGAGGCGGTCTGCCGATGCCTCTATGAACAGCAGCCGCCGCAGGCTATGGTCGAGGGATTATTCAGCCGCGAATTGAAGGCTGAATTCTGAAAGTACGGAAATTCCAAGGTCGAGTCCGAGAAGCATCGCAATGCCATCAAAAGGAACTTGTAAAGCAAAGGACTGCTCCCGCGAGGTGATTGCCAAGGGCTACTGCCGCAAGCATTACCGGCTGTGGAAGGCGGGCGAGATGCCCAAGGCGCGCTACAAGACCTGCACGGCGGAGAAATGCCGCAAGCGGCGTTTTCGCGCCAGCCTGTGCGAGGAGCATTACGCCGCCGCCCACGGCAAGAAGGGCCAAACTCCAGCCGCGGCGCCGGCTGCCGCTGCCAGCTGACGATCGCGTCCCCCTCTTCTGTCCGAAGAAGAGAGGGCGAGGGAGAGTTCTATCATGGCCAGGCTGATTGTTGCCGGGGCGGCGGGCCGCATGGGCCGCACCCTGACCTCGCTTATCGTGCAGCAGCCCACCCATACCCTGGTGGGCGCGGTGGAAGCCAAAGGTGTAAAGGCGGTGGGGTCGGATGCCGGTGAAATCGCGGGTGTGGGCGCGCTGGGAGTGCGTATCGGCGACGACTATGCGGCGCTTGCGGCGCCCGACACGGTGACGCTGGATTTCACCAACGCCACTGCGTCGCTGGAGCATCTGGCGATCGCCGCCGCCAAGGGCGCGGCGATCGTAATCGGCTCCACCGGCTTCACTGCGGAGATGGAGGCGCGGGCGCGGGAGTTGGCGCCAAAGACCCGCACTCTGATTGCGCCCAACATGAGTATCGGCATCAACGTCCTGCTGAAGCTGGTGACCGAAGCCGCCACGCTGCTTAACGGATTCGACGCCGAGGTGCTGGAGATCCATCATCGCACCAAGATCGACGCGCCCAGCGGCACCGCGCTGGCGCTGGGGCGGGCGATCGCGGGGGCGCGTGGCTTGGATTTCCAGAAATCGGCGACGTTCGGGCGCGAGGGAATCACCGGTGCGCGTCCGGCCGATCAGATCGGTATTTTGGCATTGCGCGGCGGCGACGCGGTGGGGGATCACACTGTCATCTTCGCCGGCCTTGGCGAGCGCCTGGAACTGGTCCATCGCACGCAAAGCCGCGAGGCATTGGCCAGCGGCGCCCTGCGCGCGGCCGCCTGGCTGGAGAACAAACCCAACGGCCTGTACAGCATCCGCGACGTTTTGGGCCTGTAGTCAGTTGGGCAGTCCCCCTCACCCGGCGCTGCGCGCCGGCCTCTCCCGGGGTCCGGGAGAGGCCAACTGACCAGCCCGCCCGTCCAAAGAGAAAAAGACAAATACTCAGAACAGGTAGCGGCGGGTGTTGATGCTGATCAGCAGGCCCATCGCGGCCATCAGCACGATCAGCGAGGAGCCGCCGTAGCTTACCAGCGGTAACGGTATTCCTACTACCGGTAGGATACCGGTCGCCATCCCGATGTTGATCGCGGCCTGCCAGAACACCATCGCGGTCAGCCCCAGCGCCAGCAGCGCCCCGAAGCGGTCGCGCGCGCGCAACGCGATCGTCAGTCCGCGTCCGATCAGACCCGCATAAAGCCCCAGCAGCAGCATCGAGCCGGCAAAGCCGAACTCCTCGGCGAAGACGGAAAAGATGAAGTCGGTGGTCTGCTCGGGCAGGAAATTAAGCCGCGCCTGGGTGCCCTTCAAAAAACCTTTGCCCCACGATCCGCCCGAACCGACCGCGATTTCCGACTGGATGACGTGGTAGCCGGCGCCCAGCGGATCCGATTGCGGGTTGAGGAAAGTCAGCACCCGCTCCTTTTGATACGGCTTGAGCGTATGCCACGCCACGGGCATCGCCAGCACCGCACCAAGCGCCAGGATGCCCATCGTGCGCAGATTGATTCCGGCGGCGAAAATGACGGTGGCGAAAATCAGCACCATCGTCAGCATCGTGCCCAGGTCGGGTTGCTTGAGCACCAGCCCCGCCGGCACGGCGAGCAGCAGCGCGGGCACGATGATGTGGCGCAGGCGCAGGCCGCCCGGCGGTGGGTCTTCGCGCAGGTAGCGCACCAGCACCAGGATCAACGCCAGCTTGGCCAATTCCGAAGGTTCCAGGGTGAACAGGCCCAGGTTGATCCAGCGCCGCGAGCCTCCGGTGGCCTGGCCGATGACGCCCACCACCACGAGCAGACCCATCACGGCGACGTAAATCGGATAGGCGTAACTGGCCAGTGCACGGTAATCGAACATCACCACGGCAAACATCGCTGCGCCGCCCGCAACCGTCCAGATGATCTGGCGGATGATCAGCATCTGAAACGGGCGATGCACGCTGAAGGAGGCGCTCGCCACGCTCAACAGTCCGACCAGCGCGATGGCGAAGGTCAGGACGAAGACCGCCCAATCGAAGTGGTAAATCAACCTGCGGTCGATGCCGACGCGCATCCTCTAATCCCCGTTCTCCCGGGTGGTGGCCGAGGCGTTGGCCAGGGTGCCGGCCGGCAGCGGCTGGCCGGGCGGATAGAGTTGGAAGTACCTGACCAGCAGGTCGCGGACGATGGGCGCGGCGGAACTGCCGCCGTGACCGCCGTGCTCGACCACGCAGGCCACCGCGATGCGCGGGTCGTTGCCTGGCGCCCACGCGATAAACCATCCGTGGTCACGATAGCGCTCGGGCAGGTCCTCTTCCTTGATGCGCGCGCCCGCCGCTTCCTTGACCACCTGCGCCGTACCGGTCTTGCCGCACACCTCGATACCAGGGATCGCCGCCTTGTGTGCGGTGCCCATCGGGCTGTTGACGACGCCGCAGGCGCCGGCGTGCAGAATCTCCACCTGTTCGGGGGTCAGCGGGATGCGCGCCGCAACTTCGGGCTGGTAGACCTTGATGGCCGAGCCGTCGAGCGCTTCGATACGGTTGACGAAATGCGGCTGGTAGCGGATCCCGCCTTCGCCGATTTCCGCGGCCAACTGGGCCAACTGCAGCGGTGTCACTGCCACATAACCCTGGCCGATGGCGACCGACAGAGTTTCGGCCGGATACCATCGCTCATGGTAGCGGCGCTGTTTCCATTGCGTGGACGGAATGGTGCCGGTTTTCTCATGGGCCAGCGGGATACCGGTAGCCTCGCCAAAACCCAGCTTGTGCGCCCATTGTGCGATGCGATCCACGCCCAGCCGCTCGCCGACGTTGTAGAAGTACACGTCGCACGATTCGATTATCGCGTTGATCAGTCCGACCGTACCATGCCCCTGCTTGCGCCAGCATCGATACTCCCGGTTGCCGTACCACATCCCGCCCGGACAGTAGAACGAGGTCGCCTTGTTCAGCATCCGGTCTTCCAGTCCGGCGACCGTGTCGACCAGCTTGAAGGTCGAGCCGGGTGGATAGGTGCCCTGGATGGCCCGGTCTTCGAGCGGATGGGCCGGATCGCTCATCAATCGGCGCCATTGCGCGGCGGTCAGTCCGCTGGCGAATTCATTGGGGTCGAAGGACGGATGGCTGACCATGGCGAGGATCTCGCCGTTGCGTGGGTCGATCGCGACGATCGCGCCGGCGTGATTTCCCAGCGCCTGTTCGGCCGCCTCCTGCAGGTCCAGGTCGATGGTCAGGATAACATTGGCGCCGGGCTTCTCCGGCTTTTCGCTCAGCACGCGCAGACGGCGTCCGACCGCGTCAACTTCGATTTCCTGGTTGCCGCTGACCCCGCGCAGGTAATCCTCCCATCCGCGCTCCAGGCCAAACTTTCCAATCTCGTCGCCCATGTGGTAGCCGGGAAGCTTCTTGAGTTCCTGTTCGTTGACTTCGCCGACGTAGCCCAGCAGATGGGCGGCCAGCGGGCCGTAGATATAGCGCCGGCGCGGCGTGACCTGGATGCTTACGCCGGGCAGTTCGAGCTGATGGGTCTCGATGGCGACCACCTGGTCCCAGCTAAGCCGCTCCTTGATGGTCACCGGTTCTGACGATGGAATGCCTTCGTCCTCGGCCTGGGTGAGCTTGTCCTCCACATGATCCCCACCCAGGTAGCGCTCCAGATTGCGCAGTGTCGCGGCCCGATCGCGCAGGTCTTCGGGCACCAGGACCGCGTCGTAGGAGGGGCGCGTATCGACCAGCACGCGATGGCGGCGGTCGAAAATCAGCCCGCGTGAGGCGGGCAGGCGGCGAATGCGGATGCGGTTGCGGTCGGCCAGGTCGGCCATCTGGTGGGTTTTGATGATTTGCAGGTAATACAGGCGCAGGGCCACCGCGCCCAGCACCAGCATCATGAGGATGGAAAGCGCGGTCAGGCGGGGCTCCAGTTTGGGCACCGCCAGTTTGCCTTTTCGCCGACTGAGGACCGCCATCGGTCTTTTAAAATAATTTATTCCGCCGCAACCCGCACTGGCAATCGCAGCGCGCGCTTGCCCGCATCCAACAGGCTGAAGATGGCGGGCGCGACCGCGGCTGTGATCAACGCCTGAATTGCGATCAATCGCATGTGCGGGCCGGTAATCGCGCTGACCGTCGCGATACCACCGGTAATCGCCATCACGCCCAGTGTCCTGAGCAAATCAGCCAGAGCCACCGCCAGCGGCCCGATTACTTTGCCGGTCACCCATACGTGGCGTGACAGTTCGTAAGAGAGCAGAAAGATCAGGGTCATCATGAAGGCGTTGAGCCCCAGATGGGTGCCCGAGCAGGCATCGGTGGCGTAGCCCATCGCAAATGCCAGCACCGCCGACAGCGCATTGTGCTGCTTAAGCCCCAGGTCGACGACCAGAATCAGCACCAGGTCGGGGAATAATGCCCCGGCCGGCAGCCACAGCCTGACTTCGGTTTGGAGCCACAGCGCCACTACCGTGGCCACTGCGAACAGCATCGTCTGACGCACCTTAACTCGCGCCGGAATCAGACAGATGCGGCGGGGTTTGAACGATGACCAGGACTTGTTCGAGCTTGCGCAGGTTGGCCGCCGGCTGAATCGCAACGTTGAGGAACAAGCCGGGCCCCTGGCGCTCGATCGCGCCAACCGAGCCGATCAGCAGGCCGCGCGGGAACACTCCGTCCAGCCCCGAGGTGACCACCGCGTCGCCGGTTTTGATGTCCTCGGTACGCTCGACGTACTTCATAATCACGCCGTCGTCGGCCACCCCGGTCACAATACCACGGGCGCGCGAGCGCTGTACGAAAGCGTCGATAGCGCAGTTGTGGTCACTGAGCAGCATCACGCGCGAGGCGTTGCGGCTGGTGGAGATAAGTTTGCCCACCACGCCGCCGGTCGCAATCACACCCATCCCGGGTTGCAGACCGGCGCCGCTGCCCTGGCCCAGGATCAGGGTGCGCGCCGCTCCGGTGGCGTCGGCGCCGATCACGTCGGCGGCGACCACCTTGAGGTCGAGCGCCTCCTTGAGGTCAAGCAGTTCGGCCAGGCGATGGTTTTCCAACTCCAGTTCGACCATCCGGGCCTGGCGCTGGTTGAGTTGTGCGATCTCCTCCTTGAGCCGCTGGTTTTCCCGCCCGACGTGAACCAGCATGAAGTAATGATGGAAGATGTCGCCAGCGCTCTGCGCCATCCGGGCGCTGGCCACCTGGAAAGGGCGCAACGCTTCGGCAACCAGACCCTGCGGGCGCGCCAGGGTATCGCCCTGTTTGACGCCGCTGGACAGCATATGGGCGGCCAACAACAGCGCCGCCCCGCCGACCAGCGCCACGCGGTTGCGCCATAAAAAGGTGTCCTTCGGGTCTTGCATCACCGTCGCGGTCAAGTTGGACCGCGTCCTGCCTTAGCGGCGTTGGTGTGGAGGGCCGTCAACGGGGCGCTGCCGGACCAGCTTCAGTCAACGGTCACGTCGCGTAGCAACGACAGTTCATCCAGCACCTTGCCGGCACCCATCACCACTGCGGTCAGCGGATCGTCGGCCAAAGTCACAGGCAGCCCGGTTTCCTCGCGCAGCAACACGTCCAGGTTACGCAGCAATGCGCCGCCGCCGGCCAGCACGATCCCCTTATCCACTATATCCGAGGCCAGTTCCGGCGGCGTCCGCTCCAGCGCGATGCGGACCGATTCGACCACCTGATGGACCGGCTCCATCAGCGCCTCGCGGATTTCCTCGTCGGTTATCTCGATAGTCTTGGGCACACCGGCCACCAGGTCGCGCCCCTTGATCTCCATCGTCTGAATCTCATTGCCGGGGTACGCCGAGCCGATCGTGATCTTGATCAGCTCGGCGGTGCGCTCGCCGATCAGCAGGTTGTACTTGCGCTTGATGTGCTGGATGATCGCTTCGTCCATCTTGTCGCCGGCCACCCGCACCGAGCGCGAAAAGACCACGCCGGAGAGCGAGATCACCGCTACCTCGGTGGTGCCGCCGCCGATATCCACGATCATGTTGCCGGCCGGTTCGGTAATCGGCAGGCCCGCCCCAATCGCCGCCGCCATCGGCTCCTCGATCAAGTAGACCTCGCGCGCGCCGGCCGATTCGGCCGACTCGCGCACCGCGCGCTTTTCCACCGCCGTGATCCCGAACGGCACGCAGATCACGATGCGCGGGCGCACCAAGGTCTTGCGGTTGTGGATTTTCTGGATGAAGTAGCGCAGCATGTTTTCGGTAATCTCGAAGTCGGCGATTACGCCGTCCTTCAGCGGCCGAATCGCGATGATCGAGCCGGGCGTGCGGCCCAGCATCTTCTTGGCCTCCGCCCCGATCGCCAGCACGCGGCGCGCATTGCGCGAATCCTTTTGCACCGCCACCACCGAGGGCTCGTTGCACACGATCCCTTCGCCCTTGACATAGATCAGGGTGTTGGCGGTGCCTAAATCGATCGCGAGATCGTTGGAGAACCAACCAAGAATTGAGTTGAGAACCACCGCGTGTCCGCCCTTGCCTCCCGGCTTTTACGAAAATCCTTAGTCCGCCCCGGCCGTCGACAACCCACCTTCCCCTGCCGAGATGCCCTGACGACCCCACACGGGGGTCCACTCAGGTCCGCGTTGCGCTGCTTATGCCCCGAACAATATGGGGAAAATAATCCACCCCAAAGCGTCCAGCGAAAAGCTAACAAAGTTAACTGACCGGAGGCAAGCCACAAGGCTGAAAGTGGCGCTTTTTCCCTTCGATTTTGCACAGGATACCGGCTCCGCCGGGGGATAAGGTGGGGCGATTGCGAGGGCAAAAGCGCTTCGACTACAATCAAGCCACGATGCTTAACGCGATGCGCAAATACGCCTACTCGTGGGGGATCCGCATCATCCTGGGTCTCATCACGGTGGTGTTCGTCTTTTGGGGAATCGGTACCGGGCTGTTCTCTCAGGTCAAACCTGTGGCATGGGTGGACGGACAAAAAATCCTCGCCGACGACGTGCAGCGCCAGGCGGCTATGATGCGGCGCAGCTTTCAGAACATGTACGGACCCCAGGCCGCCGAACTGCTCAAACACATGAACCTTCAGGAACAGGCGCTCGACCAGCTCATCGACGACCGCCTGGGCCAACTGGAGGCGCACCGGCTCGGCCTGCGCGTCAGCAACGAGGTGTTGCGCGACCAGATCGCCGCGCAGCGCGCCTTTCAACTCGATGGCCGGTTCGACGTGCAGACCTATGAGGCGGTGCTGGCCCAAAACGATATGACGCCGCCCCAGTTCGAGGAACTCACCCGCACCCAACTGACCATGCAATTACTGCGCGACATGGTGGCACAGGCGGTGGTGGTCAGCGACGCACAGGCGCGCCAGGCTTACGAGCAGCGCAACCAGCGAGTCGCGGTGGCCTATATCGAAGTGCCCTCCACCGACTTCATCAGCGAGATCCATCCCACCCAGGCCCAAATCGAGAAGTTCTATCACGACCACGGCGAGCTGTTCCGCGAGCCCGAGCGGGTCAAGGTTGACTACATCCAGTACGATCCGATCAAGCTGGGCGAGAAGGTCAATCCCACCGACAAGGAGATCGCGCTGTTCTACAACAGCAGTCTCAAGACCTTGTTCAGCTACCCCGAGCGCGTACGCGCGCGCCACATCCTGATTGCGGTGGCGCCCGACGCACCCGAAAAGACCCGTCAGCAGGCCAAGGCCAAGGCCGAGCAAATCCTGGCGCAGCTCAAGAAGGGCGCCGATTTCGCCAAGCTGGCGGCGCAGGATTCCGACGACCCCGGCACCCGCGACCGGGGCGGGGATCTGGGCTTTTTCGAGCGCGGCCAGATGATCAAGCCCTTTGAGGAGGCTGCCTTCAAGCTCAAACCGGGTCAGTTCAGCGATGTGGTTGCAACCCGCTTCGGCTACCACGTCATCCAGGTCGAGGAGGTCAAGCCCGCTCACACTGACACGCTGGAGCAGGCGCGGCCCCGGATTGTGGAGATGCTAAGGGCGCGGGCCGGCAAGCGGGCCGCAATCGACGATCAACGTGCCGATCTCGCCGCGGCGCTCAATGGCGCCAAACTCGGTGACCTGGCCGCTAAGCACGGGCTGCAGGTAGTGAGCACCCCGATGTTCGCGGCGGGCGAACCGATTCCCAAGCTGGACAACAATCCGGAGTTCGTCAGCACCGCCTTCAAGTTGGGCAAGGGCGAAGTGGCCGCGGTCACCGGTAAGGACACCAGCACGGGCCTGTTCCTGATTCAGCTTGTCGAGCGCTCACCGGCGCATATCCCGCCGCTCAAGGAAATCACCGACAAGGTGCGCGACGAGCTGGTCCGGCGCGAAGCCGAAACGAGGGCGCGCGATCGTGCCGACGCGCTGATTAAACAGATCAAAAGCGCGGCCGATTTCAACCGAGTCGCCGAAATCAACCATCTGACGGTCCACAAAACCGAACCCTTCGACCGCTCCACCAACACCGTGCCGACCATCGGCGAATTCCCCGAGCTGACACAGGCGGTGGGAACGGTCGCGCCGGTGCCGGGGGTAATACCGCGGGTGATGGTGCAGAGCGGCAATTACTACATTGTCGAAGTGCTCAGCCGCCAGCCGCCCAGCGCCGAGGAATGGGCCAAGGCGAAGGCGTCATTCAAGGACCAGTTGCTGGAGTCGATGCGCGCCCGGGCCTGGGACAACTTCCTGGCCGGCCTCAAGCGCAATGCTAAAATCTCAATCGACGCGAGTGCGCTGGGCACCGCGCCGGTGGAATCATCGATGTGAGGAATCCGCCAGGATGAGTTCGGACAGCGAACCTCCACCATTAAGCAACGACATCATCGACACCCGGGAATTCTTTCTGCCCGGCTCCGGCGTCAGCGCCCTGCTGGTTCACGGACTGACCGGCACGCCCTATGAGATGCGCTACCTTGGCGAGCGGCTGTCGGCGGCCGGCATCAGGGTGTTCGCGGTGCGGCTGGCCGGGCACGGGGGAACCCCCGAGGAACTGGGCGCCACCACCCACCACCATTGGTACGAGAGCGTCGTGGATGGCTGTGAGCGGTTGCGCGCCTACGGCGACCCGATCGTGGCGGTAGGATTGTCGGCAGGCGGCGTGCTCGCCGCCCGCCTGGCCCTGGACCAGGGCCAGGCGCTCAGCGGCGTGGTAATGCTGGCACCGGCGTTTTTCCTGCCCCTGTGGCAGCGGATGGCGCTGGCCGGCATCGGGCGGCTCGGCCCTTGGACGCGCTCGGTCTACATCCGCGCCGAGGCCGGCTCTGACATCCACGACGC
>Ga0070737_10001943_pt1 | contig 26702 bp, 19 predicted proteins | sample Coa_R1_10_FD_66438 | JGI IMG/M metagenome (GOLD analysis project Ga0070737, IMG submission 66438) | Surface soil microbial communities from Centralia Pennsylvania, which are recovering from an underground coalmine fire - Coalmine... | ecosystem: Environmental > Terrestrial > Soil > Unclassified... | reverse complement strand
TCGAACCCGTCGTCATGGAGCTCGCAGAGCCACGAGCGGTCTCCGCATCGGCCTGACAGACTGAGCGAAGCGCCGAGGGTCACGGCGACGCCGAACTACACCACTCCGCGGGGCGCCATCTGCTGGCGTACCTGCGTGTACGAACTCCGAAAGACACTCTGCGCCAGCGGTTCGCCTTGAGGTGCGAGTTGCGCAAGTTCAGCGGTGGCGATCTCCTGCGGCGGGCGCAGATCTGCGGACCGTGCCCAGGATGCGACGGCCGTCTTTGACCACAGCTTCGTTCGTCCGCGACCGAGGTCGACCACGGGACGCGGCATGGTCGGGTACCTCCGTTGGTAGACGCTTACCGAAGTGCGATTCGAGAGACCGAGAGCGTGCGCCACGCTCGCGGCGTCGATCAGGTCATCAGGGTCAACCAGTTGCGGCATACCCGTAGTGTAGACAAAGGTAGGCACCCAGGGTTGAGTAATCTTACTACCGCGTCGCTCTCCAGGTCATGGTCACCGCTCCCCACTACCGTTGTGCTGCCGCTCATCGCCGGCGAGGCGGCGCCTCCTAGCAGCCGGCCAACCACTGATCGTGAGCCGGGACAGCGCCAGGACCAGAAAGAATAGGAGTGCGCCGTGACCGTCACTGTCCGGGCGACGGCCACGGATGCCCCCGAGCCTGGGCAGCTCGTGCGAGTTCGCGGGCGCCACTGGGTGGTGGCCGACGTTTCGGCGAGCGCCTTCCCGGCCGTGGACGGGGTCGCCGGCGGACCCGAGCGGCTGGTCACCCTCAGCTCGGTCGAGGACGACCGCTACGACGAGCAGCTCCAGGTCCTCTGGGACCTGGAGCCCGGGGCCCAGGTGCTGGAGCGGGCCACGATGCCGGGCTTCGATCCCGAGCGCCTCGACGATCCCGCGCGCCTGGCCGCCTTCTTGGACGCCGTGCGCTGGGGGGCGGTCACCTCGGCAGACTCCGCCGCGCTCCAGGCGCCGTTCCGCTCGGGGATCGCCATCGAGGACTACCAGCTCGACCCAGTGGTGCGCGCCCTTCGCATGCCCCGGGTGAACCTGCTGATCGCCGACGACGTGGGGCTCGGAAAGACCATTGAGGCCGGCCTGGTGGTCCAGGAGCTGCTCCTTCGCCACCGGGCGCGGAGCGTCTTGGTGGTCTGCCCAGCCAGTCTCTGTGTGAAGTGGCGCGACGAGATGGCCGAGAAGTTCGGTCTGGAGTTCCGTATCGTCGACACGGAGCTGCTCCGGCACCTGCGCAGGACGCGGGGTCTCCGGGCGAACCCCTGGACGCACTTCCCCCGCCTCATCACGTCCATCGACTGGCTCAAGCGAGACCGGCCGATGCGCCTGCTCCGGGAGGTTCTGCCGTCGACGGCGACCTACCCGCGTACCTTCGACCTGCTCATCGTCGACGAGGTGCACAACGTGGCCCCAGCCGCCAGAGGTCGCTACGCCACCGACTCCCAGCGCACCCGGGCAATCCGCGCCATCGCGCCGCACTTCGAGCATCGCCTGTTCCTCTCGGCCACCCCGCACAACGGCTACCGGGAGTCCTGGACGGCACTGCTCGAACTCCTCGACCCCCAGCGCTTCGCCCGGGGGGTCGACCCGGACCCCACCCAGCTCAGGCGGATCATGGTCCGCCGGCTCAAGTCCGAGCTCCCGCCGCACGAGGACGGGACGCCGCGCTTTCCCCGCCGGGTGGTGGAGGCGATCGAGGTGGACTACCCGCCCGAAGAGCGTGAGGCCCACCGGCTCCTCGAGGAGTACGCCGAGCTGCGTCGGCGCTCGGCTGACGACGAGGCCGGGCGTATGGCGGCGGAGTTCTCCCTCAAGCTGTTGAAGAAGCGGATCTTCTCCTCGCCAGCGGCCTTCGCCCGCACGTTGGAGGTCCACCGGGAGACGGCCCTTGGCACCAGGCGTCTGACCGGAGTCCGGCCCACGATCAGGGTGCTCGCGGCAGCCATCGACCGCACCGAGGATGACGTGGCCGACGAGGAAGAGCGCGAAGAAGCGGTGCGTTCGGCGCTTGTCGCCTCCTCAACGTATCTGCGACGGCTAGGGCCCGAAGAGGCCAGCCTGCTCGATCAGCTAGGGGCGTGGGGCAGCCAGGCCTCGGGGCGCCCGGATGCCAAGGCGACGGCCTTGCTCTCCTGGCTCGACGACATCGTTCGCCCGGCCGGCCAGGACGGGGTGCGGCGCTTTGGTGACGAGCGGGTCATCGTCTTCACCGAGTACCGGGATACCCAGCGCTACCTAGTCGATCTTCTGGAGGCGCACGGCCTCGGGGGCGAGCGCCTCGCCTTGCTCCACGGCGGGATGGACGAGGCCCAGCGAGAGCGGACCAAGGCGGTCTTCCAGGCGGATCCGGCGCTCGATCCCGTGCGGATCCTCGTGGCGACCGACGCTGCCAGCGAGGGCATCGACCTCCAGGCCCACTGCCACCGCCTCGTCCACTACGAGATCCCCTGGAACCCAAACCGCCTCGAGCAGCGAAACGGCCGCATCGACCGCCACGGCCAGCGCGCACCCGAGGTCCTCGTCAGCCACTTCGTGGGCTCCCGGTTCGCCGAGGCGTCGCCGGGCTCGCTCGAAGACGACCTCGAGTTCTTGAACCTGGTGGCGCAGAAGGTGAACACGATCAGGGACGACCTCGGATCCGCCGGCCCGGTCATTGCTGCCCAGGTCGAAGAGCGCATGCTCGGCCGGCGACGCCGCCTCGACGAAGAAGAGATCGACCGGGCCGTCCCCAAAGGACGCCTGGCACGGGTCGAGCGTGATCTGCGTGAGCAGATCGACCGGTTACGCCAGCGCCTCGCGGAGAGCATCGTGGAGCTGCACCTCGCTCCAGACAACGTCGAGCGAGTGGTGCGCACCGCGCTCGCTCTGGCTCACCAGCCTGATCTCATCACTGCAACTCTGGAACGGCCAGGCAAGACTCCACCGCAACAGGCAGTTTTCAGATTGCCACGCCTCACCGGGAGCTGGGCTCGCTGTACCGAGGGCCTCGCCCATCCGGTGACGGGGGAGCTCCGGCCGGTCACCTTCGACCACCAGGTCGCCTCAGGGAGCGACGACGTCGTCCTCGCCCACCTCGGGCACCGTCTGGTGGCCCAAGCCGTGTGGCTGCTGCGAGCAGAGGTATGGGCCGGTGCCGACGCGCGTCTTGCCCGTGTGACCGCAAGAGTCATCCCCGACGGTGTCGCCAACGAGGTCGCGGTCATCGCCCACGGCCGCCTTGTCGTGACCGGTGCAGCCGGCCACCGCCTCCACGAAGAAGTGATCGCGGCCGGCGGCCTTCTCCGCTCGGGGCGCTTTGCCCGCATCTCGACGCTCGGACAACTTCAGGCTATCTTGGATGCCCCGACTGTGGGGTTCCCCCCGAAGGCTCTGCTCCGTCAGCTCGCCAGAGACTGGCCGACCATCGCGGACGCACTCGTCGTGGCGTTGACCCGTCGCCAACAGGATCGCAGCGAGAGCCTCCAGGGGCTCCTGGCCCGTCGGGCTGAAGAAGACGCCGCTGCAGTAGCCGCCGTCCTCGGGGAGTTGGAGCGCTCAATCCGCGCCGAGCTTGCTGCCGCACCATCTACGCTGCAGCTGCAGCTTCCAGTCTTTGCCGCGGACGAGCGAGCCCAAGCAGAACATGACCTGGACGCCCTGAGGCGCCGGCTGGAGGAGATCCCAGCCGAGACCGAAGCTGAGGTAGCCCTCGTCCGGCGTCGCTACGCAGAGCCCACCCCGCGACTGTTCCCCGCAGCGGTTGAGGTGTGCGTCCCCGAGCACCTGGCGGTCCGCTGATGGCGACGAGCAAGCTGCACGCCGAGTGGCTTTCACTCATCGAGATTTCGGGCCCCTTTCTGACCCTTCCGGTGCTCACCCGAGCCTTCCCTGCCGGGCTGGAGCCGACCGATCGCGAGCTCGTAGAGGAGCTGCGTGTCGCCTACGCCGAGGTGACCGACGACCCGGCGCTTTCTGGCCGCTGGACCGCTTGGGTTCTCGAACGACTGCTCGGCTTGCCTGAGGAGGTCATCCGCCACGGAAGCGCAGTTCCCGGTCGCCTGACTCACCGGGTGAGCGAGTATGGCGTCGAGCTTCGGCCCAGCTACGCGGTGGTCGGACCTGATGGCGAGACGGATGACCCGACGGCCAGGTTGATGGTCATGGACTGGCCGTGGGGCACGCGGCTCGATCAGCGTCCCGAGGGGTCCAGCTGGGCGGCGACGCCGATCGACCGCATGGAGGAGCTGTGCCGGGCAACGGGCGTGCGGCTTGGCCTCGTCACCAACGGCGAGGTGTGGACCCTTGTCGACGCGTCCAGCGGTGAGGCGCGGGGGACCGCCACCTGGGACGCCGAGCTGTGGCTGGAGGAACGGTCGACGCTCGATGCCTTCACCACGCTTCTTGGCGCCCGCCGCTTCTTCAGCGTCCCCGACAGTGAAACCCTCGAAGGGCTCCTCACCGAGTCGGCGAACGCCGAAGCGGAGGTCACCGATCAGCTTGGCCGGCAGGTGCGCGCCGCCGTCGAGCTGCTGATCGATGCCTGGAGCCGCGTCAACCGAGAGCGACAAGGTCAGCTCTTCGCTCCCCTGACCCACTCGGAGGTCTATGAGGCCGCCGTGACTGTCCTGATGCGCTTGGTGTTCCTGCTCTGCGCCGAGGAGCGGGGGCTCTTCCTTCTTGGAGATCCCCTCTACGACAGCTCGTACGCCATCTCGACGCTTCGCGCCCAGCTCGAAGAGGAGGCCAACACCTACGGCGAGGACGTCCTCGAGCGCCACACCGGAGCGTGGCACCGGCTGCTCGCCACGTTTCGCATGGTGCATAACGGCGCCGAGCACGAGGATCTGTCCCTTCCGGCCTATGGGGGGAGCCTTTTCGATCCCGACCGCTTCGCCTGGCTCGAAGGCAGGCACGCCGAGGATCCGCCAGGTTCACCAACGGCGTCCCCGCTTCCGGTGGATGACCGCACGGTGCTCCACATCCTGGGCGCGCTCCAGGTGCTGCGCTTCTCTGGCCGCGGCGGAGTGAGCGAGGCACGACGCCTGTCGTTCAGAGCCCTCGACGTAGAGCAGATCGGTCACGTCTACGAAGGTCTCCTCGACCATGGTGCCGTCGGTGTCTACGACGTCGTGCTCGGCTTCTCTGGAAAGAAAGAGCCCGAGCTTGCGCTGGAAGAGATCGAGGAGCACGCGCGTCGTGGGCGAGCCCGTTTTGAGGAATGGTTGGCCGAGAAGACGGGCTCCACGACCAAGGCGGTCGCAAAGGCGCTGGACACCACACCTACTCCTGAAGACCTCAGCCGGCTCACCAGCGCCTGCGACAACGACCACGATCTCGCGGCGCGCATCGCGCCGTACCTAGGCCTGCTCCGTGCCGACCTCGCAGGACTGCCGCAAGTCTGGCTTCCCGGGAGCATCGTCATGACGCAGGCGGGCGACCGCCGGTCCTCGGGCACCTACTACACGCCTAAGGAACTCGCTGAAGACATGGTCCGCCACGCCCTCGAGCCGCTCGTCTATCAGCCTGGCCCGGCGGACGTGGCTTCGCCCGACGATTGGAAGCTCCGTCCTGTCGACGAGCTATTAGATCTCCGCGTCTGCGACATGGCGATGGGGTCGGGCGCGTTCCTCGTAGGCGCCTGCCGATACCTCGCAGCGAGACTGATCGAAGCGTGGAACCAAGAAGGACTCGCGCCAGGAGACCCCGTCGGTCCGCCTGGTGGGCTGCCCGTCCCTCTCCCCGGCGAAGAAGCTGACCGAGAAGTCCTCGCACTACGGCTCGTCGCCGATCGATGCATCTATGGCGTCGATCGCAATCCCATGGCAGTAGAGATGGCCAAGCTGTCGCTCTGGCTGGTCACCCTGGCCAAGGACCGACCCTTCAGCTTCGTTGACCATGCGCTTCGCGTCGGTGACTCGCTACTTGGCATCACCTCATTGGATCAGCTGGAGTACCTCCATCTGGACCCAGCAAAGGGCGCCGAGCTTCAAGACGGCCGGCTGTTCGATCCCGCCGAAGTCATACGACCAGCTGTAGCGGATGCCGTTTCTAAGCGTCGAGAGATCGCGTCGTTCCTCGTCCTTGAGGTCGCCGACGCAGAGGCCAAGCGTCGTCTCTTCGAAGAGGCTCACAAAGAGCTCGACCAGCTTCGAGTAATCGGCAACGCGGTGGTTGGGGCTTCGCTGTCCACGTCGACGCAGTCCAACGAAGCGCTCGAAGATCGTCTCCTCGCGGTGGCCCGCGACGTTCGCGCCGCGCTCGACGAGGCTCAGAGTTCGGACGATCGGGCGACGCGACTTGAGGACTTACGGTTGCGGGCTGCGTACTGGCTCGATGAAGGCCGGATCCCGATGGGGCCGGAGCGATCGTGTCTCCACTGGCCGCTGGAATTTCCAGAGATCTTCCTGGACCGGGAGCGCCCCGGGTTCGACGCCGTGGTCGGGAATCCACCCTTCCAGGGGGGCAAGCGGATCTCCGGGGCATATGGCACCACGTATCGAGAACACTTGGTCAATGCCATAGCTGACGGGCGCAAGGGGAATGCAGATCTGGTCGCGTACTTCTTCCTCCGCGCAGCCACGGTGGTTCGGATGGGAGGGAACGTCGGGCTGCTTGCCACCAACACGATCGCTCAGGGCGACACGCGGGAAGTCGGTCTCGACTGGCTGGCAAGCCATGGTTGGTCGATCCCCCGGGCGCTGAAGAGCCGTTCTTGGCCAGGTGATGCGACCCTCGAAATCGCAGAGGTCTGGCTTCACCGTGGTGAGTGGAGCGGCCACTTTCAACTGGAGGATCGCACCGTCCAGCGAATCTTGCCATCGCTTGATCCAGCGAGTCGAGTGAGCGGAAATCCATACCGACTTGTTACCAATCGAGGTCAGGCGTTCATCGGCTCGTACCCGAATGGAATCGGCTTCGCAATGTCTCAAGCAGAGGCGGCGGGCCTCCTTGAGGACTCGCGTAACAACGATGTCCTTTCTCCATTCATGGTGGGTCGCGACCTAAACGAATCACCAACGCAATCACCAAGTCGATGGATCATCAATTTCTTCGATTGGTCAGAGGAGCGGGCTAAGAATTATCCAGAGTGCCTTGATCGTGTAGCAAGGTTGGTGCGGCCGCATCGAGAGAAGGTCAAGAACAAACCACGGATTGTCAAGTATTGGTGGCGCTACGAGTACGAGGCAACGGAACTATACAAACGACTTGCCAGTCTTCGGAGAGCAATCGCAATAACGCGGGTCAGCAAGACCGTTATGCCAGCGTTCGTCAGTTGCGGTGCAATCTTCGATACTGCCGTGACGGTTTTCGCGTACGATGACGATGCTCATCTCGGTCTGCTGTCGAGTGCGTTCCATTATTGGTGGGCGATCTCACACGCTTCGACTATGCGGACTGACCTTAGGTACACGCCCACGGACTGTTTTGAGACCCTCCCGCAGCCAGAGATGACAGATGCGCTCGCCAAGGCTGGAGCTGCGCTGGATTCTCATCGACGGCAGCTCATGCTCGACCGCTGGGAGGGCCTGACCGCGACCTACAACCGGGTCCACAACCCGAAGGAAGAGGCATCTGACATCGCTGAGCTACGACGCTTGCACGTCGAGCTCGACCACGCGGTCGCCGCCGCCTACGGCTGGCAGGATCTCGATCTCGACCACGGCTTCTGGGAGACGCGCCAAGGGACGCGGTTCACGGTGAGCCCCGACGCCCGTGTCGAACTGCTGGACCGCTTGCTCGAACTTAACCACGCCCGCTACGAAGAAGAAGTACGCATGGGACTCCATGCGAAGAAGACGTCGAAGAAGCGCTCAACCGCTGTGCCATCGAGTCCGTCTGATCCAGTGCTCTTCGAGGTGGAGCCATGACCACAGATCACGTGGAAGAGCCCGTGGTCCTCGCGCCACCGTCGCCGACCGAGATCCGTGCGGAGCTAGAGCGCATGCTGCTTGCCAACATCTTGGGCCCGGAAGGCGGAGAGAACGAAGAGCTGGTGACTGACACGGCAGTCCGCGAGTACTACCTGGTTGGGATGCTCGCGCCTCGTCGGGCGGGCCCCGACCCAAGTGAGTTCGACGGCCAGCAGGACGAGCTGAGTGTCGAGGGCTCGGCTGTGCCCGACGACACCTCATCCGAATCCGGCACCGCACCAGGTCCCTCCTTGTTCCCGTCTTCCCTCGGCATGACCTTCGGGGTCAGCGGAGAGGCGACCGAGATCGAACTTGATGCCCGTTGGGGCCGCTACGAGCGGGTGACGCTGGAGAGCGAGGGTGAAACTGAGACGAAGCGAGCATGGCGGCGTCACCCCGCTGGCGGGGCATGCGTTCTGACCCTGCAGGAGGGAACCTTCGGCCCGCTTGTTCCTGATGCCGAGCAGGAGGAGGTGGTCCTGCGAGGCCAGGTACGCCGAGCTGGCGACCACTGGGTGGTGACGGCGTTCTTGGTCAACGCCCAAGAAGAGCCGTCGACCCGAAAGGACGAGGCCTGGCTGTTCCAGGCATCACTTGTTGCGCGCGACGCTGACGGGCGCCCAGTCCTGCGCCGGCCACTGCCTTCCGACAACGTCGCGGACGGTTCGCAGGAGTTTCGTGCCTTGGACATGGCGTTTCGTGACCGAGTCGAGTTCGCCGTCGGCCACGGTACGGGCGTCCACGCCGAAGCCGACCCCGCCGATCCGCGCCGGGCGATCGAGGTGCGCACCACTGCGGTCCCGGCATTCGAAGTGCCGCGCACCGCACCGCCTACGGCAGAAGACTTCCCTGGCTTGGCCGGAGTCGAACTCGACATGGCGGCACTGGCGCGCGCCTCTGGCGAAGAGCTGGCGGGGATGCTGCGTCCGCTGGTCGGCGCCTACCAACAGTGGATTGCCAACCAGCGCGCTCGCATCGGCAACCCTGCCAGTCGACTGGAGGGATTCGAGGACACCGCGGCGACCGTTCTCGACGAGTGTGAGAGGGTCAGTCAGCGGATCCAGGCAGGTATCGACCTACTCGATCCGACGTCGACTTCGTACGACCCGAAGGCAACCGAGGCGTTCCGCTTCGCCAACGAGGCCATGTGGCTCCAGCGGGTCCACACGATCGCTGCGGCCCTCCGACGAGCTAAGCCCGAGCGGAAACTCGACGACGCTATTGCTGAGGCCGACCAGCCCGAGCGGCACCGCTGGTACCCCTTCCAGCTCGGTTTCTTGCTCCTCAACCTTCCGAGCCTCGCCGATCCCCGTCACAAGGAACGCAGTTCTGGGAGCGAGGGCCTCGTCGATCTGCTCTTCTTCCCGACCGGTGGCGGAAAGACCGAAGCCTATTTGGGGCTGACGGCATTCACCCTTGCCATACGCCGCCTGCAAGGCCACGTGGGCGACTACGACGGATCCGACGGTGTCGGCGTCCTGATGCGCTACACGCTGCGACTCCTCACCGTCCAGCAGTTCCAGCGTGCCGCGACCCTTCTGTGCGCGTGCGAGTCCATTCGCCAGGACCGGGCGGCCAAAAGGGATCGTCGCCTTGGCGAGGTGCCGTTCCGCCTCGGCCTTTGGGTGGGCGCCACCGTGACTCCGACCACGGGCACTCAAGCCTCCAAGGCGATCGAGGAGGCCCGGGGCATCGCCTACTACGGGGGCGGCTCCAGCCCGGTCCAGTTCACTTCGTGTCCCTGGTGCGGTGCCCCAGTGAGTTCCTCCAAGGACGCCGAGTACGACTCCGTGCGGAAGCGCACGCTCGTTTACTGCGGGGACCAGCTCGGCCGGTGCCGTTTCACCCGCCGGCACGCTCCGGGCGAGGGATTGCCGGTCGTCACGGTGGACGACGAGATCTACCGGCTGGTGCCCTCGATGATCATCGCGACCGCAGACAAGTTCGCCCAACTGCCGTGGCAGGGGCCCACCCGAGCGCTGTTCGGCCGCATGACCCGCCGCTGCGAACGACACGGTTGGCGCCATCCTGATCTCGACGAGATCATCGACGAACGCGATTCCCATCAACGCTGGGGAGTCCATCCCATGGCGCGCACGGTGGAAGCGGGTCCGCTGCGCCCGCCCGATCTCATCATCCAAGACGAGCTTCACCTCATCTCTGGTCCGCTCGGAAGCCTCATGGGGCTCTTGGAGACCGCAGTGGACCAGCTCTGCACCTGGCAGCTTGAAGGCCAGGTCGTCCGACCGAAGGTCGTTGCTTCCACGGCCACGGTGAGACGGGCAGAGACCCAAGCGCACGCAGTCTTCTGGCGCCGGCTCGAGGTCTTTCCACCGCCAGGGCTAGACGCTGGTGACTCGTTCTTTGCTCTTCAGCGCGATCCTTCGATCGTGCCTGGTCAACGCTACCTCGGAGTATGTGCCCCGGGCCGACGCATCAAGGCGGTGGAGATCCGGCTCTACGTGGCACTACTTGGAGCCGCGCAGGCGCTCTTCGATCGTTATGGAGAAGCCGCTGATCCTTGGATGACCCTGGTCGGCTACTTCAGCGCGTTGCGGGAGCTGGCCGGGATGAGCCGGCTGGTCGACGATGACGTCTCGACCCGCCTCTCCCAGCCGTCGGTGGCGAGCCGGGGATTGGGTCGCCGTTTCCTGCGGGGGAAGCGGGAGCTGACTTCGCGCATGTCGTCGGGAGAGATCCCTGCTGTCCTCGAACAGCTGGCCTTGAGCTTCAAGCCCGAGCCGGTCAGCTCGGCCGAGCATTCCAAGAAGGGTCGGCCCGTGAGGACCGAGCGGCGCCCCGTAGATGTGCTGCTCGCTACCAACATGATCTCAGTCGGCGTCGACGTGCCGCGTCTTGGCCTCATGGTTGTAGGCGGGCAACCGAAGGTTACGGCCGAATACATCCAGGCCACGAGCCGAGTTGGCCGGGACATTGCTGGGCCCGGGCTGGTGGCCACGGTCCTCAACTGGGCGCGCCCACGCGACCTCTCCCACTATGAAGCCTTCGAGCACTTCCATGCCACCTTCGCCCGCCACGTGGAAGCGCTCTCGGTGACGCCCTTTGCTTCTCGAGCCTTGGACCGGGGGCTGACCGCTGTGGCGATGGCTCTCATTCGCCACCAAAGTGATGCGACGAATGCCAACCCGGCACCGCAGAGCCTTGAGCCCTATGTTGTGGCACGAGATGCGGTGCTGACTCTGAGCCGACGGGCGGCGGGGGTGACCAGCACGGCCGCGATGGGAGAGGAAGTCGAACGGGCGCTTCACCATCGCCTCGACTCCTGGTTGGCACTTCAGCGGCGCCAAGGCGTTGTCCTCGGATACCGAGACCGCAAGGACGGCAAGACTATCGGGCTCCTCCAGCAGCCCGGCGACACTCGCTGGGGCCTCTGGACCTGTCCCACCTCGCTACGGGAAGTGGAGGCAGGCGTCAACCTCTTGCTCGGCGACGAGGTGCAACACGCGCCAGGACCGGACTACGACTTCCCGATCCCCCATGGCTCCGCAGACGAAGAGCACCCTTCCCCCTCAAGCGGCTCCGACGAATCGGCGGTGGCACCGTGACTCTTCTGCGGATCGGCGAGGTTCGTCCGAGCCAGCTCCTTCACACCTACGGCCCGGGCAGTTTGATCGACCTGCCGCACATCTCCGTGCTCGTATCCGGGATCGACGGCTGGGCGAGCGATCCCATCGCCGCTCCCGAGGTAGCCGAGAGGCGCTTGCTCGCCGCGGTTCAGCGTGCCCTTGGTCCTCAAGTCCAAAGTCTGCGACTACCTCCACATCTGCCCGAGACGCCAAACCCCTTCGACGATTGGGCGAAGACGGGAGTACCGGTTCAGGTCTTCCCGTCCTGGGTGCGCTGCCCGGCCTGTGACCGGATCGGACCTGCGGGACCGCCCCTGTTCGAGCTGCAAAGCAACCCCTACCGACCGGAGCTGGCGAGCTACCGGCACGTGAACTGCGCCAAATCGGGGGCCAAGGCACCACCGGCCGTGCCAGTCCGGTTCCTTCTGGCCTGCCGAGGCGGCCACCTCGACGAGTTCCCCTGGGTCGGGTTCGTCCATCGGGGTACGTCCTGTGGGTCTCCGATATTGGAGATGTTCGAGCGCAACCAGTCGAGCCGAGCTGACGATGTCCTTCTGGCGTGCCGCGGTTGTGGCGCGCGGCGCAGCATGGTTGAAGGCTTCGGCGAGGCGGCGCGACAGAGCCTCCCTCACTGCCGTGGTCGCAACCCTCACCTCCGTACCTTCGACGAGGAGACCTGCAAGGAGCCGACGCGCACCCTTCTTCTCGGCGCGTCGAACACCTGGTTCTCGGTGACGCTACGGACCCTCGCCATACCCGAAGCCGCGACCCCGCTGGCTCAGCTGATCGACGACTGCTGGCCGCAGCTTGAGCCCATCGATTCCAAGGCAACCCTGACCTACGCACTGCAGAACGTGCCAGCGCTCTCGACGCTGTCAGCCGAGGATCCCGATGTGGTCTGGGAAGCGATCACCGCCCGACGCGAGGCACGGGCGGGCGAACACGAGGACGACGACCTGCTCGCACCAGAATGGATGCAGCTCTCCAAGCCCGGATCGGTGAACTTCCCGGACTTCACGACCCGTGAACAAGCAGTCCCTACCGCGTTTGCTGGATTGATCGAGCGGGTCGTCGCGGTCGAGCGCTTGCGGGAGGTAGTTGCGCTGGTCGGCTTCACCCGGGTCGACCCTCCAGGGGAGCCTGATGTCGTCGGAGAGCAAGCAGATATCGGCCCCCTCTCGAAAGCCCTCCCAACGTGGGCCCCCTGCAGCGAGGTGCGGGGCGAGGGTCTCTTCCTCCAGCTTCGAGATGAGGCGATCACTGCCTGGGAGGCCCGGGTCTCCGGCAGTGACAGGGTCGGCATGCTTCTCGAAGGCCATCAGCGCTGGTGCGCCCGACGCAACCTTCATCCCCAAGCGGGCTGGCCGGGCCCCCGCTATCTCGCCCTTCACACCTTGAGCCATCTGCTCATGAGAGAACTGGCGCTGGAGTGCGGCTACGGATCGGCAAGCATCAGGGAGCGGCTCTACGCCCGAACGGGTCCTGAGCCGATGGCAGGGATCCTTCTCTACACGGCGGCTCCTGACAGCGAAGGGACTCTTGGGGGACTCGTATCCCTTGCGGCGCCCGATGTCCTCGGCCGGCTGCTCGCCCAAGCGCTGCGAGGAGGTGAGATCTGCACGTCGGACCCGATGTGCGCCGAGCACCTGCCGTCCGCGGAGGAGGATGCCCTACACGGATCTGCATGTCACGCCTGTCTCTTCGCTCCCGAGACGTCCTGCGAACGCTCCAACCGCTACCTCGACCGAGCGCTCGTCGTGGAGACCTTCGCCCGGGCAGGTCTCCGACTCGTCGCACCATGACGCCAGCGTCGGAGCTGGCTTTCGTAGTTGCAGAGACGGCTCGCCTGTTGCCAGCGGACCAGGTCGAGCTCGTTGCCGCCGTTGTAGAACGACGGCGAGGTTCAGACCCGTCAGCGCAGCAAGGGCTTCGCGATCTCGTACCTACGGAGGCATTCCGGGCCGCGGTTGACCGATTGGTGCGCGCCTGGGACAAGCATCCTCAGGCCGGCGGGGAATCGATCGCCCTCTCCCTTCGCGCAGCGAGTGCCGCATACCGCGAGGCCCGCGACGAGTCCACCGTCGAGGTCGTGTGGACTGGACCAGAAGGGGACGTCGATGTCCGCCTCACCTATGCCGTGTTGATCGAGGTGATCCGCGCGGCATCGCGTCGTCTCACGCTCGTCAGCTTCGCGGCTCATCGTGTTCAAGAGGTGGCGGAGGCGCTTCAGGTCGCAGTGAGTCGAGGAACCGAGGTCCGCCTCATCCTGGACGGAGGTACCGCCGCCGACCGCGCGTATCACGCTTCGGGAGGAATCTTTGTGTACACCTGGCCACCGACTCTGCTTCCCGATCACGCCCCCGGCCATGCGAGCTTGCATGCCAAGGCGGCGATCGCCGACGACAAGATCGCCTTCGTCACGAGCGCGAACCTCACTGGATACGCGCTTGATCGCAACATGGAACTCGGTCTGGTTGTTCGTGGCGGCGACGTGCCCCGCCTCCTTGGAGATCACTTCGCCGGACTGATCGATCGAGGAGTCCTCGTCAGGGCGTAGAGCCTCGGCGCTCAGTTGACCAGTCCGCTTCCAGAAGAGCAGCGAGCCGCTGGCGGGCCCGATAGCGGCGCATCTTCTCGCGGGCGGTCAGCCGGGACTCGGCATCACCTCGATCATCGAGAGCAGACAAGATGGCATCTCGATTATTCAGCCTCAGCGCGGCGAGGCCCTGCTTGGCGGCGTCAAGAGCGAGGCGTGCTTCGACGACGTGAGCGGGGTCCCGTCTGTCGGGGAGGTCGGGAACCTCTCCAGGCGTGGCGCGTGCCTGGCGGCGCCACTCGATCTGCACCTCGTGCCAGGCGACCGCGATGGTCCAGTTCACCCAGCCGTCGATGGTGTCGAAGCGCCTCTCGCCCTAGAGTGCTCGCAGTGCGGCGGTCTGGAGGGCGTCATCAATGGTTGCCAGTGGTGCGCGGCGCCCCTGTAGCACCCGACGGACCCTGACCTCCACCTCGGGCCACGCGTTCTCCCAGGTGAGAGACGTATTTGGCTCGGCCCGAAGAAATTCTGTTACCGAGGGGCCGCTCGATCTTGTAATAGGTGATGGCGAAGGTCCGTCGCTCGGGTCCCGAGGACCGACAGGGTTCGTCGCACGCGCTCCCGAGCCCTGCCGCGCCGGACTACCCGGCTCCGGTCAGCCTGCCGGACACGCGCCTACACGCTCGGCGCCGAGGTGCATCCCATCCGTGGTTTGAGTTGTACCCATCAGGGGCTGCGTCCAGTCGAGAGGTCGAGGAGGTCCCCGTTGATGATAACGTCGGCCCCGGCCGTAACCTGTCGTATGGCCTGGTTCTCGAGCCGGACCTGGTCCCGCACCTGGGCCACGGCGGCGTGCCTCTTCGGGGTCGCCGCCTTGGCCGCCTCCTGCGGAGGATCGCCCTCGTCCGCTGGGCATCGCACCGACCAGTCCTCGACCACGAACGCCAGTTCGCAGGTCGCCGCCGTCCTCTCGGCCTACCGGGCCGAGCAGGCGGCGTTCGAACAAGCAGTCGACAACGCCGACCCGACACTTCCCGCCCTCGCCCAGACCATGACCGGGGCCCAGTTGGACTCGGTCCGTCGAGCCCTGGTCGCCGACAAGGCGAACGGGATCGTGGGTCGCGGAACGGTGCAACTGCACCCGAAGGTTTCCTATGTGCGCGGTACGCATGCCTTGGTGCTCGACTGCGCCTTCGATTCCTCGGAGCTTGTGTACGCCGCGAGCGGCAAACCGGTGCCGCCGGTGACCCCGCCAGAGAAGGTGGCAGTTCGCTCGCAACTCACCGAAGTAAGTCCCGGCGTCTGGAAGGTCTCCGACCAACACACCAGCGGAGGTTCCTGCCCGCCGGGCTACTGACCTCCGCAGTCGTTATCGGACTCGCTGTCACCGTCCTCTGGCCCTTGCCAGCTTTCGCCGGCAACACGGAGTCGCAGAACACGACCGCTGCAAGTGCCACGGTCAACGGTGGCACGATCAGTGTGGGCGCCAGCACGGAGTCATGGACGCCACCAGCCGGTTCGCACTGGGCTCAGGCCGCTCAGTCTGATCCGCCGCCCGGCAAACCGAACCCCAACCAGCCCTACGGCTGTACGTACGCGGTCGTAGAGCCCCAGTACGCCCAGCTCATGGGCGTCGGCGGCCCGCAACCGGGTAACTGGGTTATCCCTACGTGCGCCGGACCCGGCGTGATCGACCCGATGCCGCCGTTCTGGGTCGTCAACGCCACGGCCCAGGCCCCTACGGCGAACCCGGTCGTCCTCGTCCAGCAGGCGCTGTCCAAGCTGCCGCTCCCGACGCCGACGATCGAAATGGCGCCGGCTACCGACCAGGACCAGCTCGTGAACGCGAGCACCTGGTTGTGGATCGACCCCGCCGCCTGGCGAGGTCTGTCGGCCTCGGCGACCGCCGGCCCGGTGACGACGACCGCCACCGCCACGCCGGCCGAGGTCATCTGGCAGATGGGCGACGGGCACTCGGTCACCTGCCTCGGCCCCGGCACGCCCTACGACCCGTCGCAGCCGAACGCCACGACGGATTGCTCGTACACCTGGACCCAGAGCTCGGCCGGCCAGCCCGGCGGCGTCTACCAGGTGACCGCGACCGTCTACTACCGCGCCGCCTGGACGGCCGCAGGTGCGCCCGGCGGCCGGAGCCTCGGCCTGGTCGCCGGACCGTCGGCCCACGTTGCCGTGCGGGTCGCCGAGTCAGAAGCCATCAACAACTCGCCGGGATCGTCTTGAGGAAGGAGCCGCGTCGATGCCGACTGTGACCGAGACCACCTCTTCGAACGGAAAGGGCGCCCTCGCCTCGCTCCGCCAGCGCCCGGCTCCGCCAAGACCGGTCGGCCGGCGCCGTCAGGTGCCCTGGATCGTGGCCGGCGTGCTGCTCGTCGTCGGCTGCGCGCTGGTTTTCGGGGTCGCCTCCTTGCGCGTCGCCCACGGCGAAGATGTCCTCGCCGTCGCCCAGCCCGTCGCCGCTGGCCAGGTCGTCCAGGCGGGCGACCTCAGAGCGGTGCGGGTGTCGCCGGCCAGCGGTCTCGACCCCGTGCTGTCCTCCAACGAGGCGGACATCCTCGGCCGTCCCGCCGCGGTCGCCCTCGTACCGGGGACGTTGCTCACCGCGGCCGACCTGGGCGCCCAGCCACCTGCGGCCGGTTCGGACGTGGTGGCCCTCGCCTTGAAGGCCGGCGCCTACCCGCCATCCCTCGGTCCCGGCGAGCGGGTCGAGGTGGTCCCGGTCGTGGGCGGCGCCGGCACGACCTCCTCGGGGTCGGCGTCCCCGGTCTCGGGCCAGCTCAACCCCGTGCGGGCGATCGTGGTGAGCGTCGACCAGGCGCCGCAGGGATCGAGCGCCGACGCAGTCGTGAGCCTGCAGGTCGCGCCCTCGGACGCGGCCGAGGTCGCCTCCCTGGCGGCAGCCGGCCAGGCGGCCCTCGTCGTGGTCCCCTCGGGGTCGGCCGGCTGAGGGGCGGGAGATGGCGCTGATCACCTTGAGCTCGGTCCGCTCCTGCGGGGTCACGACGCTTGCCGCCGGCCTGGCCGCCACCTGGCCGGGCGACCGACGCCCGCTCCTCGTCGAAGCCGACCCGGCCGGCGGGAGCCTCTCCGCCCAGGCCGGCCTCGGACCGGAGCCCGGGCTGGTCAGCCTGGCGGCCGCCGCCCGTCGCCAGGGCGACCCCTCCCTGGTTTTCGAGCACGTCCAGTCCTTGCCCGGCGGGGTCCCGGTCGTCTGCGGGCCGCCGGCGTCGAGCCGTGCCCGCTCGGCGCTGTCGATGCTGTCGGAGCTGCTCGGCCGACTCGGCGACCTCGACGCCGAGGTGTTCTGCGACTGCGGACGGCTCGATCGCACCACTGACAATGTCGACCTCTTCGAGCGCGGCCGGCTCGCGCTCCTCGTCTCCCGGCCGCGCCTCTCGGACCTCAACGCGCTGGCCCCTCACCTCGAAGAGGGCGTCAAGCAAGTGCCACTCCCGCTCCTCGTGCTCATGGGCGACGGCCCGTACCCGGCAAAGGAGGTCGCCGAGGTCCTCGGCGTCGAGGTCGCCGGGCAGGTGCCGTGGGACCCGGATGCCGCCGCCGCGATCGGGACGGCGCCTGTCTCGTCGCGCCAGCTCACCCGGACGCCGCTCGTGCGGGCCCTGCGCAGCCTCGCCGGCGCGCTCGCCGAGCGGCTCGCCCACGAAGAGGCGGCGGCCTCACCGGAGCCGTCGGCTGACGGGAACACGCCGCTTGCGGAGGTGCAGCGATGACTCTTGAGACCGTGACCGTCGACCGGCTCCGCTCCCGCGTCCTCGCCGGCCTGTCAGAGCGCCAGCGGGTCGACCACGGCACCGGCCGGCGCTCGCTTCGCGGTGCGGACGAGCAGGCCCTCGGGCGAAAGCTCATCGCGGACGCCCTCGACGCCGAGGCCGCCGACGCGCTCGCTTCTGGCCGGCCGGTGCGAAGCCCCGAGGAGGACGACGCCTTGGCCCAGGCGGTGTTCGACTCGCTGTTCCGCCTCGACCGGCTCCAGCACCTGCTCGACGACTCTTCGATCGAGAACATCAACGCCAACGGCTGTGACGAGGTCTGGGTCCGCTACGCCGATGGCCGGCGCGAACGGGTGGATGCGATCGCCTCCTCCGACGACGAACTGGTCGAGCTGGTCCGCAACGTAGGCGCCCGCCTCGGCATCGGCGAGCGGCGCTTCGATCTCGGCTCGCCCCGGCTCTCGCTCCAGCTCCCCGACGGGTCGCGCCTGTTCGCAGTGATGGCGGTGTGCGCCCGGCCGGCGCTCTCCATCCGCCGGCACCGCTATCTGAAGGTGAGCTGCGACGACCTCGTCGGCATGGGCACCCTGGACGTGGCCCTGCGCGAGCTGTTGCGCTGTCTGATGCTGGCGCGAAAGTCCTGCGTCATCTGCGGGGGGACCGGCGCGGGAAAGACCACCCTCCTTCGGGCGATGGCGGCCGACATCCCGCCCTGGGAGCGCCTCGTCACCATCGAGGACTCCCTGGAGCTGGGCCTCGAGCGCTACCCCGAGCTGCACCCCGACGTCGTCGCCCTGGAGGCGCGCGAGCCCAACTTGGAAGGCCAGGGCGGGATCGGCCTGGCCGAGCTGGTGCGCTGGGCGCTTCGCCTCTCCCCCGACCGGGTCATCGTCGGCGAGTCGAGGGGCGAGGAAGTCCTCGCCCTCTTGAACGCCATGTCGCAGGGGACCGACGGCTCGATGACCACCATCCACGCCTCGAGCTCCAAGGGCGCCTTCTCGAAGCTCGCCACCTACGCCGTCCAAGCCCCCGAGCGTCTGCCCCTAGAGGCGACCAACCTCCTCGTGGCGAACGCCGTCGACTTCGTCGTGTTCATCGCCCAGGACCCCTCGGGACGGCGCTTCGTCTCCTCGGTACGAGAGGTGGTCGACGCCGACGGCGCGATGGTGGTCTCCAACGAGGTCTTCCGCCCCGGCCCGGGCGGGCGGGCCGTCCCCGGGGCGCCCCTTCGCTCAGAGACCCTCGACAGCCTCGTCGAGGTCGGCTTCGACCCCGAGCTGCTCCAGAACCCCGGCGGGTGGTGGGAGCGATGACCGTGCTCGCCGCCATCCTCGGCGCCGGCGTTGGGCTCGGCGTGCTCCTCGTCGCCCTCGCCCTCCGCGGCGCCGAACGGCGCCGCCCGGAGCGCCGTTGGACCCGCCGCCAGCTCGAAGGCCACACGCTCCGGCTCGCCGTGGCGGTGGGCGCGGCGGTGGTGGTCGGGGCCGGCACGGGGTGGCCGGTGGCGGCGCTGTTGGCCGCGGCGGCCTGCTGGGGCGTCCCGCAGCTGTTCACCGAGTCGAAGGCGCACGCCCAGCTGATCGCCAAGGTGGAGGCGGTGGCGGGGTGGGCCGAGATGCTCCGCGACACGATGGCCGGCGCGGCCGGCCTGGAGCAGGCCATCACGGCCTCGGCGCCCGTCGCGCCGCTTCCCATCCGGGGTGAGGCCGCCACCCTCGCTGGCCGCCTCGAACGCGAGCGCCTGGCGCCGTCCCTGCGGGCCTTCGCCGACGAGGTGGCCGACCCCACCTGCGACCTCGTCGTCGCTGCCCTCGTGCTGGCGGCCGAGCACCAGGCGAGCCGCCTGGGCGAGCTGCTCGGCACCCTCGCCGCCTCGGCCCGGGACCAGGCCACCATGCGCCTGCGGGTCGAAGCGGGACGGGCCCGTACCCGCACCTCGGTCCGGGTCATCGTGGGCGTCACCCTCGGGCTCGCCCTCTTCCTGGCGCTCCTCAACCACGGCTACCTCGCCCCGTACTCGAGCCCGCTCGGCCAGTTCGTGCTCCTCGTCGTGGGCGTCCTCTTCACCCTGGCCTTCGCATGGCTGGCCAAGATCACCCGGCCCGTCGAGCCGGCCCGGCTCTTGCGCCGCCCGATCGGCGCGGAAGAGGTCAGGCGATGATCGACGCCTTGCTGCTCGGCGCCGGGGCGGGAATCGGGCTCCTCCTCGTCGTGCGAGGGGTCGTGCCCTCCCGCCCGTCGCTCGCCGAGGCGCTCGCCCAGCTCCGCCGGAGCCCAGGACCCGAGCCGGAGGTGGTGTCGGGCGAGCAGGGCGGGTTCGCCTCCCGCCTCGGCCTCCCGCTCGCCCGCCTCGCCGGCCGGGGCCGACCGGAAGGGCTCCTGTGGGTCAGGGTGCGCCGGGACCTCGCCGTGCTCGGAAGAGGCCCCGAACGCCACCTGGCCGAGAAGGTCACCCTCGCCCTGTTCGGGCTCCTCCTCGTCCCGGCCTGCGCCGCCCTGCTGGCGCTGGCGGGGGCGGGCCTGCCGCTCGCCGTCCCGCTGTGGGCCGCGGTCCTCCTCGCCCTCGGGGGCTTCTTCCTTCCCGACCTCGGCATCCACGCCGAGGCCGAGGGGCGCCGGCGCGACTTCCGCCACGCCCTTTCGAGCTTCCTCGACCTGGTCGTCATCGCGCTCGCCGGAGGAGGAGGCGTCGAGACCGCGCTCGCCGACGCGGCGAGCGTCGGGGAAGGCTGGGCGTTCGACGAGCTGCGCCGCAGCCTCGACGAGGCCCGCATCGCCCGCCAGAGCCCGTGGCTCGCCCTCGACCGCCTGGGCGCAGGCCTCGGGATCGCCGAGCTCGGAGAGCTGGCCGCAAGCGTCGGCCTCGCCGGCTCCGAAGGCGCCAAGGTGCGCGCCTCGCTCTCGGCCAAGGCCGTCTCGCTTCGCACCCACCAGCTCGCCGAGGCCGAGACGGCGGCACAGGTCGCCACCGAGCGCATGAGCCTCCCGGTCGTGCTGCTCTTCGCCGGCTTCTTGTGCTTCATCGCCTTCCCGGCCATCGAACGAGTGCTGGCCGGCTTGTGATCCCCGACCGTCGAAAGGAACCACCACGGACGTTCGCGCCCAATAGATAAGGAGAAGCATTGTCGTGTTCTTCGAGCTCGATGTCATCCGCCAGCTGATCGCCCACCTGCACGCCCGCCTCGAGGCGTTGCGGGCTGAACCGGAGGCCGGCTACTCGACCGAGGCGGTCGTCGTGATCGCCCTTCTCGTCGTCATGGCCGTCACCGCCGTCGGCATCATCGCCGCCAAGGTGCTCGCCACCGCCCACAACATCCGGACCGGCGGAACAGGAGGCGGCTGAGCGACAGCCCCCGCCACGAGGAGGGTGCGGACCATGCGAGCGTCCCGTCACTGCCGGGGCCGAGACGACGAACGCGGCTCGGCGACGGCCGAGCTTGTCATCGCGACCCCGCTTCTGCTCCTGCTCATCCGGGGCATCGTCCAGTTCGCCCTCTGGGAGCACGCCGTCCACGTCGCCCAGGCGACCGCCCAACAGGGCCTGGCCGCCGGTCGGATCCAGGGCGGGACGGGGGAGGCCGCCACCCAAGAGGCACGAAGCGTCCTCGACCAGCTCGGCTCGGGCGTGCTCGTCCACCCGAGCGTGACCGCCACCCGCGGCACGGTCACCACCACCGTCGTCGTCACCGGTCAGGCCGAAGGCATCCTCCCGTTCCTCTCCCTCCCGGTCCGTTCGGTCGCCACCGGGCCCACCGAGCGCTTCACGACCGACGCAGGAGGCCAGGGACCGTGAGATCTCTTGGCAGGCATCCGAGGGGCGAGGAGGGCTCGGCGACCGCCGAGCTCGCGATCCTCACGCCGCTGCTCATTCTGTTCCTGCTCCTCGTCGTCGCTTTCGGCCGTCTCGCCGGGGCGCGCATCGAAGTGGACGGCGCCGCCGCCCAAGCCGCCCGAGCGGCCTCCATCGCCCGCAGCCCGGCCACCGCGACGGCCGCAGCCGAGCAGACCGCCTCCTCGGCGCTCAGCTCCCAGCACGTCACCTGCGCCCACCTCCAGGTCGCGGTCGACACCGCCGACTTCGTTCCCGGCGGATCGGTGGCGGTGACCGTGTCGTGCGCCGTCGATCTGTCCACGCTGACCGGCCTCCACCTGCCGGTGACCGAGACGCTTTCCAACCGCTTCGTCGAGCCCATCGACGCCTACCGGAGTGTCTCGGGATGACCCGGGCTCGACCATCACGACGCAACGGCGCGCTCCGCGGCGAGGAGGGGACGGTGACCGCCTTCGTGGTCATCTTTACCTTCGCCCTCCTGCTCTTGGCCGGTCTCGTGATCGACGGCGGGCTCACCCTTTCAGCAAAGGTGCAGGCGATCGACGAGGCCCAGGCCGCGGCGCGCGCCGGCGCCCAGGCGATCAACCTCCCGCTGTTCCGTTCGACCGGGCAGATCGTCTTGGACCCGGCCTCGGCCACTGAGGCGGCCGAGGCGTATCTGGCGAGGACCGGGCACACCGGTACGGTCTCGGTGAACGGCGACGACGTGACCGTCACCGTCTCGATCACCCAGCCCATGCAGATCCTTGCCATCGCCGGGCTCGGCCACCTGACGGTCACCGGCAGCGGAAGTGCCGTCCCCGAGCACGGTGTGCTCGCGCCGCAGGCAAACGGAGGAGCGCCGTGACCCGGGCTGTCCGCGTGTTGAAGGGCCTCGTCGCCCTCGTCGCCCTCGTCGCGCTCCTCGGCGCGGTGCCCTGGGCGCTCTGGCACTACGTGGGATGGCCTCTTCCGCACCGCCTGCCCAGCTGGTCGCAGTTCACCACGACCCTCGGCCAGCACGGCATCGCCGATGCGACCCTCCTTAAGGCGCTCGCCTGCGTCGTGTGGTTGTGCTGGGCGATCCTCGCCGTCTCGGTCATCGTCGAGCTCGACGCCGCTGCCCGCGGGCGGGCGGCGCGCCGGCTGGCCGTCATCGGCCCGCTCCAGCCAGTCGTCGGCCAGCTGCTGGCGGCGATCGTCGTCGCGGCCGTCGCCCTCGCACCTCGTCCAGGGGTTGCGTCCCGCCCGCTCGCCGCTGCCGTGCCTCCGGGCCGCCAGCCCGAAGCGGTGGCCGCCGTGGTGCTCATGTCCGACCCGAACCCGGCTCCCATGCCAACGACCGCTGCCTCGGCGCAACCGTCGGGCGGCGGTCAACAGGCCGGCTCGACCTACGTCGTCCAGCGCAACGACACCCTCTGGGGCATCGCCGAGCGCGAGCTGGGCGACCCGCTGCGCTGGACGGACATCTACGCCTTGAACGAGGGACGGCCCGAGCCCGGCGGGGCGGCCCTCAACGATCCCAACTGGATCTACCCCGGGTGGACGCTCCTCCTGCCGGCGACCTCACGGCCGTCCCCGGCGCCGGGGGCCCCGGCCGTGCCGCCGAGCATCCCGCCGCCGCCAACGGAGCCGAGCCCGGTTCTGGCGCCACCCAGCTCGCCGACCACGCCGCCGCCACTTCGCCCTGTCGGCCCGTCCAACCATGGGAAGCACGAAACGGCGGCCACGGCGTCGTCGGTGGTCGAGCTGCCGTCCGGGTCGGTTGTCGCCCTCTCGTTCGCCGCAGGTGTCCTCTCGGCGATCGCGATCGGGCGGCTCCGCCGCCGCCACGGCTACCGGGCGTCTCCACCCGCGCCCGGCCGGGCGCTCGGCCCGCCCCCGCTCGGCCCGACCATCCGCCGGCTCGCCGCTGCGCTCGCCCCGGCCGGCGACGAGATCGACGCAGCCGATGGACACCCTCGGTTCGAAGACGACGCGCCACCTCTGCCTGAAGACGACGCCGCGCACCGGGAGCGTCCCGACCTGTTGGAGATCGGAGAGCGCGACGGCATGAACGTCACGGTGATGCTCTCCGAGCTTGGCGCGGTCGCGTTGCACGGCAATGGTGCCGATGACGTCGCACGCGCCTGGGTGGCAGCGCTCCTCACCCGAAGTGGTTCGATCGCGGCCGAGGTCCTCCTCACGACCGACACCATGGGACGCCTGTTTCCCGGACTGGGTGAGGTGCCCGGCATCCGGGTGATCGAGGGGTCCGAGCAGGTGGTGCGAATCCTCGAAGCCGAGGCGGTCGGCCGTATCCGCAAGCTTGACGCCGAGGGCCTTGACGACGTCGTCGCCTACCGGCAGGCCAACCCGGCCGAGCCGATCCCGAGCGTCCTGGCCGTTGTCGACGCCGTCCCCGACGGCTGGTCCCCCCGCCTCCGCTCGACTCTGGAGGTCGGATCGCGCCTGGGGATCGGCGCCGTCTTCCTCGACGAGACCGAGGCCGCCGCCGCCATCCGCCTGGAGCTCGACCACGGCCGGCTCGTCGCCGTTGAGCCGCCCGATCGCGCCGGAGATCTCCTCGGTGGCCGGCTCTTCTCGCTCGACGTCGCCGAGGCGACCGACGCGCTCGGTGCCCTGGCCCGGGCGGAGTTCCGCCCGACGAGCGAGGAGAACCCCGAGTGGACCGAGGTGATCGAGCGGATGGAGCACCCACCCCCCGCAGCCGAGCCTTGGCCCGATGGCGCCGTCGAGGGCGGGGCTTCCGCGACGCCGGTCGCGGTGCAAGTCCTCGGGCCGCTCACCATCACCGTCGAGGGAAAGACGATCGGCCGAGGGCTGCGCAGCGTCGCCAAGGAGCTGCTCACCTTCTACCTGCTGCACCCCGAGGGGGCGAGCGTCGAGCAAGCGGTGGAGACCTTGTGGCCCGACACCGACCCGAGCCAGGTCCACCGCCAGTTCTGGACTGCCGCCGGCAACTTGCGCACCCGCTTGCGCGAGGCAACCGGCACCGAGGCCAAGGTGCTCGACCAAGCCGGCGAGGTCTACCGGCTCGATCCCGAGGTGGTCTCGGCCGACCTGTGGGACTTCCAGCATGCCCTCGCCGACGCGGCCCGTGCCCCCGACGACGAGGCGGCTGCGGTGGCACTTCACCGCGCCATCGAGGCTTTCGGGGGCGACCTCGTCCAGGGATCGGGCTGGCTCTGGTCGAGCCCGTCCGCGAGGACCTTCACCGCCGCGCCGTCGACGCCCACCTGCGCCTCGCCGAGATCGAAGAGCGACTCGGCAACGCCGCCGCGGCCGAGGCCGTGCTGGAGCGGGTGGTCGACCTCGACCGCTACGGCGAGGAGCCCTACCGGCGCCTCATGGTCCTCCAGGCCAAGGGCGGGCGCATCGACGCGGTCAAGGCCACCTGGCGACTCCTTCAGCGGCGCCTGCTCGACCTCGACCTCGACCCGGACCCCTCCTCCGGACAGCTCTACCGCTCGCTCACCGGCTCCGACGGCGCAACGAGCCGCGGTGACGAGCGAAGCGGCAGGTCGTCGTGGCGCTCGTAGCCGCGCCACCTCGGAGCACCCTCGCCCGCGTGCCGGCCATGGCATCACTCGTCGCCGTCGCCGTCGCCGTCGCCGTCGCCGTCGCCGACGCGGCGCTGGCGTTCCGCGTCGGGTTGACGCCGCCACTTCCCGCGTACCTGTTCCTCGGGGCGGTCTGCGCAGTGGTCAGCGTCATCGACGTGTCGACTCGCCGAATCCCAAACCGGATCGTCTTCCCGGCGTACGCCATCGGCGGGTGCCTGCTCGCGTTCGCCTCGACCTCCGACGACGAGTGGAGCTCGCTCGTCCGGGCCGCCCTCGGCATGGCCGTCCTCGGCGGCTTCTACCTCCTCCTCGCTGTGGCGTTCCCCGGTCAGATGGGCTTCGGCGACGTGAAACTCGCAGGGCTCCTCGGGCTCTTCCTCGGCTTCCTCGGCTGGCCGGCCGTCGCCGCCGGTACGCTGCTCGCCTCGCTGCTCGGTGCGCTCGGCGCCGCGTGTCGGCAACCGCGTAGTGGCAGAAACGGGCGAGCGACCATCGCCTTCGGCCCGTACCTCTGCCTCGGTGCGCTGGTTGCCGTGCTCCTCGTTCGCTGACGACTCGCAGGGGTCCGGAGTTCAGCGCGCCGCCTCACCGATCATGTCGGCCAGGGCGAGGTCGGCCACGACGGCGGCGAACCGGCGGGCAGCCGAGGGGTGCAGATCCACCACCCGCACGCCCAAACTGGCGAGATGCGGCAAGAGCGACTCACGGGTGGTGCGCTCGGGGGCCAGACGGGCGAGGCCGTCCAATGCCACGAGGTCGAAGGCGCCGATGCCGGCGTCGGCGAGGAGCCGGGCCAGCCCGGGCCGATCGCTGCGCGCCGACGGCCAGCGGTCGGCGTAGGTGGCCACCGGCCACCACCCCGGACGGCGGGCCACCTGGGCGGCGAGCCGCCGCACCTGGCGGTCAAGGCGAGCCATGTCGCCGCGAGCGGGCTCTTCGTGGGCGTAGAGGGCAACTCGCGCCATGGGCTACCTCCCTGGTCGGTCCCGAGGACACCTCTGTCGGGCGAGGATTGCAAGGCGCCGAAATTCGGCGGCTGGAGGAGGTGCTGCTCTCCCTCCTTTGCTGCGGGGCCAGCTGGTCATCCCGGCCGGGCGCTCTCACAAAGGGACACAATGCTCTGAGTGTCTGAACGTCTCACCCTTCAGGGTTCTGCGCCACTCTTGCGACGTGAGGTCATGCCCACGTCCTGGGAGCCCGGCACCATTGACCTCTCCGGCCTGACGTGGGCTACGCCGTTCGACGTTGCCGCGATCGCCGCCACTTGGACGCGGATGGCCGACGCCGGTCACCCACCCCAAGTGGCGGTGCCGACCGACCCGACCGTCCGGGCGTACCTCGTCGACGTGGGTCTTCCCGAGGTAGTTCCCGGGGAATGGGGCAGCGGTGGCGGCTCTGCAGTCGATCCACCGTGGCTGCCGCTCGATGGCGCCCCGCGGAGTGGTGTAGTTCGGCGTCGCCGTGACCCTCGGCGCTTCGCTCAGTCTGTCAGGCCGATGCGGAGACCGCTCGTGGCTCTGCGAGCTCCATGACGACGGGTTCGA
>Ga0070737_10001942_pt1 | contig 26703 bp, 14 predicted proteins | sample Coa_R1_10_FD_66438 | JGI IMG/M metagenome (GOLD analysis project Ga0070737, IMG submission 66438) | Surface soil microbial communities from Centralia Pennsylvania, which are recovering from an underground coalmine fire - Coalmine... | ecosystem: Environmental > Terrestrial > Soil > Unclassified... | reverse complement strand
CGGTGCGCCCACCGACACACTGTTGGCGCGATCGACGATCGAACCGGCTCCGAGTGCAACGCTGTTGGCGAAGCCTGCCGTGGCAGCGCCGTTGCCGATTGCAACCGCCGACTCCGCGTCGGCGACAGCACCGTTGCCCACCGCGACGCTGTACCCGCCCTTCGCCTGTGCGTTGCTGCCCAACGCCGCCGATTGCATGCCGCCCGCATAGGCATTCTTGCCCACGGCGACGCTGTATTGCCCGAGCGCGTTGGCGGTATCGCCGATCGCCACCGACGAGTAACCCTGCGCCACCGCGAACGGACCTACCGCCGTGCCGTAGTCGCCGCTCGCCAGACTCGTGTTGCCCAGCGCGATCGACGACGATCCCGAGGCCGCCGCATGCGTGCCGATCGCCGTCGCGTTGTAATTCGACGCATGCGCGAACGTGCCGATCGCCGTCCCGTAGGTCGCCGCACTCGATGCATTCGCCCGGAAGCCCAACGCCGTCGACAACCGTCCACCGGCATACGCATCCGTGCCCAGCGCCGTCGAGATGTATCCCATCGCGTGCGCGCCATACCCGACCGCCGTCGCCGCCGCACTGCCTGCCGTTGCGTATTTACCGATGGCCGTCGAAGCCGGCGAGCGGGCCGATGCATACTTGCCCAGCGCCGTCGAATCCTGGCCCGCCGCATACGCACTCTTGCCGATCGCCGTCGAGTCATCGCCCGTCGCACGCGACAAGGCACCCACCGCCGTCCCGTACTTGCCAGACGCCATCGCCTGCTGGCCCACCGCCGTTGACGCCAGATTCGATGCCACCGAGTTCGTCCCGAATGCATCCGAATAGGGTCCGGAAGCGTTTGCCCCATAGCCCAGTGCATTGTCCGAAGTGTTCGACGCCGTTGCCCTGATGCCGACCGCCGTCGAGTAACGCCCGCTCGCCGTCGCCTCCGTACCCAGTGCCGTCGTGTACAGGTTGCTCGCCGTCGCGTTCACGCCCAGCGCGGTGCCCTTCACCCCCGTCACGCTCGCGCCCGCTCCGATCGCAATCCCTTGCGTCGGCACCGACTGGTAACCCGAATACGGATTGCCGACCTGACCCGTCTTCGCCACATACGCACCGTTGCCGATCGCCACGCCGTTCTGGCTGCCCGCATACGCGTTCTTGCCGATCGCGATGCTCTCGTCGCCGATCGCATTCGCCGTGTCGCCCAGCGCCACCGACGAATAACCCTGCGCCACCGCGAATGGACCGACCGCCGTGCCGTAGTCGCCACTCGCCAGACTCGTGTTGCCCAGCGCGATCGACGAGGATCCCGAGGCCACCGCGTGCGTCCCGATCGCGGTCGCGTTGTAGTTCGACGCGCTCGCAAACGTCCCCGCTGCCGTGCTGTACTCGCCCGATGCCGACGAGCGGAAGCCCGCCGCGATCGACAATCGGCCGGACGCGTTCGCGTCCGTGCCCAGCGCCGTCGAGATATACCCCATCGCCTTGGCGCCATACCCGACCGCCGTCGCCGCCGCACTCCCCGCCGTCGCGTACTTGCCGATCGCCGTGGAAGCCGGCGAGTTCGCCGTCGCATACTTGCCCAGCGCCGTGCTATATGCACCGCTCGCCAATGCACTCTTGCCGATCGCCGTCGAGTCCTCGCCGGTCGCCTGCGACAACGCACCCACCGCCGTCCCGTACTTGCCCGACGCCGTCGCCTGCTGGCCCACCGCCGTCGTCGCCAGGTTCGACGCCACCGAGTTCGTGCCCAGCGCGTTCGAGTATGGCCCCGAGGCGTTCGCTCCGTAACCCATCGCATTGTCCGAGGTATTCGACGCCGTCGCCTTGATGCCCACCGCAGTGCTGTAACGCCCGCTCGCCGTCGCCTGCGTACCCAGCGCCGTCGTGTCCAGGTTGCTCGCACTCGCGTTCACACCCAGCGCCGTGCCGTTCACGCCGGTCACGCTTGCGCCTGCGCCCAATGCGATGCCCTGGGTCGGCACCGACTGGTAACCCGTGTACGGATTGCCGACCTGTCCGGTCGCCGCCACGTTCGCACCGTTGCCGATCGCGATGCCGTTGGCGCTGCCCGCGTAGGCGTTCTTGCCGATCGCAATGCTCTCGTCACCGATCGCATTGGCCGTGTCGCCCAACGCCACCGACGAATAGCCTTGCGCCACCGCAAACGGACCGACCGCGGTCGCGTACTCGCCCGTCGCCAAACTGGTATTCCCCATGGCAATCGAGGAATCGCCCGACGCCACCGCATTCGAGCCGATGGCGTTCGAGGCGTAACCTGCTGCCTTCGCGAAGTAGCCCATCGCATTGCTGTGCGAACCGCTGCTCTGGGTGCGGAAGCCCACCGCCACCGAGACATCGCCGCTCGCCACCGCGTCCGTGCCCAGCGCATTGCTGATCCGGCCCGTTGCCTGCGCGCCGTAACCGAATGCATTCGAACCGTACGAAGCATGGCTGTTCATGCCCGTCGCTGTTGCATAGGCCGCCGCATACGCCCCTACACCCACCGCCGTCGCGCGATTGCCCGATGCTGACGCACCCGTGCCCAGCGCCGTCGTGTAGTCGCCGGTCGCATGTGCTTCGTCGCCTACCGCCGTCGCGTACCTGCCGCTCGCGGTGGCTGCATTGCCCAGCGCCGTCGAATACTTGCCGCTCGCCGTGGCCTTGTTGCCGAACGCACTCGCACCCGTGTAGCTCGCCGTGGCATAGCTGCCCACCGCCGTCGTGTACGTCCCGTTCGCATTGGCGTGAGTGCCGGACGCCACTGCGCCGGCACCGTTGGCCATCGCGTAGGCGCCATTCGCGGTCGCCGCTTCGTTCACGCCGTACTTGTTCGCCGCACCCGTCGCACTCGCGTGCGAACCTGTCGCGGTGTCGTTCTGACCCGTCGCACTCGCCATGTAGCCTGAAGCCGTGCTGCCCACGCCCGTTGCGCTCGCGCTGTCACCGAATGCGACAGAATGGTCGCCCGTGGCTGCCGACCCGTAGCCCACTGCGGTGGCGTTCATCCCGCTCGCGGTGCTGTTCTGGCCAATCGCGGTGCTGCCATTGCCCGACGCGAAAGCGTTATCGCCGAATGCGCTGGAACTCGTGCCGCTGGCGACGCTGTTGTAGCCGGCGGCGATGCTCTCGTTGCCCGACGCCGTGGCGTTCGGACCCGCCGCCGTCGCATGTGTGCCGGTCGCCGAAGCATCGTCGGTGCCGTCCGCAGGACCGTTCGCCTTGAAGTAGTGAGCGGTCGCGCCGGCCGCGCCGTTGTCGGTCGCCGCGTTCAATTGCGCGAGGTTCACCGCATCGGTGCTCTCGGTACCCGCAGCCACGTTCGTGATCTGGCGTTCGGCACCTGGTGCACCGACCGAAACGGTATTCGCACGATCGGCGATCGACCCCGCACCCAAGGCCACGCTGTTGTAGGCGCTCGCATAGGCGTTCCTGCCGATCGCGACGCTGTTCTGCGCAAGCGCGTTAGCGGTATCGCCAATCGCCACCGACGAGTAACCCTGCGCGACCGCGAATGCACCCACCGCGGTGGAATAAGCGCCGCTCGCCAAGCTCGTGTTACCCAGCGCCAGCGACGAATCGGCGGTCGCGGCCGCGTACGAACCGAAAGCCGCGGCCGAACTGATATTGGCAGAGCTGGGCGAGGAATTGCCTGCTGTCGCGCCGATGCCCACAGCCAGGTTGTTGGTCCCATAACCTCCGCCTGCGAACGACCTCGAGCCGATGGCCATATCATTGGTGAAAGCGGCAATCGCCCCATGGCCGATGGCAACGCTGTCGGGGCCCCAGCCGACACTGGAATAGCCGATCGCCACTGCACCGTCATACTCTGTGAGGCTCTTGCGACCAATGGCCACATCTCCATCGCCGTACGCCGATGACTTGAAGCCCACTGCAACCGAGCCGGAATAGGCGCCACCGTTGGTGTTGCTTCCTCCCGCGTAGGAAAGCGTGCCGATCGCCGTCGAGTAATCGCCGAAGCTGGTGGCGGCTGCACCAAAGGCGCTGCTGCCCTTCCCGAACGCCCAGGTCTTTTCATAGTTGGTGAACCCCGGCGGCATCTTGCCGTTCCCCTGAAGGTCCAGCCAACCGCCGACTGCCGTCGAACCGGAACCGATCGAGAACGTTCCTGCGCCGACGGCGACGGATCCTTCACCATAAGTCACCGCCGAATTGCCGACGGCTACGCCGTTCAGCGTGAGCTGCGCGGCACCGGCATGCGCACCCAGGACCACGGAACCGCTCGCGCCGAGGTACGCCAAGGCGTCGTTGCCGATGACGACGTTGTCCGTTGCGCCGACCGTTTTCCCCGTGGTGTAGTTGTATCCATCCATCGCCTCCGCGCCATTGCCGATCACGATGCTGTTGCTGGACAGGCTTCCGGTATAGGCATTCGTCCCCATCACGATGGAGTTGAAGGCCGCCGCCGACGAGCCATTTCCGATCGCGATGCCGTGCACACCGCTTACGCTGGCGCCATTGCCGATTGCGATGCCTTCCGTGGGAACCGTGTAAGAGTGCGTGCCGTATTTACTGCTGACGGTGTACGTTCCGGTCGGAGCCACATGCGCTCCGTTGCCGATCGCCACGCCGTTGTCGCTGCCCGCGTAGGCATTCTTGCCCACCGCGATACTCTGGTTGCCGATCGCATTGGCCGTGTCGCCCAAAGCCACCGACGAGTAACCCTGCGCCACCGCGAACGGACCCACCGCCGTACCGTAGTCGCCACTCGCGACGCTCGTGTTGCCCATCGCAAGCGACGAAGATCCGCTTGCCGCTGCGTGGCTGCCGATCGCCTCGCCCGCGTATCCCGAGGCGCTTGCCTTGTCACCCACGGCAATGCTGTTGTATCCACTTGCGGCCGCTCCGTACCCTTCCGCAAGGGAGAGCGCGCCGGACGAGGTTGCATTGGTTCCCAGCGCGACGGATACGGGCCCCGATGCCGTCGCGCCCACACCAACGGCTATCGCGGCGTCACCGCTGGCATCCGTTCCATTCCCGAAAGCCAGCGAACCGGTACCGCTGGCGCGCGAGAAATAACCGACCGCCGAGGAGAAACCGCCCGTCGCCTGGGCGTTGCTGCCAATCGCGGTCGCAGCCACCGCATGGGCATTGGCCCTGGAACCGAGTGCGGTGGCGAATGACGACACGGCATAAGCATCGTTGCCAACCGCGGTGCCGTACTTGCCCACGGCATTTGCGTAGTTGCCGATGGCGACGGATCTCCTGCCGGCATAAGCATGGTTGCCGACCACCGTGGCGTACTTGCCAGCTCCCGCAGTGCTGGCATTGTTGCCAATGACGATGCTGTCCTTGCCCGTTGCCCTCGCTTGATATCCGATCGCAATGCCTTGGGTAGGGCCGGGCGCAAAGGCTCCTGGGTAATTCGATGCGACATACGCACCATTGCCGATCGCAATGCCATTCTTGCTGCCCGCATAGGCGTTCTTGCCGACCGCGATGGCGGCGTTGCCTAGAGCTTGGGAATACTGGCCCATGGCTATTGCAGAAGCGCCAACCGCTGCCGCGTCGAACCCGAACGCGGCGGATCTGAACCCGCCGGCGTATGCCCCAGTACCTGCAGCAATGCTCTGAGTACCGCTGGCCTGAGCGAAAGTACCGAGCGCCGTCGCATATGCGGCAGCAGCCACAGCGTGATGGCCAACAGCACTGCTTCCCGTCCCCACTGCGATTGCGTTGGCCCCCACGGCAGTGCTGTTTGGACTGAAGGCACCAGCGAGATAGCCCAGAGCAGTCGCGTAATTCGCCACAGCGTTCGCGTAATTGCCGAAAGCGCTGCTACGTGTCCCGGTCGCCAAGCTATTGGTTCCGACAGCGGTACTGTAGGCACCCGTGGCGATCGCGTCCGCACCAAAGGCGCTGCCGCCTCCTTCCGAAGCCAAACTGAAACTCCCAACAGCCGTGCTGTAAGCGCCAATTGCCCGTGCGTCATAGCCGAACGCTGCTGACTCTAAACCTTGTGCCACGCTGTTGTGCCCGATCGCCGTCGAGTCGGCACCGACCGCGCTGGCGCCGTCTCCGAGCGCCGCCGCATGGTCGCCGGTCGCAGCCGCGCCGTAGCCAACCGCCGTGGCATGCACGCCACTGGCCGTGCTGTTCTGGCCGATCGCGGTGCTGCCGTCGCCCGACGCGTAGGCGTTGCTACCAAACGCGCTGGAACCCGTTCCGCTCGCCACGCCGTTGTAGCCGGCGGCGATGCTCTGATCGCCCGACGCCACGGCGCTGTTGCCCAGTGCGACGCTGAACGCGCCGGCAGAGGAAGCGGCATAACCGAACGCGGCCGATCCGGCACCTTGCGCCGTCGCGTTCCGGCCGACCGCCGTCGCCTGTTTGCCGCTCGCCTTGGCGCCCTTGCCGCAGGCCAGTGAATCCTGACCCGGCGCGGAGGAACCGCTGCAATTGGTCTGCCCTTGCGCCGCCGCCGCGGTCGCCCACGGCAGCCCGCCCAACGCCAGAAACATGGCGGTTGCCAGCACGATGCGGCGCAGCCCGCCGCTTGCACCTTTGACCACACCGCTCGATCCGCCGCCGCCTCTGAGGGTGGCGAGTTCGGACGCCACCACGACCTGTTGAAGAGACTTGTTCCAAACCAGGCTGTAGATCTTCTTGTTCATCGTCGGCCTCGGCAGTGAGTTTTAGGTTGTCGGATCGGTCGTATTGCGGTGCTGTGGGTTTGCGCGGTGGTCTCTGCGTCGCGCCGCGGGAAAGCGGGCGCGGGATTTCATGGGCAAAGAAAACCCGTTGCATCGCCGAACGGCGATGCCGCATGTCCACGGGAATGGGATTGCCCGCCGAGGCTGCAAAAGCAGCATCAGCCAGCGGACAATCTTCGGGATGCCCCTATATCGGCGTAACCAGCAAGTGTGGTGCTGCGTTCAGGGGGATGACACGTCCGGAACGCGCTTAGCTGCGTTCATTCGGTGTCCCTGTCGAATAGGTCGCACGGTGTTCGATGCAACCGGAACCTGATTCAACCCCTCAGCCGGACCAGTCAAGACAACTCTGGGCGGTGGGAACGGGGGCGAGAGCGAAGTCGGACCAACACTGGTTGAGTCACGTACATACGAATCGTGATGACCCCCTTTGTCCGCTGCGCCACCCGCGCATAGCACGAAATCCTGCGCCTCGAATGCGAACTGGTTCCTGAATGGCAGTTTTGCAAATCGTCACATTTGGCATCGGTTATGCTTGGGTGTCGAATCTGGTTGACGCGCCGATCCAGACTGACGATGCTGGGCGGCTGTGTTTCCGCATGACTGAACGCACCCCCCCGCATGGCCCCTTCCACTCGATACAACGCGGCCGACATCGAAGTGCTGTCGGGCCTCGAACCGGTGCGCCGCCGCCCCGGCATGTACACCGACACGACGCGACCGAATCACCTGGTGCAGGAAGTCGTGGACAACTCGGTCGACGAGGCACTGGCCGGCCATGCAGGACAGATCGACGTCACGGTGCACAAGGATGGATCGGTCACGGTCACCGACGACGGACGCGGGATGCCGGTGGACATCCATCCCGAGGAAGGTGTCTCGGGCGTCGAACTGATCCTCACGCGGTTGCACGCAGGCGCGAAATTTTCCGACCGCAATTACACGTTCTCGGGGGGCCTGCACGGCGTCGGAGTGTCGGTCGTCAACGCATTGTCGTCGTTCCTGGAAGTGCTGATCCGCCGCGAAGGCGTCGAGTACCGGATGCGCTTCAGGGACGGCGAACCTGTCGGGAAACTGGAAACACTGGGCGAGGTGCCGAAGCGCCGCACCGGCACCACCTTGCGCTTTCTGCCCGACGCGAAGTACTTCGACTCACCGAAGATTTCGCTGCAGAAGCTGAAGCACCTGCTGCGCGCGAAGGCCGTGCTGTGCGCGGGCCTGACGGTGACATTGTTCGATGAAGCGAGCGGTGAACGCGACGAGTGGCGCTACGAAGATGGTCTCGCCGAATACCTGAAATCGGAGCTCGGTGGCGCAACGTGTCTGCCGCCGGAACTGTTCACCCAGCACGCTCAACGCGAAGACGGCGGGATCGATGCAGTCTTCGCGTGGGTGCCGGAAGGCGAACTGGTGCAGGAGAGCTACGTCAATCTGATTCCGACTGTCCAGGGCGGCACCCATGTCAACGGGTTGCGGTCCGGATTGACGAACGCGGTGCGCGAATTCTGCGACTTGCGCAACCTGCTGCCACGCGGCGTGAAGCTCACGCCGGAAGACGTGTGGGAGCGCGTCGCGTTCGTACTCTCGGTGAAGATGCGCGATCCGCAGTTTGCGGGCCAAACCAAGGAGCGCTTGAGTTCGCGCGATGCGGCGAGTTCGACCGAAAGCGCCACGCACGATGCTTTCTCGTTGTGGCTGAACCAGAATGTCGCAGCCGGCGAGTCGATTGCGCAACTCGCGATCGAGCACGCGTCGGCTCGCCTGAGAGCAGCCAAGCAGGTCGTGCGCAAGAAGATCACGCAAGGCCCTGCCCTGCCTGGCAAGCTGGCCGACTGCGCGTCGAGCGATCCCGATCGCACCGAGCTGTTCCTCGTGGAAGGCGATTCCGCCGGGGGATCGGCCAAACAGGCGCGCGACAAGGATTACCAGGCGATCCTGCCTTTGCGCGGCAAGATCCTCAACACGTGGGAAGTCGAATCCGGCGCGGTGCTGGCGTCGGAAGAAGTCCACAACCTTGCCGTGGCGATCGGCTGCGATCCGGGCAAGGACGACCTGTCGGGGTTGCGCTACGGCAAGATCATCATCCTTGCCGACGCGGATTCCGACGGCCTGCACATCGCAACGCTGTTGTCCGCGCTGTTCCTGCGGCACTTCCCGGCGCTGGTGCGCGATGGTCACGTTTGCGTCGCAATGCCGCCGCTGTTTCGCGTGGACGTGGGCAAGCAGGTGTTCTATTGCCTCGATGAGTCGGAACGTGACGCGCTCCTGAAACGCATCGAGCGCGAGAAGATCAAGGGAGCCGTCACGGTCACGCGGTTCAAGGGGCTTGGCGAAATGAACCCTGCGCAGTTGCGCGAATCGACCATCCACCCGGATACGCGGCGCCTCGTGCAACTGACCGTGGACGACGCAGCAGCGACGTCACAGTTGATGGACATGCTGCTGGCCAAGAAACGCGCCTCCGACCGCCGCAACTGGCTGGAAGAAAAAGGCGATCTGGCGTCGCTGGAGGTATGAATCCAGATGCGCAGAACCCCCTCACCCAACGCTACGCGCTCGGCCTGCGGCCGCCTCTCCCCTAGAGGGAGACAAGCGCGCAGCGCTTGGGCGAGGGAGCAATGATGTCCTGCAAGTTTTCCAGATCCGCCTTCGGCGCTAAGGTAAGGCCTGACCGCAATCGGAACCGTCCATGTCACTCACGCCACCCTTCAACCTGCAACGCTGGATCGATGAACACCGCCATCTGCTGAAACCGCCGGTCGGGAACAAGTGCATCGTCGATGGGGATTTCATCATCATGATCGTCGGCGGCCCGAATGCGCGCACCGACTATCACTGGGACGAAGGTCCGGAATTCTTCTACCAGCTCGAAGGCGAAATGGTCCTGCGCGTGCAGGACGACGGCGCGCGCCACGACATCCCGATCCGCGCCGGTGAAATTTTCTACCTGCCTCCGCGCACGCCGCACTCGCCGCAGCGGATGCCGGAATCGATCGGACTCGTGGTGGAACGTCGCCGCCTGCCGCACGAGAAGGACGGCCTGCTGTGGTTCTGCGAAAAGTGCAACCACAAGCTCTACGAGGAGTACTTCATCCTCGACAGCATAGAGAAGGATTTCCCGCCGGTGTTCGAACGCTACTACGGTTCAATCGAAGCGCGTACCTGCGCCGTCTGCGGGCACGTCGATCAGCCGCCTGGCAAATAGAAGATCTGGTGCGCGGGGCGGGGATCGAACCCGCACGGCCACTACAGCCGGGGGATTTTAAGTCCCCTGCGTCTACCGGTTTCGCCACCCGCGCACACGCGCATTGTGCTGCACACCGTCCACGCACGTGCGGACGGCGGGTCGTCCGATCAGGCGGCGTCGCCTTCGGCTCCCGCGGCACGCTGCTGCTGCAGGTTGCCACGGTAGATCAGGTAGGGTTCGGCCTGGCCGTTGATCACCGCTTCGTCTACCACGACCTTGCTGACGTGTTCGAGCGACGGCAGCTCGTACATCGTATCGAGCAAGACGCTTTCGAGGATCGTGCGCAGTCCGCGCGCGCCTGTCTTGCGCTTGATCGCGCGCTTGGCGATTGCCGTGAGCGCATCGGGCCGGAACTCGATTTCGACATTCTCCATGTCGAACATCTTCTTGAACTGCTTGGTGATCGCGTTCTTGGGTTCCGTGAGGATCTTCACCAGCGCGTCTTCATCCAGTTCGTCCAGCGTCGCCACGACCGGCAGGCGCCCGACGAATTCGGGGATCAGGCCATACTTGACCAGGTCTTCGGGCTCGACATTGGCCAGCAATGCGCCGACATTCTGCTTGCGTTGCTTGCTGCGGATCTCTGCCGAGAAGCCGATGCCGGTCGTTTCCGAGCGCTGCTGGATCACCTTGTCGAGTCCCGAAAACGCGCCGCCGCAGATGAACAGGATGTTGCGGGTATCGACCTGCAGGAATTCCTGCTGCGGATGCTTGCGCCCGCCTTGTGGCGGCACCGAGGCGATGGTGCCCTCGATCAGTTTCAGCAGCGCCTGCTGCACGCCTTCGCCCGAGACGTCGCGCGTGATCGACGGGTTCTCGCTCTTGCGCGAAATCTTGTCGATCTCGTCGATGTAGACGATGCCGGTCTGCGCCTTCTCGACGTCGTAATCGCACTTCTGCAGCAGTTTCTGGATGATGTTTTCGACATCCTCGCCGACGTAACCCGCCTCGGTGAGCGTCGTCGCATCGGCGATGGTGAACGGCACGTTCAACAGGCGCGCCAAGGTCTCGGCCAAGAGCGTCTTGCCGCAGCCGGTCGGACCGATCAGGAGGATGTTCGATTTCGCAAGCTCGATGTCGTCCTTGCGCGCGCGCGATTCCATCCGCTTGTAATGGTTGTAGACCGCGACCGCCAACGCCTTCTTGGCGCGCGACTGCCCGATGACGTACTGGTCGAGCGTGTCCATGATCTCGCGCGGCTTCGGCAACTGGGTATGACCGGATGCGGCCTTTTCCTCCAGTTCCTCGCGGATGATGTCGTTGCACAACTCGACGCATTCGTCGCAGATGAACACGCTGGGGCCCGCGATCAGCTTGCGGACCTCGTGCTGGCTCTTGCCGCAGAACGAGCAGTACAGGATCTTGCCGCCTTCGCTGCCGCGGCCCGGCCGGTCCTCGCTCATCTCGTGCTCCGTCGATCAGTCGTGCAATCAGTCATTTGGACAACCCCGATTTGACCCGCAGCATAACACAGCCGGCCAGCCGGACCGGCTGTCTGCAGGATTTGGGAAACGCAGCGGAAACGACTTGAAAATCGCGCAGTTGCGGGCTACCGCTCAGGCGGATTTCACCGACTCGTCGGCGCGCCGCTCGAACACCGAGTCGATCAGGCCATAGTCCTTGGCCTCGGTCGCGCTCATGAAGCGGTCGCGCTCCATGTCCCGCGCAATCTGCTCGACGGTCTTGCCCGTGTGCTGGGCGTAGATTTCGTTGAGGCGCCCGCGCAAGTAGAGGATTTCCCTGGCATGGATCTCGATGTCCGTGGCCTGACCCTGCGCGCCGCCGGAAGGCTGGTGGATCATGATCCTCGAGTTGGGCAGCGCATAGCGTTTGCCCTTGGTCCCGGCCATCAGCAGCAGCGAAGCGGCACTGGAGGCCTGCCCTACGCACATGGTGCTGATGTCGGGCTTGACGAACTGCATGGTGTCGTAGATCGCCAGCCCCGAGGACACCACGCCGCCCGGACTGTTGATGTAGAACTGGATGTCCTTCTCCGGATTCTCCGACTCCAGGAACAGCATCTGCGCGACCACCAAGTTCGCAACGTTGTCGTCGATCGGACCCACCAGGAAGATGATGCGTTCCTTCAGCAGCCGCGAGTAGATGTCGAACGAACGCTCGCCGCGCGCGGTTTGCTCGACGACGATCGGAACCAGATTGAGGGCCTTGCTTTCGTTGCTGGCTTGCTGCTGCATGGAATTCTCCGGTTGACGGATGCGGCTCAACCCGCGCTGCTTCAGTTCGGGGTGTTCTGCGGATGCATCACCTCGTCGAAACTCAGGTTTACCTCGGTGGTGTCCGCATGGTCGGCCACCCACTCGGAAACCTGGTCTTCCAGGACTGCGGTCCGCACGTTGTCCATCATCTGGGGGTTGTTGCGATAGAGTTCAACGACCTGTTCGGGTTCCTCGTAGGTGGAAGCGATCTTGGCGATGCGCTCGGTTACCTTGCGGTTGTCGACCCGAAGATTGTTGCTCTGCGCGATCTGGCGCAGCAGCAGCCCCGCGATCACGCGCTGATGCGCGATGGGCTGCGCGGCTTCCAGCGCGGCCGGCGGCAACGTCTGCTCACCGGAAAGATTGGGCATCGCCGTGCGCACGAGCGACTCGGCCTCCGCCCTTTCCAATGCCTTGGGCACGTCCACGTCGGCATAGGTCGCGGCGAGCTTGCTGCCGACCTCGTTGCGCAGCCGGGCCCGCAACGCATTTTCCAGTTCGCGCTCCAGGTTGGCGCGAACTTCCTTGCGGAAGGTTTCCAGCGTGCCGTCGGCAATCCCGAAATTGCGGATGAAAGTCTCGTCCACGTCCGGCGTGTGCGGCGCCTGCACTTCGCCGATGCGAAGTTCCACCCGGGCCTGCCTGGCGGCGAGTTGCAGGATCGGAAACGTCGGCGGGAATTCGGCGTCGAAGGCCAGTTCCTCGCCCGCCGCGTGGTTCCTCAGGGCGCCATCGAAAACCGCCAGCGCCGTATTGCCGCCCAGCACCGTCGCCGCGCGCTCGCGGCCCTCGGCGGGATGCCTGAAACCCTCCGCCTGCGCCGTGTAGTCGACGACCACCATGTCGCCGTCGGCGGCCGGACGTTCGACCTTCTGGAAGGTGCGGCGCTGCACGCGCAGCGTTTCGATCATCTTGTCGACATCGGCTTCGCCGACCTCGGCCTTCGGACGGTCGATCTTCAGGATCTCCATCTCGACCTGCGGCAAATCCGGCATGACCTCGAAAGTCGCCGTGTAGGCGATTTCGCCGTCCTGCGGCTTGCCGTCGGTGTCGATGCTCGGATTGGCGACCGGCTGCAGGTTCTGCTGCTGCACGGCTTCGCGGAACGTGCTGCTGATGAGGTCTGAAAGCGCTTCGCCGCGAACCTGTTCGCCGTAGCGCTGCTCGATGACCTTGACCGGCACCTTGCCCGGCCGGAACCCCTTGAGGCGCACGCTGCGGCCAAGCTCGGAGATGCGCTGCCGCACCTTGCTTTCAAACTGCTCGGCGGGAAACTTCACGGTCAGCTTGCGCTCGAGCTTGCCGACGTTTTCCAGCGAAACTTGCATGGTTGCTCCTGATGCCCGAATCGCCTTCTTTGCATTCGAGCCAGACTCGTGATGGCCGGCGCACGTTGCATTGCCGGCGTATTGCGAACTTCTGCTGCTACTGCTTTGCAATACGAAGCCAGGTAGCCATACCCGGATACCGGCAGCTCCCTGCCAGCTCGAGGTTTGCCATCCATGGCATAAAGGTACTTCCTGGTGCGAAAGGCGGGACTCGAACCCGCACGGGTTGCCCCACTGGAACCTAAATCCAGCGCGTCTGCCAGTTCCGCCACTTTCGCCCCGCTTCAGTCAACTTAATCATCGCGCGTCCGCGCGGTTCCTTGCGTTTCCCCTCTCCCCGCCCGCGGGGAGGGCAAAGGGTAAGGGGCATGATGAGATCGATGAAATTGGTGGGCCGTGTAGGACTCGAACCTACGACCAAGAGATTAAGAGTCTCCTGCTCTACCAACTGAGCTAACGGCCCCCGTTTCAATCAATAAACATGTCGCGCGTAGTGCGACGCCAACTCCCCTCGCCCGCTTGCGGGAGAGGAGCGCGAAGCGCCGCCCTTTCTTTTGCCGTAAGCCGAGCGCGTAGCGCTGGGTGAGTGCCTCGCCACTCAGCCACGACTGAAACGGTAAATTGTACAAAATTTGGGGTGGATGATGGGATTCGAACCCACGACAACCGGAATCACAATCCGGGACTCTAACCAGCTGAGCTACATCCACCATTGAACCTATTTCGGGTCAACCATCCATGGTACGTCTTCCGTTCGCCTTCCATGGCTCACCGGTTCGGCTGCGCTTGCCAAACCACCAGCTGAGCTACATCCACCATTGAAACCATCTGACCAACCTTCTTGCCAGGCTGCATCCTGCCTTGCTCGCACGCTGGAGCGAGCCGGCGATTTTCATTGACGCGCCCGAAAGTTGCAAGCGGATGCACCGGGTGCGATTGATTCGCCGCAGCCGCTGCGGTAGCGTGCGCGGATGCCCAAATCTCCAGCCAATCCGGCCACGACAGCGCCCGATGCATCATCCGTAGCGCAGTTCGAACGATCGCTGACCGAACTCGAGGCACTGGTCGCCAAAATGGAAGGCGGAGAACTGAACCTCGACGAGTCGCTGCGCTCGTTCGAACGCGGCATTGCGCTCTGTCGCAGTTGTCAGGCAGCACTCGAACAAGCGGAAGCGCGTGTCAAGCTGCTGCTCGACCCGGAGCACCCCGATTCCGCGCAAGATTTTTCGCCCGCCGAAGAACCCTGATCGCGCGCTTCACCGCAATCCGGCTCGACAGCCCGAACCGCGGCGCGCTCGATGTGGCTGCAGCACTGATGGCCGTGCCTATGGGCACAATGACGCCAACTCCCCGCCGCACGAGCGCGGTTGCTTAAATGTTCGGGTGCCCCTCACGCGCACCCGAACCGTACGCTACTTGACCAAGCGCAGCGCGAATGGATAACGGTAGCTGCCCTTGCTGCTGACCTGGACCGCGGCAATGATGCAGAACACCAAGTTCAGGATCCAGACGATGAACCAGAGCGGGCCGCCGATCAGCGCCAAGATGATCGTGGCCGTAAGGATCCAGCAGATCACGTAGCCAATCAGGACCGTGAACTGGAAGTTCATCGCTTCCTTCGATTCGGATGCGAGATAGCTCTTGGCGGGATTGTCCTTGTTGATCAACCAGACGATCAGCGGGACGATGAATCCCAGGATGATCCCCGACAAGTGCGTAAGCATCGCCAGATTGCGATCTTCGGTATTGCCGGTTGCGCCAGACGGTGTGGGTGTTACGGTTTCCGGTGGTACGCTCATCGCCAAACTCCCTCAAATCTGTGATGGACGGGACGGACCGCGGCTTGACTCTCACCCACCCGGCGACGCCTGTCAAGCACCGACCATCGTCGGGAAGTTTCAGCCCTCGGCGCGCCCCGATGCCACCAGCGTTTCGATCGGTCTCGCGGCGGCGCTGCCCGGAAACACGCGCGATTCCAGCAGCGATTCGGACACGTTCAAGTGCGCCGCGAGTACGCCCTTGAACACCGAACGGAAATCGGTCGTCGCGTGCACGTCGCGGTTCTGGTACAGCTCGCCGGAACCAATGCCGGGCCAGTTGCCGGCGACACGCCCGCCACGCAAAGCGCCGCCCGCGAGGAACATCGACCCACCCGTGCCGTGATCGGTACCGCCGGTGCCGTTGATGTGCGCGGTGCGTCCGAACTCGGTCGCGACGATCAACACCGTCCGTTGCCACATCGGGCCGATCGCCTGATGAAATGCCTTCAGGCCCGCATCGAGTTCCGCGATCTTGCGTGTCACGATCGCCGCCTCGTTCGCGTGCGTATCCCAGCCGTCGTCTTCGACGAAGGCGACGCGCGGCCCGTCCGCCTTGCCCATGAATCCGCCTGCTGCGCCCATCATCACCGGCAGGCCGCCTTGCTTCGGTTTGCCGGGTTTCCCGCTGCCCGCTGCCATCATGCCGACACCGGATTCCAGCACCGGCGAATCGTCCTGCTGCGTGACCGCGCGCGCGAACGGTGCCGCCAATCGTGTGTCCGCTGCATACAGCGGTTGCAGCCGCTGCAACAGGATCGGATTCACCTCGGTCGGCAGCGGCGGCGACCAGGTTTCCACCTTCGCCGGTCCGCGCATGGTCAGTGGCATCACCGCCGCACAGGCGAGGCCGTCCACGCCGGGCATGCACGCGATGCAGCGGTTCAGCCAGCCGGTTTGCGCGCCGTCCGGTTTGGAAGTGCCGTTCTCCACGCAGTTCTGTGCCTGGAAATGCGAACGGCCCCAGTACGGCGGCGCTGCCGCGACGACGGGCACGAATTGGCCTTGCGCGTACAATTGCGCGGCATAATCGAAAGACGGATGCAGCGCGAACACGTTGTCCAGCTTGTGCGCGGGTTTCGCGGCGGACGGCGACAGCGCCAGCGCGCCGCGGATCGCCTGGTAACCGGGATCGCCGTACGGCGGCACCGATTCCAATCCATCCAGACCGCCGCGCAACAGCACGAACAGGAAACGCGTGTCGGAACCGGTCGCGGCCAAGGTGAGCTTCGGCCAGATCAACAACGTCGCCGCGCCGATCGCGGAATTCGCGAGAAATTGCCTGCGCGTCAGCATGGTCACGTCCTCCACTGGAAAGCTGGACAAGCGAACAGCGTCGCGTGTGCCTGTCGCGGGGATTCCGCGCGGCGAATCGCCTGCGCCGTGTCTTCATCCAGCAGCGGACCCAGGATGTCCTGCGCGAACGCCAGCGGTTGCGCGTTGGTTTGCGCGACACGCGCCGACAGGGCCTCGGCCGCCTGAACGCGCTTCCACAATCCATCCGCATCGATCCAGTTGGCCGAATTATCGGTGAATCCCGCCGGCGAGCGCGGATCGAACATCGGTTCGCCCAGGTTCCCCAGCAGCGCCAGCACCGGTTGCGGCCTGCCGCCGAGATCGATCTGCGCCGCGCGCAGCGAGGAGATCACGAAATCCTGCGGCGTCTTGAATTTGCGCGCGCCCGGTTCCCAGGCTTCCGGACTCGCGATCAATGTACGATAGACCGCCGCAAGATCGGTATCGTGCTCGAGATAGCTTTTCGCCATCCGGTCCACCAGCGAACGCGGCGGATCATCGGACACGAAATGCTGCGCGAGCTGCAGCGAAAGGTGTCTTGCGGTTGCGGGCTGGCGCGCGAGGAATTCCAGGATTGCCTTGCCCTGTTCGAAACCGCCTGCAGGGAATGTCCGGCCCATGACGCGCCGGGCGCCGGGCTCGTGCGCGTTCGGGCGGAAGACGAATGCAGATTGCGGTTGCTGCCCATTCGCGAAATCACGCGGAAGCGGAATGCTCCACCCGGTCAATGCGCGCGAAAATTCAGTGACGTCGGCCTGGGTGTAGCCGGCGTTGACGCCGACCGTGTGCAATTCCATCGCCTCGCGCCCGAGGTTCTCGTTCAATCCGCCGGCCTTGCCTTCATCCATGTCGCCCATGCGCGCGAGGCGCATGGCAATGCGTTGCCCCAAACGCGAGTTCGGGCCAACCGAACGGACGTTGTCGAGGTACAGCAGCATCGCCGGATGCGTTTCCACCGCCAGCAGCATGTCGGCGAAACGGCCGGTGACGTGCGGGCGGATCGCCTCGCGTTCCATCGGTGCCGCAAACAATCGTGCCGGTGCCTTGTCGACCGACACCGCGAAATGGTTGGACCAGAAATGCACCAGCCGCTCGACGAACGGCGTATCGGTGGTCGTGGCCACTTCGAAACGCGCCGCGGCTTCGGCCAGCAGTTCCCGGCGTGCTTCCTCGCGATAAGGTTTTGTCGCCTGCTTCAGCGCGGCGGCGTTGGCGCTGGTGTCCTGCGACGTCTTTGCCATTGTGCCAAGCAGGAAATCGCGTCGGCCACGTCCACCTTGCTTGAACCCGCGCCGCGTCGCCTGCAGCTCCATTACCTGGCGCAAGTAATCGAGGCTGCTCGGCAGGCCCGCCAACAGATTGCCGCCATCTGGCCCGCGCTGGATCTGTGCATTCAACCAGCCGCGCGGATCGTGGATGCTCGCCAGTTCACCGGGTTTTGCGCCCAGCCCGAAACGATTGACTGCCGCGGTGATGTCGTTGCCTGAAACACCCATGGATCCCGCCTCGCGTCATGCAGACAGACGCGATAACGCCGCGCACGCATTCGCGGTTGACGGGCTTGCTTGGCGCGTTCAGGTTCGCGGGGTTCACTCGCCCGCGATGGTCATCTTTCCGATCAGGATCGATCCGGTCAGGATCGACGAACGCAGGTCGACATCAGTGCCGATGGCCTGCATCTGCATGAATATGTCCCGAAGATTCCCGGCGATGGTGATCTCCTGGACGGGATACACAATCGCGCCGTTCTCGACCCAGAACCCGGCCGCGCCGCGCGAGTAATCGCCGGTCACGATGGACACGCCGTGGCCGATCAGTTCGGTCACGACCAGGCCCGTTCCCATCTTCCGCAGCAACTCGTCGAAGCCGAACGCGGAGCCGTCGACCGACCCGGCCGCAACTTCGAGGTTGTGCACGCCGCCCGCGTTGCCGGTCGTCTGCAAGCCCAGCTTGCGCGCGGAATAACTCCCCAGCACGTAGCGCTGCAGCACGCCTCTTTCGACCAGCGCCGACTCGCCCGTCGCGACGCCTTCGCCGTCGAACGAGGCTGACGCATGGCCGCGCGGCAGGAACGGCTTTTCCACGATCCTGACGAAATCCGGCAGGACGGGTTTGCCGGCGTGATCGAGCAGGAAACTCGCGCGGCGATACAACGCACCGCCGCTGACCGCACCCACGAGATGCCCGATGAGTGAGCGCGCGACCTCTGGCACGAACAGCACCGGGCACTCGCGCGTCGACAGCTTGCGCGCGCCAAGGCGTGCCGCGGCACGGTCCGCCGCTTTGCGGCCGATGGCATCGAACGCCGGAAATTCGTGCGCGTCGCGAACGTACTCGTACCATCCATCGCGCTGCATCGCGTCGCCCTGGCCCGCGATCAGCGAACAGGAAATCGAATGATGGCTGCCTCGCTCGCGCCCGACGAAGCCGTGCGAGTTGGCATATACGCCGAGCGCATCACCGCCCTGCACGCCGGCGCCTTCCGAATTGGTGATCGCATCGTGCGCATGGCCGGCGGCCTCGACTTCACGGCCGATCTCGATCGCCCGATCGACATCGAGGCGCCACGGATGCCACAGGTCGAGATCGGGAAAATCCGTCTGCATCAGCGCCGCGTCGGCAAGACCGGCGTATGGATCTGGCTCGGTGAATCGCGCAATCGCGCACGCCTGCGCGATGGTGGCTTCGATGGATGCCGGTTTCAGATCGGCGGTCGAGGCACTGCCCTTGCGCTGCCCGAAATAGACCGTGAGGCCGAAACCGCGATCGCGATTGCGCTCCACGGTTTCGACTTCGCCCAACCGCACATTGACGGAGAGGCCGCTGCTGACACTCGCCGACACTTCCGCCTGTGAGGCGCCCGCCGCACGCGCGCGGTGGATCACGTCTTCAGCCAATTCGGCCAGACGATCCAGTTCCGCGGCGCTGTCGTCGGCTGTCACAATGTTCGCGTTCACTTTCACCTTTCGCTCAAGTCGAATTGTCCGACACCATCATGCACGACGTGGAAAAGGATCCGGAAAACGAACGTCCGAGTCGCAGCGCGCGCCGGCGCGAAGCGCTGGACGTGCTGGCATTCGCGAAACGGCTTTCCGAACTCCCTGGCGCGCGGCTGGACAAGCTGGCATTGCCCGACGACGTGCGTGAGGAACTTGCCGAGGTGCAACGCACGCCTTCGCACATCGCGCACAAGCGCCAGCTCGCCCACCTCGCCAAGCTGATGCGCGCCCACGACGACGAGGCGTTCGCCGCTGCACGCGCAGCGCTCGCCAATGATCGCGCCGCAGGCGCGCGCGAAGCGGCGGCACTGCATCGCATCGAAACCTTGCGCGAAGACCTGCTCGGCGAGGACGGCGACGCAGCGCTGACGTCATTCATCGCGCAGAACCCCGGCACCGACCACCAACACCTGCGCGCCTTGATCCGACAGGCACGCCGCGAACGCGAATCCGGCAAACCGCCACGTGCGCAACGCGAGTTGTTCCGGTTGCTGCGAGAAATGCAAGAAGAGGGGATGGGGGGCGGGTAGCGGGGGCGCAAAAATCACACATCATTGCGGGCGAAAACTCCACGACGGGAAAGCGCCCGGTACGAGCGCCCCCATTACCCATTCCCCACCCCCGCTTGCGTTCCGCCGACCGTCATCGCGGTGATCTTCGTCGTCGGCATCCCGACGCCGACCGGCACGCTCTGGCCTTCCTTGCCGCACACGCCGACGCCTTCGTCGAGTTTCAGGTCGTTGCCGAGCATCGCGACGCGCGTCAGCACGTCCGGTCCTGAGCCGATCAGCGTCGCGCCCTTCACCGGCCGCGTGATCCTGCCGTGCTCGATCAGGTACGCCTCGTTGGCCGAGAACACGAACTTGCCGTTGGTGATGTCCACCTGTCCGCCGCCGAAGTTGACGGCGTACAGGCCGCGCTCGACCGAAGCAATGATCTCTGCGGGATCGTGCTCGCCAGCCAGCATGTAGGTGTTGGTCATGCGCGGCATCGGCAGGTGCGCGAACGACTCGCGCCGGCCATTGCCGGTGGGCGCCATGCCCATCAGGCGGGCGTTGTGCTTGTCCTGCATGTAGCCAACCAGGCGTCCATTCTCGATCAGCGTCGTGCAATGCGTCGGCGTGCCTTCGTCGTCGATCGAGAGGGAACCGCGCCGACCCGGCAACGTGCCATCGTCGACCACGGTGACGCCATCGGCCGCGACCTTGTCGCCCATCCGGCCGGCAAACGCAGACGTGCCCTTGCGGTTGAAGTCGCCCTCGAGGCCGTGCCCGATTGCTTCGTGCAGCAATACGCCGGGCCAGCCGGGACCGAGCACCACGTCCATCGTGCCGGCCGGTGCGTCGACTGCATCGAGGTTCAGCAGCGCCTGCCGGACCGCTTCGCGCGCCCAACCGTGCGCGCGGCCGGATTCGATCAGCTCGCGATACGCGCAACGTCCGCCGCCGCCGGAATAACCCGATTCGCGGCGGCCGTTCTGCTCCGCGATCACCTGCACGTTGACGCGCGTCAGCGGGCGTACGTCGGCGGCCAGCGTGCCATCGGCCGCCGCGATCAGCACCGAATCGTGCGTCGCGTTGACGCTGACGATGACTTGCTTGATGCGCGAATCGAGGCTGCGCGCGAGCGCGTCGAGTTCGCGCAGCAGGGCGATCTTCGCCGCGTTGTCCATGCCGTCGATGGGATTGTCGGCCGGATACAAGGCGCGCGTGCCGCGCACCGCCAGTGGCTTGCCGGCGCCGTTGCCGTCGCGCGCGATTGCGCGCGCGGAGCTGGCCGCCTCCAGCAACTGCGGCAGCACGATGTCGTCGGAATAGGCAAAGCCCGTCTTGTCGCCGGAAACTGCGCGCACGCCCACGCCCTGCTCGATGCTGTGGCTGCCGTCGCGCACGATGCCGTCTTCCAGCACCCACGATTCGCTGCGCGAATGCTGGAAATAAAGATCGGCCGCGTCGATCGACGGCGCCATCACGCGCGAGAACACGCGCTCGAGATCATGCGTGGAAAGCCCGCCGGGCGCGAGCAGGCTGCGTTCGGCGAGGGCCAGCGGGGAATCCATGGGGTGTAAGCCTTGCGAGGATCACGACAACGTAAGGGCGCATCGGCCCGTTCGCAAGCGCGGAACCCGTATCTGCAGTGCGCTCAGCCCACGGAATGCATCACGCCGCGCGGCATCGGATGGATCTCGTACCGCATGCCGATGTCCGCCCTGATCGCGGGATCTTCCGCGGTCAATCCGCGCACGACGGATTCGTCTTCGGCTTCCACGACGATGATTCCGAACACGCCTGCCGGGTCCATTACCGGCCCCAGCGCGAATACGCGCAAACCACCGTCGATCGAGCGTTGCCAATACAGCGCGTGCCGCCCCATCACATCTGCCTCAGCCGGCGACAGGTCCAGGGCGAAAGTGGGGCGCGGCGGAACCAGCTTGCAGAAGAACACCGGCATCACAGGCTCCCGACGCGATGGGCGGCGCGATCTTACTTCACCGAGCCCGCCGACGCCGGGACGGCTGCGGAATTGGGTGCGCTGGATACCGCCGGCCGCGCATGGGTGGACGACGGCGCCGACGCACTCGACGGCGGATCCGAAGGCGGCGAAATGCCTGCTGAGGAACGGGGCACCGCAGCCGGAGCAACGCTCGTGGCCGGCACGGGCAGCGACGCCACCGTGACGATCTTCGGCTTGTCCCAGCTCCCCGTGACGCGGTAGATGCTGCCCACGGCCTTGTTGATGCCCTTGCCGATCAATCCCTGCACCACCAGACCCGCGGCCGCGCCGACCGGGCCGCCTATCACCGCGCCGACCACCGGCAGCGTGCCGCCGACGTGCGGCGTGACATCGACGGTCATGTCGAAGTCCCTGGCGCGAAACCCCGTGCGCCCCTGCATCACGATCTGTGCCGCCGGTGCGGTAATCAGCAGGTCGTGCGTGTACGCGCTGCCATCCTTCAGCGCGAACGTCGCCGAGGCATGATCGAAGCCGAAGCCCGACTTGAATACATCGCCGAAATGCAGCGTCAGACGGCTCGGCAATTCGCGCAACGACAGCAACCCGAGCAGCCGGCCGAGGCCGGGCTTCACCGCGAGGATGCGGCCCTCGCCCATCTTGATGTCCAGCGTGCCGTTCATCCATGCGAGCGAAAATCCCGACGGCGCACCCGGCCACGTCCCGTCGATGTGCACGTGCGCGTCCTTGCCACCCGCGAGGAGCCCCCCGAAGCCGAACTCCTCCAGCATTTTGCCGAAGTCGCGCGACGCGAGATCGATCACGATGTGCGACGCGCTCGACGCCTTGGTGCCGTCCCAGTCGCCGTGCGCGTCGATCGTGAAATCCGCGCCCTTCGAATCGAACTTGCCGATGTGCATGCCCTGCAAGGTCGGCGCGCTCTCGAATGCGATGGCACCGAGTTGCGCGTTGCCGAGCTTGAGGTCGCCGACGGTGACGTGCAGCGGCGGAACCGCCGCCGGCGCGATCGGCGAAGACGCCGACGGTGCAGGCGGCAGCCCCGGTTGTTTGGCGGGCGGCGGTTCGGGCCAGTACAGATGCTGAAGGTGCGCGGTGATGCCGCGGCTCATCAGCCCGCTGGTCGGCACCTCGATGGTGCCTTTGACTGCCGCCCCGTCCAACGTAATGGTGTCGTCCCCGGCAGCCGCCGCGTAGGTGAAATGCAAGCCGCCGAGATCGCTGCCGAAAACCTGCGCCGTATCCGTCGAAACATCGGCCTCGGTCAATTGCGGGAACGCAGCTCCAGACGAGGAACCCATCGCCTGCTGGACCCAGCCGCTGACATCCAGTCGCCGCGGATGTCCATGCACGACCAGTCCGCTGGCCGGCACGCTTTCGGGCATGCCGGCGCCGAAGTTCATTGCCAATGCAGTCGGCAGCTTGCGCGCGGGATCGGCCAAGCGTCCGCGCACCTGCAGCACGTCGCCCAACGACACGGTCAACGGTGCGCCGGCCGGCGGGAGTTGCAGCGTGAGATCAAGGGGCAACGAGGAATCAGCCGGCTTGTCGAGCGGCGCCGGAAAGTCCAGCGCGATTCCGGCGAGACTCGACTTCACGTTCAGGACCGGCGCCGCCGGCGCTTTGCCCTGGCCCGCGACCACCTTCACGCCGATGTGGAACGGCGCGGCGCCGCTCGCGTGCGCGACCAGACCCTCAAGATCGGGGTAGCCCTGCACCAGCGTCTGTGCCGATGCGCGGGTGTCCATCGAGGCTTCGACGATGTCCTTGGGATCGGCGACGTCGCTGCCGACGGCCATCGAAATTTTCGCGGGTGCCCCGCGAAAGTTCGCGGCGAGGTCCTGCGCGCGAAAGCCCTTGCCGTCGATCAGCAACGGGCCCGTGAGATTCTTCAATGCGAGATTCCATTTCGCGGCGGTGACGTCGGCCTTGGCCACGTCGACCTTGCCCGCAAGCTCGAAATCGTCGGCATGGTCCAGAGGAATCGACAGCTTGATGCCGAACTTGCCGGTGCCGCCCATCGTGAGTCCGTTGAGCGCGTCGATGGCGCCCGCGCCGACCGGGCTGTGCCGCACGAAATCCAGCAACTCCGCGCCGGTGCCGCCGCCCCGGATGTCGAGGTCGAGCACGCCGTGGTGGAGGTCCGGAATTGCTGCCACCGCGTGCGTTGCCGTCACGCCCTGCACCTTCGCGTGCGTCGCCACGATGCCCATGTGGTTGTCGATGAAGTCGAGCGCGGCATCGACCTCGGTCGCCCGCGGCCACTGGTCGGAGAAATCGAACGTGGCGTCCTCGACCGCGCCAGTCGCCTCGAAGCGACCCTCGTGATCCAGGAACGGCCAATCGTCCAGATCGCCGCGGATCAGCACGCGTCCCGAAGTGACCTTGCCCGCGATCAGCGCGTGGTCCAGCCACGCCACCAGCGACGGCGGCATGCTGCGGTACGGCCAGAACAACTTCGCGTCCGTCGCGTTCGCATGTTCCAGCGCCGCATACGCCGAAATGAACGGGCGGTGCCCCTCGCCCAGCCAGACCAGATGCGCACGGCCATTGCCCGCCAGCTCACCGGTGTCGAAATGCAATCCGTCCGCGGCGATGTTCCACAGGCCGTCTTCGCGCCACGCCACCAGCGTGCCGCCGAATTGCCTGAACTCGAACGGCGTGCGGAAGACGTTGGTCAACGCCAGCGCGGCAGGTTGGCGCGGCAGCTCCAGCGAAACCGCCTCGTTGTCGGCGCGGACCGTTCCGTGTGCCAACGCGAGCCCAGGTATCGAGCCTGTCGCCGCCGCGTGCAGGTCGGAAAAATGCAAGGTTGCGTCGTAGCGGCCGCTTTCGCTCCAGGCAAGCGCCAGCGTGTCGATCCGCACATGCGGTTGCGCACCCGCGACCCAGTCGACCAGGACCTTCGGCGCCTGCGGCGCCATCGCGAGCAAGGACAACCACGGCGTGACATCGATCGCACGTCCCGCTGCGGACACCCGCCATGCACCACGGTGGCCGCGCAAATGCGCGACCACGCCACCGGCCTGGTCGATATCGGCACGCGGTTTGCCGGGACCGCGCCACGCGAAATCCCATCCGTCTTGAACGCGCGTGGCCCGAAACACACCCGCCAGCGCGGGCAGATCGATGCCGCGCCCCTCCGGACCGGATGCGACAAGACCACGCACTGCGTAGCGCGCCGCGGCGGAGTCCAGCTTGCCGTGTTTCCAGGTTCCCCACAGTTCGACGTCGCCGAGGCCGCTGCGTACGGCGTAACCGTGCAGGTCGAGGCCGCGCACGGCTTCGGCGAGATCGAAATCGCGCGTCGTGACGTGCAGGGCGTAGTCACGCGCGGCGGCGTCCATCTGCCCGTTGATCGCGACCACCTGGTGCGTACCGAGTTGCTGCACGCTGCCGCCGAAATGCACGGACCCGCCCACGTTCACGGCCCGCAGCTGCGGTGCGAGGACCTGCCACGAGCGATGCGTGACGTCGTCCACGATGTCCACGCGCAGGTCGCGCAAGTCGAGGTCGACCGGCAACGACTGCAACGATGCGTGCGATTCGCCCGCGGCACTGCCGAACCCCACGACCTCCCAGCCCGTTGCGCTGTGTTCGACGCGCAACTCCAGGTCGCTGAGCCGCAGCGTGATCCAGCGGTGCCTGGGGCGCAGCCATGCGCCGAAATCGAGCTTCAGTTCGGCACGCGGGAACGTGATCGACTGGCCGCCAGGTTGACCCGGCCCCAGGGTCAGGTCCCGCACCGTGAGCAGCGGCCCCGACGGCTGCCAGCGGCTCGCGATCGCCGCGAATTTCACCGGGCGGTGCAGGCGCGCAGACAACTCGCGCGCGACGAAATTCGGATAATGCGTCGCCAGCGGCAACGCCAATTGCAGCACGCCCATCGCGACGGCGGCGGCGATCAGCACGACCGCGACGAACACGGTGGACGCGAAGCGCGCGCGGCGCAGGTGGTGGCGCCACGCACTCATCGCACGGCCCTGTTCATTTGCGCTGCGCGCGCATTCCGTTGCGAACCGCTCGTCGACGCTGATCGTCCGCCCGCGAAGGAGCGACGACTTCCCTGTCTTTTTTCCGTCCGCCTCCCGGGCGGCCGGGTGACTTTCTCTTGCGTGGCCAAGAGAAAGTCACCAAAGAGAAGGCCACCCCGCGAACACGTCCTCCGCACGTCCATGTGCTCCGGATTCACTCGCGGCCGCCGGGGTTCGCTGACGGCACATCCATGTGCCTGCAGCGAACTGGCCCGCGTCGTGCGGGCCACCCTTCGGGCGTTTCCGTCATCCACTCGCCGTGTTCGAGGGGCCCCGTTCGGCGCGCATCCTGCGCGCGGGTCCGATCCGATGGGCCTTCCTTGCACCATCATGCACGCCACGGACAACCGGTCACCGAGGCGATCTACGCGCCGTTGCAGGGCGTCGCGCCCAAGCAGTCCCCTGTGGCGCACACCCTGTGCGCTCTTCACAAACATGGACGTTTCAATGCACATTGATGCAGGCCACGGATGGCCGTCATCGCACCCAAGCTCTTCCCGCGCCTTTGCAAGACGCCGAGCATCGCAGCGCCAAGCGGGAGCAAGGCGCGGATGTTCGAGGCCATGGATGGCCGAGTTCGCGCCGGCCCGCTTGGCGCGAGAAGCGCAGGGAAGTTGAGGCAACACGACGT
>Ga0070737_10001941_pt1 | contig 26704 bp, 24 predicted proteins | sample Coa_R1_10_FD_66438 | JGI IMG/M metagenome (GOLD analysis project Ga0070737, IMG submission 66438) | Surface soil microbial communities from Centralia Pennsylvania, which are recovering from an underground coalmine fire - Coalmine... | ecosystem: Environmental > Terrestrial > Soil > Unclassified... | reverse complement strand
CTCGAACGCGGCTTTGCGGCGCTCAAGCTCGAAGCGCTCGAGCCGCGACGCGCGATCGCTGAGGCAGTTGACGTGATGCAGGAGCAGGCGCATCGGCAGGGCGTCACCCTGGCGATGAAGTGTCCGGAAGGATTGCCCACGATTTCCGCCGATCGCGATCGCGTGCAGCAGGTGATGCTCAACCTGATCGACAACGCCATCAAGTATACGCCGCGCGGCGGCAGCGTGACGGTCGAAGCGCGCGGGTTGACTGATACCCTCGATGGCAGGACGCAGCCCGGCGTCGAGTTCATCGTTGCGGACACCGGCGACGGCATCCCGGCCGCCGATATCCCGCGACTCACTGAGCGCTTCTATCGCGTAGACCGCGCGCGTTCGCGCGAACTCGGCGGGACCGGTTTGGGTCTCGCGATCGTGAAGCACATCGTGCAGCTTCACCACGGCCGTCTCAGGATCGAGAGCCGGCTGCGCGAGGGCACGACGGTCACGGTCTGGCTGCCCGCCATCGAATCACAGCCGGCCGCTTAATGCGCGGACGGGGAGCGGTGGACCGTTCTTGAAACCGAATCGCCGTTATGAAAAGTCTTTTGGTTCCGGCGCGCGCCGTTAGCTCAGCGGATTAGAGCGGCAGACTACGGATCTGTAGGTCGGGGGTTCAAATCCCTCACGGCGCGCCAGCTTTCCCTTCGACAGCCGCGGTTTTGAATCCAACTTCGAAAAGGCAGGCAACTGATCGCGAGGAATGCGGCAGTCGCCGATTCGCCGGAAAGGAATAGCTCGGCTGAGGGTAGCGCCGGCAGGCCGCGACCTCGATTTTCGGGGCCGGCAAGGTTTGGCGGGTGGTTTACTCTACGCCTGCGGCTCCACAAGTCCGCGCAGGCAGCTCAGCGACGCACGGTACCGACGTTACGAACCAGCGCGGGCTTGAAGCGCAGACGGCGGCTCGGTCTCGCCTCTAGCCCTCACGTCGGGTAAAAGTTAAGGCGCGATGGCGGCGGTTGGGGTTCTTCAGGCGCAGGTGGTTCCAGTGCGTCCCCCTCTGAAATGGGCGGGAGGCAAACGCTGGCTCGTTCCGCATTTGGCCGAGCTATGGGAACCGCATGATCGTCGGCGCCTAGTCGAGCCGTTTTGCGGCGGCCTCGCCGTCGCCCTCAGCTTGCGCCCAAAGCGCGCACTTTTGAACGACATCAATCCCCACGCGGTTCATTTCTATTCATGGTTGAAGCGCGGTTTGAAAGTAGATGACGCGCTGGAGTTTGCAAACCGCAAGGCTCTTTACTACGAGCATCGAAAGCGCTTCAACGCACTCATCTCGAATGGCGGTGCCGAGTCGGCGGAGGCGGCGGCGCTTTTCTACTATCTGAACCGCACCTGCTACAACGGGCTTTGCCGCTTCAATTCGAGTGGACAGTTCAACGTTCCGTTTGGTAGTTACAAGCGAATCAACTACAAGCGCGACTTTAGCGATTACCGTCGCATTTTCAGTGAATGGGGATTCTCGATTGGTGATTTCCAGCAGGTCGCGGTCGAATCCGGAGACTTTCTGTACGCCGATCCGCCTTATGACGTGGAGTTTAGGTCGTACTCAAAAGAGGGCTTTAGTTGGGACGATCAAGTCCGGCTGGCAGAGTGGCTGGCAAAACACCGAGGGCCGACGGTCGTGTCAAACCAGGCTACCGATCGGATAATCCGCCTTTACAAGAAGCTCGATTTCAGACTCCGCCTGATCGACGCGCCGCGCATGATCAACTGCACGGGGGATCGATCGCCGGCGAAAGAAATGCTCGCGACCCGCGGTCTCGATTAACGCCGTGGGGCGTAACACCAATACCGGAGCCGTGCTTGAGAGCATGGTGCTGCCAGCGCTCAAACGTGGTGGCTACTCGTGCCGCAAGCAAGTGATGGTCGGCTCCCGTCCAGGCGGAGGACGCCATAAGGTGGATCTGGTCGCCGAGAAATCCGGCCATGAGTTCCTGATCTCAATGAAATGGCAACAAAGCTCGGGCACCGCTGAACAGAAAGTGCCGTTCGAGATCATCTGCCTAGCGGAAGCCGTAAAGGCGACTCCGAACTACAAACGCGGCTATGTGGTGCTCGGTGGACCCGGCTGGACGCTCCGGGATTATTACGTCGACAACATTCAGAAACACCTCGTCGGCACAGAGGCAGTGAGGGTGCTGTCGCTTGAGGCTTTTGTAGCACTCGCGAACGAAGGGAAACTCTGACGAAAGTCTGGAGGTCTCTTCGCGCTCTCTTAATTGGTGTCGCGAAAATATATCTTGCCGGCCAGCGTGATTCCGCGCTGCGGAAACGTCGGATCAGAGCGGATTCCGATCCAGCGGTCTTGTCGCTCGATGACAACCTTCTTCCACACGTTGCCGAAGAACATTCCGGCGAGGTCCTCATTGCAACCGCACGCATCGTAGATCGGCTGGAACACGGTGCCTCTCCAATCGCCCCTTATACCGGTGTTAGGGTTCGTCCGACCGCCTTCTATCGACGTATTGGTGATGGAGCCCCAGTTTGGATCCGGCGACGCGATGAGCGCATCAAGACGTCGCCTAATCTCGTCTTCGATTGCGGTTCTCTCTGAAACCGGAATCGAAAGCCACACGCGGTCGAAGTCGCGCTTGTGGCTTAGACTTAACACTTCGTAGACGCTGCCATCCTCTCCGATTTCCCGCAGTGCCACCTTTTCAACTCCCGGGTCTAAACTGTCGCCTCGATATGCTCATATGATTCATCGCGGCTTTCCAACCTTACGCAAGTCGAGCCAGCAAGTTCGATGCGATCCCGCGAGGCGCGGAATCCGCGCGTCTGGCGATTCGAAAAGCATCTGGTCTCTGCGCGAGCACGCACTCTGGCCGGCTATCTTCGAGTACCTTGCCACTGGTAACGCCGGGCTGGATCGGGGTCTTCGGCGTCTACGTAGTGCCTGCAGTGCTCGTTTCCGTCCTCGTCCAACCCCCCGTTCTCATCGAAGCCGAAAAATTCGCATTCCTTCGGAAGATAATCGCCCATGGTGCCCGAGGCTTCGGAATTCGCAACGATGCTGAAATGATGCTCTTCGTAGCTGTGGCCGCAGAGACAGACACCGGAATAGATGAGCTTTCTGAAATGGGACATTGTTTCAGACACTGCCCTACCGGCGAGTCCGCCCGCCTCAACATTGGCTGGTTCTGGAGCGCTTTCGCAACCGGCACCAAAACCAGCACCTGACGATAACCGGAAAATCGGGAATCGTGTAACCCCTGATTTTATTGGTGGGCGGTGCTGGTTTCGAACCAGCGACCCCCGGCTTGTAAGGCCGATGCTCTACCGCTGAGCTAACCGCCCGTTCGGAGCGCGCGACCGGCGCGTAAAAGACGGACCGATTGCTCCACGGCTCAGGCCGCCGAAGGAGGATTCCCGGAACTACCCTGCTGTGAGGAGTCGTTGAGCGAGTCGCGGAGCTGCTTGCCGGCACGGAACTTGGCCGACCGGCTCGCCGAAATCGCAATTGGCTCGCCGGTCTTCGGGTTGCGCCCGGTACGGGCCTGGCGGACCGAAACCGAGAAGGTCCCGAAGCCCGAGATGTTTACACGTTCGCCCTGCTGCAGCGCCGCGATGATGTCATCGAGGAGGATGTTGATCGCTTTCTCGGCGTCGGCCTTGTTAAGTACCCCCGGGAGCTTGTTGGCCAGTCCCTCAATTAATTCGGCCTTCGTCATCTTGAATTTATCTCCGCCAGCTAGTTAGGGCGACATCCGCTCCGGTGTCAAGAGCCGGCGGAGGCCAATTTCCGCCTTGTTCCGCCAGCCTTTTGTTCAGGAAAGGTTTGACGGAACGGGCGAATCGTCTTCATGATCGTCATCGACCGGCGGTTTCTCCAGCTCTTCCGTGAAAGCCTCTTCCGCGGTCGCCGCCTGCTTGAAGAACGCATCGGGATCCGACAGCACCAAGGCATGGCGCAACACCTGGTCCATATGCTCGACCTGGATGAGCGTGACGTTCTTCAGGATTTGCGGTGCGATCTCCTCGATATCCTTCTCGTTCTCCTTCGGAATCAGCACCGTGCGGATGCCGCCACGATGCGCCGCGAGCACCTTTTCCTTGAGACCGCCGATAGGAAGCACGCGGCCGCGGAGCGTAATCTCGCCGGTCATCGCGACGTCGTTGCGGACCGACACCCGGCATAGCGCCGAGACCAGCGCGGTTGCCAGCGTGATGCCCGCCGACGGGCCGTCCTTCGGGATCGAGCCCTCGGGAATGTGCAGATGGATGTCGATCTTCTGGTAGAAATTGGGCTTGAGGCCCAGCGCCGTGGCGCGCGACCGCACGTATGACAACGCAGCCTGCGCGCTCTCCTGCATCACGTCGCCCAACTGGCCGGTCACCGTCATCTTGCCGCGTCCCGGTAAAATCGTGACCTCGACCGTGAGCAGCTCGCCGCCCAGCTCGGTCCATGCAAGCCCGGTCGCGACGCCGACCTGCGGCTCAACCTCAGCCTGGCCATAGCGATGGCGCGGCGGGCCGAGATATTTCGCAAGGCTCGAACTGGAAACCTTCACGCTTGCGTTGCGATCGTTCTTGACGACCTCGACCGCGACTTTGCGGCAAACCGAGGCGATCTCGCGCTCCAGGTTGCGAACTCCCGCTTCGCGCGTATAGCGGCGGATGATGCCGAGCAGGGCGGCATCCGAAAAATCGATGTTCTCGGGCTTGAGCCCGTTGGCTTCGCGCTGCTTACGCACCAGGTACTTGCGCGCAATGTTCAGCTTCTCGTTCTCGGTGTAGCCCGGAATACGGATGATCTCCATCCGATCCTGCAGCGGCCGCGGGATACGCTCCAGCGTGTTCGCTGTTGTGATGAACATCACCTTCGAGAGGTCATAGTCGCAATCGAGATAGTGGTCGTTGAAGGTGTTGTTCTGTTCCGGATCGAGCACCTCGAGCAGTGCCGACGACGGGTCGCCGCGGAAATCGGTCGACATCTTGTCGACTTCGTCCAACAACAGGACCGGATTACCCGAGCCCGCGCGGCGCATCGATTGGATCACCTTGCCCGGCAGCGCGCCGATGTAAGTTCGGCGATGGCCGCGGATTTCGGCCTCGTCGCGCACGCCGCCGAGCGAGACCCGCACGAACTTGCGGCCGGTCGCCCGCGCGATCGATTTACCGAGCGAGGTTTTGCCGACGCCCGGAGGTCCGACGAGGCACAGGATCGGGCCCTTGAGCTGGCCAACCAGCGTTTGCACAGCCAGGTACTCGAGAATCCGCTGCTTGACCTTCTCGAGGCCGTAATGATCTTCCTCGAGGACACGCTCGGCTTCCTTGATGTCGAGCTTGTCTTCCGTGTACTCGAACCAGGGGAGGGCGAGGAACCAGTCTAGATAGTTGCGGACGACAGTCGCCTCGGCCGACATCGGCGACATCATCTTGAGCTTCTTGATCTCGCGTTCGCACTTCTCACGCGCCTCGGCCGGCATCTTCTTCTGGCGCAGCTTCTCCTCGAGCTCCTGGATCTCGTTTTTGAACTCGTCCTTCTCGCCGAGTTCCTTCTGGATCGCGCGCATCTGCTCGTTGAGGTAATACTCCTTCTGGGTCTTCTCCATCTGCTTCTTGACCCGCGAGCGGATGCGTTTCTCGACCTCCAGGATTTCGAGCTCAGAGCGCATGTAGCCGAGGATCTTCTCCAACCGCTCGGCCGGATTGATGCACTCGAGCAGCGCCTGCTTGTCTTCGAGCTTGATGCCGAGATGGCCAACCAGCTTGTCAGCCAGGTAGGCGGGATCGTCGACCGCGGCGATCGAGGTCACTATCTCGGGCGGAATCTTCTTGTTGAGCCGCACGTAGTTGTCGAAGGTCGAGTTGACGGTGCGGACCAGCGCTTCGACCTCGGGCGTGCGATCGCAGACCTCGTCGATCTCTTCAGCTTCGACCTGAAAATAATCCTGCTCGGCGACGTATTTCAGGATACGTGCGCGCTTCTTGCCCTCGAGCAGCGCCTTGACGGTGCCATCAGGCAGGCGCAGGAGCTGCACCACGACGCCGAGCGTGCCGATAGAGTAGATGTCCGAGGGGGAGGGGTCCGCGATGCGCGCATCCTTCTGCGCCACCAGCAGGATCGGCTTCTTGGCGGCTTCCGCCGCTTCCAGCGCCTTGATCGACTTCTGGCGGCCGACGAAGATCGGGTAGACTTCGTGCGGGAAAACTATCAGTTCGCGCAACGGCAGCAACGGCGTCAATTCGGCCGCCCCGCCATCGCGATTGTCTTTCTTGTCGTTACGAAAAAGCATCTGCGTGATCCGAACCTTATCCCCTAAGCGGTCTCAGCGGTTTTCTGATAGACGAGCAGCGGCTGCTCCTTCTGCGTGACGACCTCTTCCGAGATCAGCACCTCCTTGATGTTGGGTTGCGACGGAATTTCGTACATCAGATCCACCATGATGCTTTCCATTATAGCGCGAAGTCCGCGCGCGCCCGACTTGCGCTTGAGCGCCTCGCGCGCAATCGCCTTGAGCGAGCCCGGCGTGAACTTCAGGTGGACGTTCTCCATGTCGAACAGCTTCTGATACTGCCGCACCAGTGCGTTCTTCGGCTCCGTCAGGATCCGCACCAGCGCGTCCTCGTCGAGCTCGCCCAAGGTCGCGATCACCGGCAGCCGGCCGACGAACTCCGGAATCAGACCGAACTTCAACAAGTCCTCGGGCTGCACCTCGTTCAGAAGCTCAGAGACGGTCTTGGGATCTCGATGAGTCAGGTCGGCCCGAAAGCCCATGGTCTTGCCCGCGATGCGTCGCCTAATGATGTCGTCGAGACCGACGAACGCTCCGCCGCAGATGAACAGGATGTTGGTCGTATCAACCTGCAGGAATTCCTGCTGCGGATGCTTGCGGCCGCCCTTGGGCGGGACGCTCGCCATCGTGCCTTCGATGATCTTAAGCAGCGCCTGCTGGACGCCTTCGCCCGAAACGTCGCGCGTGATCGATGGGTTATCGCCCTTGCGCGCGATTTTGTCGATTTCGTCGATGTAGACGATCCCGCGCTGGCATCGCTCGATGTCGTAGTCGGCGTTCTGGAGCAGCGACAGGATGATGTTCTCGACATCCTCGCCGACGTAGCCGGCCTCCGTAAGCGAGGTCGCATCGGCAATCGTGAACGGCACCTGCAGAAAGCGGGCCAGGGTCTGCGCGAGCAGCGTCTTGCCGACGCCGGTCGGGCCGATCAGCAGGATATTCGATTTCTGCAGTTCGACATCGCCGGTTACCATCTGCGAGTCGATGCGCTTGTAATGATTGTGAACGGCGACCGAGAGGATCTTCTTGGCGCGTTCCTGACCGATCACATACTGATCGAGGACGCGTTTGATCTCGGCCGGTTTTGGTACGGCCGAGGTCTGGCTGAAGGCCTCGTCGCCGTCGGCTTCCTCCGCGATGATGTCGTTACACAGGTCGATGCACTCGTCGCAGATGTAAACCGTCGGGCCCGCGATAAGCTTGCGGACTTCGTCCTGGCTCTTGCCGCAGAACGAGCAGACCAGGTTGCCCGAACGGTCGTCATGCTTTGCCATACTGCCTCCTGCGCTTCACTTGGAGGGCCCCCGGCTAACGATTACCTCATCAATCAAACCGTATTCAACCGCTAGCGTGGGCGTCATGAACATGTCGCGATCGGTATCTTTCTCGATCTTGCGCAGGCTCTGCCCGCTGTGTCGCGCGATAATGTTGTTGATCTCCTCACGCACGCGCAGAATCTCGCGCGCCTGGATGTCGATATCAGTCGCCTGCCCCTGCGCGCCGCCGAGCGGCTGATGAATCATGATCCGCGAGTGCGGCAGCGCGTGACGCCGTCCCGGCGCGCCCGCCGCCAGCAACACCGCCGCCATGCTGGCCGCCTGACCGAGGCATAGCGTCGAGACCGGCGGCTTGATGAACTGCATGGTGTCGTATACCGCGAGCCCGGCCGTCACTGCGCCACCGGGGCTGTTGATATACAGGCTGATTTCCTTCTCCGGATCCTCGGATTCGAGAAACAGAAGCTGCGCGATAATGAGATTGGCGATATCGTCGTTGATCTCGGTGCCGAGCATTACGATGCGGTCCTTGAGCAGGCGCGAGTAGATGTCGTAAGCCCGCTCGCCCCGGCCGGTCTGCTCGATTACAATCGGTACCAGCCCGCTCATAATTCCCCGGCGTCGGGATCAAAAAAACCCCGCCAACCGCGACCTCATACATGAATTGTATCGGCTGAGAAAAAGGTGGGCAACTCGATTCTACGCGAGTTATTCGCTCGATGCGGACGCGGCGCTTTCGCCTGCCGCCTGATTCTCGATTTGCGCCCGATTCATCACGAGATCGATCGCCTTCTCGCGACGCATGGCATCGCGCAATTCTGCGCGCCGCTCCTCTTCGCCATAGAACTGCGCGACCCGCTCGCGATCGCGGCCCGCTTCGCGCACCATCCGCGCGATCCGCTCTGCTACATCTTCCTCGCTGACCGTGACATTCTCCTGGTTCGCAATCGCGTCAACCAGCAGCATCGTGCGGGCGCGCTTCTCGGCACGCGTCCGCAGTTCGCCTGCGTTCTCATGAGCGCGAGCGTGGGCCTGCTCATGCGGTACGCCGCTGGCTTCGAGCGTTGCGGCAAGCTCGGCCTCGAGCGCCCGCTGCTCGCGATCGATAAGGGATTCGGGAACGTCGAAGGGGTTGCGCTCGATGATCAGGTCGAGCAGTCCCTGGCGGACACGATTCTCGGCCTCGCGTTCGGCCTGTTCGACAAGCTGGCTCTTCACCTTGGTGCGCAACTCGCCGAGGTCCTGGTAGCCCTGGTCTTTGGCGAATTCATCATCGATGGTCGGTAAATCGCGCCTGAAAATCTCCTTGACCGTCGCGTGCCATTCCACGCTCTTACCGGCGATCTCCTTTTCCGCGTAATCGGCCGGATAGTTGCGCGTGCGCGTCACAGCCCGGCCGACTTCGGCGCCGATGAGCACCTCATCGATACCGTGCGCAAGCGTCTTCGATGAAACCTCGAACAGTCGATCCTCGGCTTTGAGGCCGGGAAGCGATTTGCCATCGAGCTGTCCGTCAAGCTCGGCGAGCACGAAATCGCCCGACTCCACGGTTTTGCGGTCTTCCACCTTCTTTAGGGTCGCATGACGCTCGCGAATCCGTTCGAGGGCCGCTTCAACATCCGAGTCTGATATTTCAACTGCGGCCCGCGGGACTTTGAGACCCTCGTAGTCCTTAACCTGCAGCTCGGGCCGCACGTCGAAGACCGCGCTGAACCGGAGCGCCTTCGATAGATCGCTCTCCTCGGTGATGATCTCCGGTGCGACCATCGGCTTCAGGTTCTGCTCCTCGAGCGCCTTTTCCGTATATTCGCGGACCAGCCGCTGGATTACGTCGCTGCGCACCCGATCGCCGAAAAACCGTTCCAGGAGCTTCTGCGGCGCATGTCCAGGACGGAAGCCCTTGAGCTGCACGGTCCGCCGCAGTTCACCATAGGCTTTGTCGAGTTCGCGCTTAATCTCGACGGGTTCGAGTTCGACAGTAAGTTTGCGCCGGAGCGCGGAGGTATTCTCTACGTTAATGTTCATGATCAGCCGATTAAGTAAATAAACACATCGCGTTCCTGACAATCAATGCTCGAACCTCGCTCAAAGGCGTTCATCGATCTAAGTTGCGCGGGACCGATCGGGGTTGGCTGGACAATCGCGTGCTGAAAATCTAGGCTTTATCAGTTTACTGCTGGTAGATCTTTCCGGTAGGTGCGATTGCCGCTTGGGACGGCGATCGTGAACCCCGAAATCTGTCAGGAGACCGAGTTCATCCATCAGGAGATCGAATTTAGATGAGCGAAGCGAAAATCGTTCTACCCGCGCTTACCAACGTCCAGCTTTGGATTCTCTGGGCTGTTCTGATTTCAGCGGTGATCGCGCTCGGCTACGGGCTCGCGCTGGTCAGGATCGTGCTGCGCGCCGATGCCGGCGCCAAGTCGATGACCGATGTGGCCGACGCGGTTTACGAAGGCGCGATGGCCTACCTGCGGCGTCAGGTCAAAACCATGATCTGGTTCGTGGTCGGCATCGCGATCGCGCTGTTTCTCATGTATCGCCATGTCTACAGTGGATTGGAGCTCCCGATCGGCATCGCGGTCGCCTTCGTGATGGGCGTCAGCGCCTCGTACGGCGCGGGCTTCGTCGGGATGTGGCTCGCGGTCAAGGGCAACGTGCGGAGCGCAAACGCCGCGCTTACCTCGTTCAAGGACGCGATGGAACTCGCGTTCAAGGCCGGCGGCGTCTCCGGAATGTTCACGGTCGGTCTCGGCCTGCTCGGCGCGACGATCATCTTTCTCTACTTTCAGCAGGACGCGATGAAGGTCCTGGTCGGATTCGGTTTCGGCGGATCACTCGCTGCGCTCTTCATGCGCGTTGGCGGCGGGATCTATACCAAGGCGGCCGATGTCGGCGGCGACCTGGTCGGTAAGGTCGAGGCTGGTATTCCCGAGGACGATCCGCGCAACGCTGCCACGATCGCCGACAACGTCGGCGACAACGTCGGCGATTGCGCCGGGATGGCAGCCGACGTCTTCGAATCTTACGAAGTCACGCTGGTCGCGGCGATCATCCTCGCCGCGTACGCGGTAGGCGACAGCGCTTTCCTGAAGACCTACGGCGCGGCAGCCGGCGCATTCGCGATGAAGCTGATCATCTTCGCGCTTATACTGCGCGGGGTCGGCGTTTTCTCCTCGATCCTCGGCATCATGGCGGTCCGCGTGCCGGCGGGCAGCGCGATGCGCGACCCGATGCGCCCCATCAACATCGGTTACCTGACTTCGGCCGTCGCCTCCGTGATCGGCTTCTTCATCGTCAACTATTTCTACATGACCGACCCGCGCACCGGCGCCCCGGACTGGCGTTTCGGCGTTACCGCGAGCCTCGGCATCATCCTGGCGGTCGTGACGCTCTGGCTCACCAATTATTTCACGCATCCTGATCGCGGACCGGTCATCGAAACTGCCAACTCGGCTCGCACCGGCCCGGCGACGCTGATTCTCTCGGGCATGAGCGAGGGTCTCGAATCGTCAGTCTGGGCGCTGGTCGTGATCGTACTGGTGATCATCGGCGCGATGGTTATCTTCTCCGAGTCGCTGGCGCTCCAATTCTACGGCATCGCGCTCACCGGCCTTGGATTGCTGACCACTACCGGGTTCATCCTCGCGATGGACACCTACGGCCCGATCACCGACAACGCCCACGGTATTTTCGAGATGGGCGGAATCCATCAGGAGGAGGCGTCGCGCACGCTCTCGTGGATGGACGCAATCGGCAACACGACCAAGGCACTGACCAAGGGCCTCGCGATCGCCACCGCGGTCATCGCGGCGGTCTCGCTGTTCCGCTCGTTCATCGATGAGGCCCATCTCGGCCTGATGGGCGTGCAGGTGAATGCGCCGACCGTGTTCGTCGGGCTGCTGATCGGCGGCGCGGTGCCGTTCCTGTTCAGCTCGTTTGCGATCAAAGCGGTGAGCCGCGCGGCTTACCAGGTGGTCTTCGAGGTGCGGCGCCAGTTCCGCGAGCATCCGGGAATCATGGAAGGCAAGGAACTACCCGACTACGGCCGCTGCGTCGATATCGTCACCGCGACCGCGCAAAAAGAACTGCTGAGCCCGGCCATCCTGGCGGTCTTCACTCCCCTGCTGGTTGGCTTCGGCCTCGGCGCGGGCGCGCTCGGCGGGTTCCTCGCCGGCACGATCCTGACCGGTCAGTTGCTTGCCGTCTTCATGGCGAACGCAGGCGCCAACTGGGATAACGCGAAGAAGAAGGTCGAAGATGGCTTCCTCGGCGGCAAGGGCACCGAGGTCCACAAGGCGACGGTGGTCGGCGATACGGTCGGCGATCCGTTCAAGGACACCGCCGGCCCGGCGCTCAACCCGATGATCAAGGTCATGAACCTGGTCGGAATTCTCGCCGCGCCGTTCACCACCGTCGAGGTCGGCAACCTGACCTCCGGACGCCTCGGCGTGGTCATCCTCGCCATCGTGATGCTCTCGATCGCGGTGGTGCTGTCGAAGCGCGGCTCGATCGCGGAAGATCAGGGCCAGCGTGGCGCAGAAAAGAAAGCCGCCTGATCCTCTTTCGGCTGGTCGATGGCAAGCCCGGTATCCGTTTGGTTGAACACCGGGCTTGCCGCCCCCGCCGGCAACCTCGTCCCATCTTGAACCGCGCGTACGTGCGTGTAGATTGGGCATCTCGTTTTGAACGGTTATGCCACGGCCAAATCCGGGACCTTTCGAGCCGCTTGTCTACCTGATTCAATCGCCGGCGTTCTTCCGCGCCGTCGGGCTCGGAGGCTTAGCGCTGTTCACGGTGCTATCGCTGAGGATTGCGGCGGGGCATGGCCTCGGTTATTTCGCGCTGGGCCTGATTCTGTTTATCGCGACTTGGTATGACCAGACCATCGCGATCTGCCGCCGATGCCGGTTTTACGGCACGTGGCATTGCCTGGGGCAGGGGATGCTCGCCTCGCGGATGTTCACGCGGCTCGAGAATCCGCTCGACGACGCGCGCGTGTTCGTCCATTTCGCGCTTACCGCGTTGTTCCTTATTTATGGACTGTTCTGGCTCTGGCATTCGATCGCACTGGGAGTCCTCTTCACGCTCTGGCTCCCGATCGCCGGTTTGAGCGCGACCCGCCCCGGCGGGTTTTCATGGCGCGCGCGCCCGGTTGCTCGGTGATCGATGTAGAAAACGCGGGCTGTCGAACGCCGAATAAGCGCCGCAGTCTGCGTGCGCTCGATTTCGTCAATTTTTTTCAAGCCGACATTCAGACTGGCGTAGGTCCATTTCTCGCGGTCTATCTGCTCGCCACTCGCCACTGGGATCCCGGCCGTATCGGGATTGCGATGTCGGTCCAGGGTATCGCGACGATCGTCGGACAGACGCCCGCCGGCGCGCTGATCGACCGCACGCCGCTCAAGCGAACGCTCATCGTTCTTGCGAGCCTGATCATCGGAGGCGGCTCAATCGCGATGGTGCACGCGCACGGTTTGGCGCCAGTGATCGCCGTACAAGTCCTGATCGGATTGACCGCGGTGGTGGTGCCGGTAGCTATAGCCGCGATTACACGGGGACTGGTTGGCAACGACGATTTTGCTCCGCGCATGGGACGCAATGAGGCATTTAACCATGCCGGGAATGTGAGCGGCGCGTTGATGGCCGGGGTGCTCGGCCAGTGGTTTGCGCAAAGCGCGATTTTCTACTTTGCCGCCGCGATGGCGCTTGCGACCGCGATTGCCACTTTCGGCATCCGCGGTCGCGATATCGACCATCGGATGGCGCGCGAGGCGGCTGCAAATGGCGCCGAAAATCAACCGGCGAGCGCGCGCGCTCTGCTAGCCGATTATCGCATCGCAACGTTCGCCGGATGCGTCATCATGTTTCACTTCGCGAATGCCGCGATGCTGCCGCTGCTCGGCGAGCTGCTTGCGCGCCACGCGCCGCGCGACTCGTCGGCGTACATGTCCGCTTGCATCATCGTCGCGCAGCTCGTGATGGCGCCCGTGGCGCTTTTGGCCGGCCGGCTCGCCGCGACGGTTGGACGCAAGCGGACACTGCTGATCGGATTCGGCGTGCTGCCGTTGCGAGCGGCGCTTTACACCTCCACCAACGTTCCGTTTCTGCTGGTCGCCGTCCAGATTCTCGACGGGATCGGCGCTGGTATTTTCGGCGTGGTCTGGGTGATAGTGGTCGCAGACCTGGCGCGCGGCACCGGGCGTTTCAACCTGCTCCAGGGCGCGATCATGACCGGCGTCAGCGTCGGTGCGTCGCTGAGCAACTTGATGACCGGCTTCGTGGTTCGGCATTCGGGTTACAACGCCGGGTTCTTCCTGTTAGGAGCGATCGCGTTGGGCGCGTTTCTGATGCTGCTGTTCGCGATGCCTGAGACTTTGGAACGCGCCGCGCTTGAGCCGCTGTCCGCAGCGACATAAGCCGTGAACGCTCAGGACGGAAGCGAACACAATCAACGAGCAAAAGGAAAAGCGATGAGTTCCATGACAACCGAGCACCTGCTGGTCGAGCGGCGCGGCGGCGTTCTCTACCTGACGCTGAACCGGCCTGAGAAACTCAACGCGCTCAGCGAGCCGATGAGTGAGGCGTTGCTCGGCGAGCTGAGCGCAGCGGCGTCGGATTCCGAGGTCGGGGCGATCGTGCTGACCGGCGCCGGCCGCGGCTTCTGCGCCGGCGGCGATATCGGTGCGATGCGCTCGCGAAACGAGGGTGCAGAGGGACCACCGCCGACCATCGAATCGCGCGCGGCGCGGCTTCGCCGGATGGAAGAGGCGGCGTTACTGCTGCATGAGATGCCCAAGGTGACGATCGCCTCGATCAACGGACCGGCGGCGGGGGCGGGATTGGGACTTGCGCTTGCATGTGACCTCAGAATCGCCTCGGACACGGCGCGCTTCGCGACCGCATTTGCCAAAGTTGGATTTTCCGGTGATTTCGGCGGGACCTTCACGCTCACGCAACTCGTCGGACCGGCCAAGGCGCGCGAACTCTACCTGCTGGCCGACGTAATTACGTCCGAGGAGGCGCTGCGGCTCGGCATGATCAACTGGATGGTGCCGGCGGCCGAGCTGGCCGGCGAAACCGAAAGCCTCGCGCGCCGGATCGCGAGCGGACCCCGGATCGCGTACGCGTACATGAAGACCAATCTTAATCTGGCGATCAATTCCGACCTGCGCACGATTCTCGATCGCGAGGCGCTAACGCAAACGCTCTCCGGCCGCACCGAGGACCATCGCGAGGGCGTCAAGGCGTTCCTTGAAAAGCGCGAGCCAAAATTCCAGGGGCGGTGAAACGATCTTTGTCCTTAAACTTTCCCGAGCATCGAAAAATGTTGAAAACTCGCATCTGCGATCTGTTAGGAATCGAAACTCCGATCTTCTGCGCTGCGATGGGCGGGGTGGCGCTGGGTGAGCTGGCGGCCGCAGTGTCCGAGGCCGGCGCCCTCGGGTCGCTCTCCTCCGCCGGCTTCGGCGTCTCCGGGGTGCAGCATGAAATCGCCGAGGCGAAGCGGCTCACCCGCAAGCCGTTCGCGGTCGGTCTGCTGATTCCGCTGCTGCGCGAAGGCGTATTCGAAGCCGTGCTAGATGCGCGCGTGCCGGCGATCATCTTCTTCTGGGGCGATGCCGCCCCGTTCATCCCGCAATGCAAGGCCGCCGGCATCAAGACTATCGTGCAGGTTGGCTCCGCGGCCGAAGCTTTTCAGGCGAAAGCGGCCGGCGCCGATGTGATCATCGCGCAGGGCCTCGAGGCCGGCGGCCACGTCCGGGGAACCGTAACCACCTTCGTGCTGATTCCGGCAGTGCGCGATGCGATTGGCGATACACCGCTGATCGCGGCCGGCGGGATCGCCGATGGGCGCGGGCTCGCCGCCGCGATCGCGCTCGGCGCGGACGGCGCGATGTTCGGCACGCGGTTCATCGCGACGCGCGAATCGGCGGCCCATCCGATCTACAAGCGGCGGGTGACCGAGGCGCGCGAGGATCAGACGGTCTACACGATGCTGTTCGACATCGGATGGCCCGACGCGCCGCATCGTGTGCTTCCCAACCGTACGATTGAGGAATGGGAGCGGGCCGGGCGGCCCGAATCGGGCAAGCGGCCGGGCGAGGGCGAAGTGATCGGCCACAGCCGCCGCGGCGACCTCGAAATCCCGCTCGTGCGTTACGGTGTCCATAATCCGTCCGGGTTCGTCGAGGGCGACGTCGAAGGGATGGCGCTTTATGCGGGCCAATCCGCCGGACTGGTCAATGATCTGCTTCCGGCTGCTGAGGTCGTCCGCCGGATCGAGTCCGAGGCGCACGCCGCGATTGCTAATCGTCTCGCGCCGCTTGCGCGCTAGATCGCACGCAACTTTCGGATACGCGGTCTATCTGAAATAATTTCGCGAGTGGCGACGGAAGCTTCGACCGATCGGGTGATTGCGGCACTGAGCCGCATCAACTATCCCGGCTATCAGACCGACATCGTGAGCCTCGGGATCGTCGAGCAGGTGGCTGCGGCCGACAATGGCGGGGTCGTGCTGACACTTCGGCAGGCGACGGCGCACGAAGAAGTTATGCGTCAGATCGCGGGCGAGATTCATCGCGTGCTGACTCACGATCTCGGCATCAAGGCCGAGTTTCGGGTCCATCAGATTGCCGCCGAACTCGGCGCGGCGACGGGACGGGTCCGGATGGCGGATGCCGCCCACATTGTCGCGGTCGCAAGCGGCAAGGGCGGGGTGGGAAAATCGACAGTTGCCGCGAATCTTGCGGTCGCTCTCAACCGGCTCGGCTACAAGGTCGGCTTGCTCGATGCGGACATCTATGGACCGTCGGTGCCGATGATGTTCGGGATCGACAACGAGCGTCCGCAGGGAGCTGGCGGCCAGAGCTTCTATCCCATCGAGAAATACGGGATAAAGCTCATCTCGATCGGCTTCTTTGTGACCGACAAAACCCCGATTATCTGGCGCGGTCCGATGGTGATGGGTGCGGTGCGCCAGTTCATCAATGACACCGTATGGGGCGTGCTCGACTTCCTGGTCGTCGATCTGCCGCCCGGGACCGGCGATGCGCAGTTGACGCTGGCGCAACTGGTCTCGATCGACGGCGTTGTAATCGTCACCACGCCCCAAGAGGTCGCGACCGCCGATGCGCAGCGGGCGGTCCGGATGTTCCGGCAGGTGCATTGCCCGATTCTCGGGATCGTCGAGAACATGAGCGTCTTTATCTGTCCGGATTGCGGCGAGCCTGATGAAATTTTCGGCAGCGGTGGTGGACTTCGGATGGCGAAAGCCGAGCGCGTCCCGCTGCTGGCAGAGATCCCGATCTTTCCCGAGGTGCGTGAGGCATCCGATGCCGGTAAGCCGCTGACCCTCGCCCATCCGGAACATCCCGCGAGCGCGGCATTCGTCGAGCTTGCCCGCCGCGTCGCCGCGGGGATGCCGAACTAAAGGGTTTCCAAGATGGCAACGCTAATCACGGAGGAATGCATTAATTGCGGGGCGTGTGCGCGTGAATGCCCTAACACCGCGATCTATCCCGGCGGCGAGCAATGGACCCTCGACGGTAAGACCGGCGCGCCGCTGCGCGAGGATATCTACTACATTGTGCCCGAAAAGTGCACTGAGTGCGTCGGATTTCACGAGCGGGAAGAGTGCGCCGTGTTATGCCCGGTCGATTGCTGCATTCCCGACCCGAATATTCCGGAGAGCGAGGCGACGCTGATCGCGCGGGCCCGCCGATTGCATCCGGAAAAGGACTTCGGCGCTGAGTTTCCGTCGCGCTTTCGAAAAGCCTGAGCCGTTCAACTCTCGATGGCCTGTAACAACTTGCTTAGCGTCCCGTTACCTGTGCTTAAGAATTGCTACAACCGGTGTACTTTGGGCCCAGCCTCCGCTAATCTGCTCCGCTACATGCTGAATCCAAGCCCGAGCATGTTCGCTGGAGATGTGCGTTACCTCCGGGCGGCCAGTTGGTGAGGCAAATGGGGAAGATCCGGGTTGCGATCGCCGGCGTCGGAAATTGTGCATCGTCGCTACTTCAGGGCATCGAGTTCTATAAGCACGCTTCCGATATTGATCGGCAGAAACCAGTCGGTTTGATGCATTATGACCTCGGCGGTTACACGCCGGGCGAGGTCGAGGTCGTAGCGGCCTTCGATGTCGACGCGCGCAAGGTCGGCCAGCCGTTGGAGGTCGCAGTTTTCGCGCCGCCCAACAATACCATCACAATCTGGCGCGATTTGCCCCGCTACGGCGTCACAGTCGAGATGGGTGAGGTCCTCGACGGTATTGCGCCCCACATGGCGTCCTATCCGCCGGAACGCAGCTTCGTCGCGGCCAAAGAAAAGCCGGTAAATATCGAACAGCGCTTGCGAGACTCAGGAGCCGAGATCCTGCTCTGCTATCTGCCAGTCGGAAGCCAGAATGCGGTCGAGCGCTATGCCCGCGCCTGCCTGGAAACGGGCGTCAGCCTGATCAACTGCATGCCGGTCTTTATCGTCTCGGATGAAAAATGGGCGGTCCAGTTTGGCGAGCGCGGCATCCCGGTGATCGGCGACGACGTCAAGTCGCAGTTGGGCTCGACCATCCTCCATCGCGCAATAATGAAGCTCTTTGCCGATCGCGGCATCCGAGTGCGCCATACTTATCAGCTCAATACTGGCGGCAACACGGATTTCCTGAATATGCTCGATCGCACCCGATTGGGCTCCAAGCGCAAGTCCAAGACCGAGGCGGTCCAGAGCGTGATGCCCGAACGGCTGCCCGAACTCGACGTCCACATCGGACCATCCGACTACGTCGCCTGGCAAAACGACAACAAGGTCTGCTTCCTGCGGATCGAGGGTGAGGGCTTTGCCGGAATCCCGATCGAGCTGGAACTCAGGATGTCGGTGCAGGATTCGCCGAACTCGGGCGGCGTCGTGATTGATGCGATCCGATGCCTCAAGCTGGCGCGCGAGCGCAAGGTCGGCGGCCCGCTCTACTCGATCGCCGCCTATACGATGAAACACCCGCCGCGCCAGATGCCCGACGATCTCGCGCGCGACCGCGTCGAGAAGTTCATCAAGGGCGAACTCGAACGCTGATCGCAGCATCGGCGGGGGTGCTTCCGCCGTCGCCGTTCGAGCCATAAAATCGGTACGGTGTGGCCGTCCTCAAAGACAAGACCATTGTGCTCGGCGTAAGCGGCGGAATTGCCGCTTACAAATCCGCCGAGTTGGTCCGTTTGTTAGCGGCCCGCGGCGCGCATGTGCGCGTGATGATGACGCGTAATGCGACTGAGTTCATCACACCGCTGACGCTCCAGACGCTCAGCGCGAATCCGGTCGCCACCGACACCTTCAGCCTCACCCAGGAATCCGAGATTGGTCATATTCGGCTTGCCGATACCGCGGACGCGATTGTTATCGCGCCCGCGACGGCAGACGTGATCGCCAGGGCCGCGGTCGGAATCGCCGATGATCTCGTGACGACCGTCCTGCTGGCGGCGCGATGTCCGATCGCGTTCGCGCCGGCAATGAACGTCCATATGTACGAGCATCCTACAGTCGCCGAGAACCTCGCCCGCCTGCGCGCACGCAACATCACGATCATCGAGCCCGATGAAGGCGAGCTTGCATGCGGATACGAGGGAAAGGGTCGACTGCCCGACCCGGCTGCGATCGTCGAGGAGCTCGAGCGGATGCTCTCGCGGCACGATCTCGCCGCCGAGCGGATGTTGGTGACAGCGGGGCCGACGCGCGAGGCGATCGATCCGGTGCGGTTCGTCTCGAATCATTCGTCGGGCAAGATGGGCTTCGCGATCGCCCGCGCCGCATGGCGTCGGGGCGCGTCGGTGCGCCTGATCGCTGGCCCAACCGCGCTCCGAGCGCCGCGTGGGATCGAGCGAATCGACGTGGTGAGCGCCGCCGAAATGCTGGCTGCCACCGCCCATAACTTTCCGTGGTGCTCGACGCTCGTGATGGCGGCGGCGGTCGCCGACTTCAAACCCGCCGCTCCGGCGCGTAACAAGATCAAGAAGAATGCGCGGCCGATGACCCTCGAGATGCGCCCGATCGCGGACGAGCTACCGCGTCTCACGGCGAAGAAGGGCGCGCGCATCGTGATTGGATTCGCCGCCGAAACCGAGCAGCTTGAAGAGCATGCGATCGACAAGCTGCGTCGCAAGAAGCTCGATCTGATCATCGCCAACGACGTGACCGTCGAAGGGGCCGGCTTCGGTTCCGATACCAACATCGTGACGATTATCGGCGCTGACGGCCGCCCGGACCGCCATCCGAAGCTCTCGAAGGACGAGGTGGCCGACGTGATCCTCGATCGGCTCGTTCACCTCCGCGCTGCGTCGATTTCCCGGCGCGCAAACCGTTCCGCCTGACGTCATTTGAATCCTTCGCACGACTGCGGATAACCGGTGACTCACGCCCTTTACCCGAGGATGCGCATCAATGCGCTGGGCGGGTATAATGGCGGCTCATCGTGACAGCAAACTCCCACGACGTTCGAGGTTTGTACCGGGGATGAGTCGTCCGGAGCGCGGCCCTGACCGCAGGATGCTGCTTGCGACGCTGCGCGACTATGTCGAGCAGCTTCGCGAGGAGGGGATGGAAGGCGTGCCGTACTCCGGGGCGGCGCCGGGCTTTGGGGATGACGCGCGCCGCCGGCGCGCGTCATCCCCAAAGCCGTCTGCGGCGTCGGTCGCTCTGGTATCGGGCGCGGCCGGCACGGCGGGCGGGATGGCGAAGCCGCCGAGCGGCGGCTTCGCCATCCCGAACCGTCCCGACGGCGCCGCGGGCGGCCGCGCGCCCTTGCGCGCCGCTACGTCCGGCGCGCTGCTGCCGATCTACCCCGGTCTCGAAAAGACCGCCGATCTCGATGCGCTCCGCGAGTTCATCGGCGATTGTCAGCGATGCAAGCTGGCGTCGGGACGCACTAATCTTGTCTTTGGTGTCGGCAATCCCAATGCCGAGCTGATGTTTGTCGGTGAGGGACCGGGCGCTGACGAAGATGCGCGCGGCGAACCATTCGTCGGCCGCGCGGGGCAGTTGCTTACCGATATTATCGAGCGTGGGATGGGGATGGCGCGCAGCGATGTCTACATCTGCAATGTGGTTAAATGCCGTCCGCCCGGCAATCGTAATCCGGAGCCCGACGAGGTCGCGGCGTGTGAACCCTTCCTGATGCGGCAGATAGAGTTGGTCAGGCCGCGGGTGATCGTAGGGCTTGGCACGTTCGCGGTGCAGGCGCTGCTCCGCGTCAAAACGCCGATCAGCAAGCTGCGCGGCACGTGGCATGAGTTCAGCGGCATCAAGCTGATGCCCACGTTTCATCCGGCGTATTTGCTGCGCAATCCCGGCGACAAGCGGCTGGTCTGGGCCGATATTCAAGAAGTGATGAAATTCCTCGGCCGGCCAATTCCGCGTCGCGGCGGGACCTCGCGATGAACCGCGTGCATCCACGGTATCGATTTGCTGCGATCGCAATTGCGACGCTCCTGATCGGCGCGATCCATTCCATCGCTGCGGCTAGCCCGAATGAAGCGACGCCCTGGGTCGAGCTAATCAAGGTCGAGGGAACGATCAATCCCGCCGTCGGCGATTACATCGAATCATCGATCAGCGACGCCTACGGACGCGGCGCCGCGGCGCTTGTAATCGAGCTCGACACGCCCGGCGGCCTGTTGAGTTCGACGCAGCGCATCGTGCGCGATCTGCTGAATGCACCGTTGCCGGTTCTCGTCTATGTAGCGCCAGCAGGCGCCGCGGCCGCCTCGGCGGGCACGTTTATTACCGAAGCGGGGAACATCGCCGCGATGGCGCCGGGGACCAGTATCGGCGCGGCGCATCCGGTCGAGATGACCGGCTCGGGATTGCAGGGCGTCGTCGGCACCAAGCTCGAAAACTTCACCGCCACTTTCGCGCGGAGTATCGCTCGCGAGCGCGGGCGCAACGAGCAATGGATGGAAGCAGCGGTGCGCCAGAGCGCAGCGGTCGGAGAGAACGAGGCCCTCCAGAAACACGTCATCGATATCGTCGCTCCGAACCTCACGAGCCTGCTCGCTCAAGCCTCCGGACGGACGGTCAGGGTGAAGGGCGAGCCGGTGGTGCTGCATCTTGCGGGCGCGTTGGTCGTCCCTCGCGAAATGTCCACCGGGCAGAGCCTGCTTAACACGCTGGCCGACCCGAACCTGATGTACTTGCTGCTGATTGGCGGGTTGCTCGGACTCTATTTTGAGTTCGCACATCCCGGTGTCTTCCTGCCCGGCGTCGCCGGCGTGATCTGCCTGGTGCTCGCGTTGACCTCGTTCTCAGTCCTGCCGATCAATTTTTCCGGGTTGCTGCTGATGCTGGTCGGCATCGGGCTGCTGGTGGCCGAGGTGTTCGTCACGAGCTACGGTGTCTTCGGTATCGGCGGCGTGATCGCGTTCGTCATCGGTTCGCTGCTGCTGATCAATACCGGCGAGACCAACCTCACGATCAATCGATGGATCATCGCGGGCGCCGCATCGGTGCTGACGATCGCCGTGCTGGGACTCGGCTACCTTGTGATTCGCGAACGGCGCGGCCCGGTGCGGACCGGACGCGAAGGCCTGATCGGCGAAGTCGGCGAGGTTCGCGATCCGATCGGTCCCGGCGCTCCCGGGCATCTGTTCGTGCATGGCGAAATTTGGCGCGCGCACAGCGACCGCGCGCTCGAGACCGGATCGCATGCGCAGGTGACCGCAGTGCATGGCCTGGAACTCGAAGTGCGGCCCATCGACGAACGCATGCAACGGGAGGGATGAACATGACTGCAGGAATTGGCGTGGCGGTCGGAATCGTGGTGCTGATCCTGCTCAGCGGATTTCGCGTCTTGAATGAATACGAGCGGATGGTGGTTTTTCGGCTCGGTCGGCTGACGCCGTATCGCGGGCCGGGCGTGATTTTCATTATCCCGATCGTCGAACGGCCGGTCAGAATCGATCTGCGCACTGTCACGCTCGACATCCCACCGCAAGACGTGATCACGCGCGATAACGTTACGGTCAAGGTGAGCGCGGTGCTCTACTTCCGCGTCGTCGATCCTTCGCGTGCCGTTACCGAGGTTGCCGACTACCTGTTCGCGACCCTGCAGCTTTCGCAGACTACGCTGCGCTCGGTCGGCGGGCAGAGCGATCTCGATGACCTGCTGAGCCAGCGCGAGAAGCTCAACGCGCGCATCCAGGAGATCATCGACTCGCAGACCGAGCCGTGGGGCATCAAGGTGACGCTGGTCGAGATCAAAAACATCGATCTGCCGCAGGACATGCAACGCGCGATTGCGGCGCAGGCCGAGGCTGAGCGCGAGCGCCGCGCCAAGGTGATCGCGGCCGAGGGCGAGTTCCAGGCGGCGCAGCGCCTGGCTGACGCTGCCGATATCATGGGCCGCAGTCCTATCACGCTCCAGTTGCGCTATCTGCAGACGCTGGGCGAAATCGCGACCGAGCACAATTCGACCACGCTCTTCCCGGTGCCAATCGATCTGCTCGAGCCGTTTCTTCGTCTCAAGCAACCGGCCAACGGGCCGGCGACGGGCGGCACGAACCCGACGGAGCAGCCGCTGGCCGTCGGCGGCGCGCCGCATTCGGAGAAGAGCTGAGCTAAACTTGTACTTTAATTTTGGACGAGCAGGTTAGTCCGCTCTACCTCCTAACAAGTTAGGACGTGGACGACGAAAAATGGGCAGGCTGATTCTCGTCCGTCACGGCGAGAGCGAGGGTAATCGCGAGCGCCGCTTTACGACCACGCCTGCGGTGACGCTCACTCCCCGCGGACGCGACCAGGCGCGCGTCGCAGCGCATCGGATCGCGCGGCGTTTCAACCCCGCGCTGGTGGTGACCAGTCCCTTCGCGCGGGCACGCGAAACCGCGACGATAATTGCGGAAATTCTTAATCTGCCCCTTGAATTCGAACCCAATTTGTTCGAGCGGCGCTTTGGCGACCTCGCCGGCGAGTCCTACGACGTCGAGACGGCGGCGCTCGCGTTTGATCCGGTCGCGCGATGGTCGTGGCGTCCGCCGGGCGGCGGCGAAAGTTTCGAGGATGTCCGTAACCGCATCGCGCCGGTGCTCGACCGCCTCGCTCGCGCCAATCGCGACCGCGAACTCGTGGTGGTGAGCCACGGCGCCGTGATGCTGACCGCGTGGATTCATCTGACCGGCGTCATCGCGGGCGCGACGGTGCCGTCGAACTGCGGGATGCTGGTCGTCGAGCACGACGGCGCGCAATTGTCCGCGCCGGAAATCATCGAGGACGAGGAGGAATCCGCCGGGCCTGGTTAGCGCGAGGGACCGTTCCCCGTCGGCATCACCGAGTCCAGAAACTCGATCGAGCGGAGCCGCCGGTCGACGATCGAACCAATAAAGCGCGCTAGACTGACGCCGCCGTCCGCGCCTGCCGGACTGTTGGCACACGCCGCTTCAAGCGAGGCGGCGCCGATTCGCGCCAGGGCGAGGGCGCTCGCCGGCGAGATCGGAAAGCCGCCCTCGGGCGCCTCGCTGCGGCATCGCGTACATACGACGCCGCCGCGCGCGACGACGAAATAGAGGCGCGCGCCGGCGGTCTCGCTCGGCGCAGCGCACAGGCGGCATCGATCGAATTCGAGTCCGAATCCCGCCCATCCCAGCAGCTTCAACTCGAACGCCTGGCGCAGCGCCGGGGTCGGACCTGCCTCGCCAAGGAGAATCAGCGCGGTCGACAGGATTCGATACGCGTCAGCAGCCTCATTTTCTTCCGAAGCGAGCGCGTCGGTGAGTTCGACCATGTAGCTCCCGAGCGCGATTTTGCCGAGATCGTCGTCGAGCCTGATGGGCGTGAGATCCGCCGGTTCGGCGCGCGTGATAAACACCAGATGCCCGAGCGGGCGGCGACGGAAGTAGAGCATCACGTGTGAGAACGGTTCCAGCTTGCCGGCGAACCGGCGCTTCGAGGCCTTGGCGCCGCGCGCGATTCCGCTGAGCTTCCCCATGTCGCGCGTCAACAGCGTGACGATGCGATCCGATTCCGAGTAATCGCGCGCGCGAAGCACGATCGCCGGGGTTCGCTCTTCGGCTGCCATCGCTCCTAAAGCTCGCGCAGCATCCCTTGCTGGATCTCGCGCACCCGCAAGCGCATCGCTTCGACACCCGCCAACGTGCGGCCGCTCTCAGCCGCCTCGCGCATCAGGGCGTCGAACTTGGCCAGGATGTTGGCAATCTTGGTGTGTGCTTCGAGCAGCGCGCGGCTGCGGAGTTCATCGCTGTCCCAATCCCGTCCGGCGTAGTCGCGCAGCTCTTCGCTCTGGATCAGCAGCTCGCGCGCCTCTTCTTCATAACCCTTGATCAGGCGGCGCAGCGTGTCGCGCACCTTCGGGCGCTCCTCGGGGTCTTTCCAGAGCAGATGTTCGAGAAAGAGCAGGTCGTCCTCGCTCACGAGGTCGCGTCCGAGCAGCAGCGCGTGCGCGCGGAGCACACCCAGGGCGTTGCGCCATCGGCGATCCGAAACGATGATCTCCTGGCGTCTGAGCTCGTGCCGCAGCGTGGCGATGGTCGAAAGAATCGCGTTTGGCACGGTCACGCTGCGCGCCGCTGCGCTCAACTCTTCCAGCTCGGCAAAACTGAGCGTGGTGCGCGCCGCAGGCTCCGCGCCTTCGAGCATCTTGAGGAAGCGGAAGTCCTCGCTCAGGTAATCGACCATGAAACGCAGCATGAAGCGATCGTAGAGCGCGGTCAGTTCGTCCTCGTCGGGCAGCTCGTTCGATGCGCCGAACAGGCTGATGAGCGGGACCGCGATGCGCTCGCGGCCGTTGTGGAAATATCTTTCGTTGATGATCGTCAGCAGCGCGTTCAGGATCGACGAATTGGCCTTGAAGATTTCATCGAGGAACGCGATGTGCGCCTCGGGCAGCTTGTGCGTGGTGACGCGCCGGTAATCGTCCTGTTCGAGCGCCTTGAGGCTCACCGCGCCGAAAATCTCTTCGGGCGTGCTGAACTTGGTGAGCAGCCACTGGAAATAGGCTGCGCCCTCAATGCGGCGGCAAAGCTCATCCGCAAGCATCGATTTCGCGGTGCCCGGCGGTCCAATGATCAGCACGTGGCTTGCAGAGAGCAGCGCGGCGAGCGCGCCGTCGATCAGCTCCGCGCGTTCGAGGAAGACCCGGTTCAGTTCATCGCGAATGCGCGCGAGTTTTTCCTTCGCCTGAGACATGGTTGGTGTACTCGTCGAATTTACCAGAAACGTTGCGAGCCGTTTAGCCGCTCGGGCCGCGCCGCGCATCCGCCTTGCTGAATGACGCCGCGCGGCGATAGAACCTGATCGGGCCCCGGCACCGGGAGGTCGGCGATGGAACAGGCATTGGCGGGTTTAAAGGTCCTCGATTTGACCCAGTTCGAGGCCGGCACGTCGTGCACGCAGATGCTGGCGTGGCTCGGCGCCGACGTGATCAAGCTCGAACCGCCACGCCATGGCGAGCAAGGCCGCCGCGTGTTCGTCGATCAGCCCGGCGTCGACTCGTATTACTTCCTGCTGCTCAACAACAACAAGCGCAGCATCACACTCGATCTCAAGCACGAACGCGGCCGCGCGATGTTCCTCGAGCTAGTGCGCAAGGTCGATATTCTCGCGGAAAATTTTTCGCTCGGCACGCTCGAACGCCTCGATCTCGGCTACGACCGGTTGCGCGAGATCAATCCGCGGCTCATCTACCTGACCATCAAGGGCTTCGGCACCTACGGACCCTACAGCTCCTACAAGAGCTTCGACATGATCGCGCAGGCGTGCGGCGGGGCATTTTCGATGACCGGTTATCCCGGCTCGGAGCCGCTCAAGCCCGCGCCGACGGTCGGCGACACCGGCACGGGCATCCATGCCGCGTGCGGCGTCCTCGCCGCGTATATCCAACGCTTGCGCACCGGACGCGGCCAGAAGGTCGAAGTCGCGATGCAGGATGCGGTGGTGAATCTGACGCGCGTCGCGATGCTGCAGACGTTCATCGATCATCGGCCGGTTGTGCGCCACGGTAACACGGTGCCGGTGACGAACGTCCGGTATCTCTACAAATGCGCACCGGGCGGCGACAATGATTACGTGGTGGTTTACTGTTCAACGAATGAGATGTGGCGCGCGCTCTGCGAAGCGCTCGGCCGTCCCGAACTCGCCGATGATCCGCGCTTT
>Ga0070737_10001939_pt1 | contig 26748 bp, 26 predicted proteins | sample Coa_R1_10_FD_66438 | JGI IMG/M metagenome (GOLD analysis project Ga0070737, IMG submission 66438) | Surface soil microbial communities from Centralia Pennsylvania, which are recovering from an underground coalmine fire - Coalmine... | ecosystem: Environmental > Terrestrial > Soil > Unclassified... | reverse complement strand
TGTGCAGGTCGGGAGTTCGCCTGGAGGTAGTATGCTATAGTGCATAGTCATGGGTTGGCGTATCCGACCCGCGAGGCAGGAGATTGCGATGTGGGTCATCGAGCTCAACGTTGCAGGTCATCGGTTCACCCGTGCGGTTTCCGACGTACGGCGCCAGCACCTGCGTGGTGTCCGGTTCAGCCGACGCAGCCTGCACTGGCCGGTCCCGCAGGCACGTCGCGCGCACGCCGCATAATCGTCTGGCTGCCCGGGGGACGACGGCGATGTCGACGGCAGTAGAGGCGGCGCGCAAGAAGCGTGGCGATACGCGCACCAACATGCTTGTCACCGCGGCTGAGGTGTTGCGCGAGCGCGGCGCGGCCGGGGTGACCATCGACGAGGTACTTACCCGCAGCGGCGCGCCCCGCGGTTCGGTGTACTACCACTTTCCCAACGGTCGCAATCAGATCCTGACCGAGGCGCTGCGCTACTCCGGTGAGGCGATCACCGCGGCGATCGATGCCGCCGCCGACCAAGGCGCGATGGCACTGGTGCGCCGCTTCGTCGAGTTGTGGCAGCACCTGTTGGCCGAGAGCGACTTCAATGCCGGCTGTCCTGTCGTGGCCGCGGCGATCGGCTCGGCCGACGACGAACCGCGGCTGACGACCGAGGCCGGAGAGATCTTCGACCGATGGCGCGCAGCGCTGAGCCGGGCCTTCGTCGCCGACGGCTTCGGCCAGTCCGATGCGGAGTCGCTCGCGGTGACGTCAATCGCCGCGCTGGAAGGCGCCGTGGTGCTGTGCCGCTCGACACGCAGCGCCACCCCGCTGCAAGAGGTTGCCGAGCAGCTCGAATTCCTCATCAAAGCAAGGGAATTCGTCTGCCGCAACGGAGTCCCCGGCCGTTAGTCGCTGGCGGGTAGCGGCTTGGCCTCTTTGAGATGTAGCGGGGTCTCACCGATCGTGAGCGTCCCGGCACCGGCCTTGGTCACCAGCACTTCGGCGCCGTTGTCATCGACATAGCGCTTGCCCATGACGTTGCCGTCGGCGAATGCCGGATCCAGCTCGCCGGAACGCTCTGCGCCGATCGGCACCATCGGGGCGCCGCCGCAGCGCAGGTCGTCGAGGCTGTCGGCGGTACGCACCACGATGACTTGGGTGTCGCACACTTGGCTGGCGAGGCGGGTTCCGTTTTTGATCATGATTGCGTCCCTCGATCACTCACTGCTCGGCCGGGGCGGCACGAAGTTGTTCGACCAGCTCGCGGCGCAGTAGCTTGCCGGTGGCATTGGTGGGCAGTTCATCACGAAACACTACCCGGTCGGGCGTCCGTGACCCGCGCAGGCTCTTGCGCACGTACGCGCGCAGCTGCTCTGGGTCAGGGGCAGCGCCCTCCGCGGGCACGACCACCGCGACGATCGCCTGGCCCCACTGCGGGTCGTCGACACCGACCACGGCTACCTCACGCACCTCGGGATGCTCGATCAAGACGTCCTCCAACTCGGCCGGCGCGATGTTCTCGCCGCCGCGGATGATGGTGTCGTCGCTACGTCCGCTGATGAATAGGTACCCGTCCTCGTCCAGCATGGCGATGTCTTTGGTCGGAAACCAGCCGTCCTCGTCGAGCACCGAGCCGATTCCGGTGTAGCGGCCAGACACCTGCGCGCCGCGCACGAACAATTCCCCCGTCTCCCCGGGTCCGAGAACTGTGCCGTTCTCGTCGCGGATCTGCAGCTCGATGCCGGGCACCGCCTGACCGACCGACCCCAACCGCTTGGCGACGGCGGCATCGGAGGCCGCCAGCGCCCGCCGGTGATCCTCCGGCGTGAGGACGGCGATCGTCGAACTGGTTTCGGTCAGCCCGTAGGCGTTGACGAAACCCACGTCGGGCAACAGCTCGAGGGCCCGGCGTATCAGCGGCAGCCCCACCTTGGAACCGCCATACGCCAAATTGCGCAGCGACGGCAGCCGGTGGCCGCCTTGCTCGAGCACCCTGACGATGCGATCGAGCATCGTGGGCACCACGGTCGCGGTGGTGACATGCTCGGCGGTGATCAGCCGCACCCACTCCTCGGCATCGAAGTCGGGCAGATAAACCATCTTGCGGCCCGCGTAGAGGTTCGACAACGCGGCACTGACCCCGGCGATGTGGTAGGGCGGCACACAGATCAACGCGGCGTCGTCAGGCCCGGCCGAGCCGAATTCCACCGTGCCGGTGACATAGGTGGTCAGGTTGTTGTGGGACAGTTCGACGGCCTTGGGCACCGACGTGGTGCCTGACGTGAACAACACGATCGCGACGTCGTCGGGATCGGGGAATTCCGCGGCCGGCGTGGCGGTGCGGGACGCAGCCAGGAACTCGTCGGAGAGCATCGTTCGCCGGCCCGCGTCACCGACCATGTCCCGATAGCGCGCGTCGCTGACCACCAGCGGTTCGGGCAAACGCCGGATCAGGGTCTGGATGCCTTCGCCCGAAAGCCGGTAGTTGATGGGCGTGAAGGCCAACCCGGCGCGGGCCGAGGCGAAGATCAGCAGCGGCAGCATCACACCGCCGGTGCCGACGTAGGCGACATGGCGCGCATTCGACCCGGCGACGACCCCGGCGCCACCGTCGGCCAGATCGCTGAGCTGCTGGGTGGTCAACCGGACGTCGCCGCAGACCACCGCCGTTCGATCCGGGTTGCCCGACGCCGCCATTTCGAGTAGTAAGGAAATACTCATCCTCGAATCTCTCTGCGCCTCAACCCTTTTCAGGACCGGTCCACCGATCGGACGTGACATCCATTTCCGGAACCGTATTGTAGACTATCTAACCGATACGCCCTCGCGGTGCCGCCTGAAGCGCCGCGGCGGTCTTGTCGTCGAATTGACCGCTGAAGCCCGTGTGGTTTAGCTACGCTACCCGGCACGCGGATCGGGGGAAGAGATAGCGTTCACGGGCACGACCTTCAAGACCACCCTGTATCGACTAACGGTCGCTGTCACGGCGGCCGCGGCGCTGCCCGGGCTTGTCGCGATCGCGGCCGGTGCACCACCGGTCCGGGCATTCTCCGGCGTCCCGGTCGAACAACTGCGGGTGCCCTCGCAGGCGATGGGCCGTGACATCCCGGTCGAGTTCGAAAGCGGCGCTCCCGGGTCGCATGCGCTCTACCTGCTCGACACCATGGAGGCCGCCGACGACGTCAACGGCTGGGACCGCGACACCGCGGCGTTCGACTGGTACCAGGGATCGGGGCTGTCGGTTGTCATGCCGGTGGGCGGCATGTCCAGTTTCTACAGCGACTGGTATCAGCCCGCGGTGGGCAACGGCGGGACCCACACCTATAAGTGGGAAACCTTCCTGACTCAAGAACTTCCGCCGTGGCTGGCGGCCAACAGAAACGTCGCGCCGAACGGCAACGCCGTGGTCGGGGCATCGATGGGCGGCTCGTCGGCGCTGATACTGGCGGCCTATCACCCACAACAGTTCGCCTACGCCGGCTCGATGTCGGGCTTTTTGAATCTGTCCAACGGCAAGTGGCCGGGCTTGGTGAACATCGCGATGCACTACGACGGCGGGTTCAGCTCGGACGCCATGTGGGGGCCGGCCAGCGACCCGGCCTGGGCGCGCAACGATCCGACGGTCAACGTCGCACGGCTGGTCGCCAACAACACCCGGATCTGGGTTTACTGCGGCAACGGCAACCCGACGGACATTGATGCCAGCACCGCCAACGTCGGCGGCCTGGGCACGCTCGAGGGGTTGGCGATCGACAGCAACCGGGCCTTCGAAGATGCCTATGTCGCCAACGGCGGCAAGAACGGCGTGTTCAATTTCTTGCCCGGAATCCACACCTGGAACCACTGGGGCCAACAGCTGCAGCAGATGAAGCCTGACCTGCAACGCGTGCTCGGCGCCAAACCGACCACCACGTGAGCTGCTATTCGGTTGGCGCCCACGCCGACAGCCGTGGGATCCAGCGGGGCACGTGCCGGCGGTAATCGAGGTATTCACTGCCGTAGCGCCGGATGAGATGGGGCTCTTCCCAGAACCGGATGGCGATCGCCTGGAACGTTAAGAAGATCGCGAACCAGAGCAGCAGCCAGCCGGACGCGGTGAGGGCCGCCTCCCCGAGCAGGATGCACAGCACCCCGGTGATCATCGGGTTGCGCACGTGCCGGTACGGCCCGCGTACGACGAGGTTGACCGGCTCGCCCATCACGTCGCCCACCCCGAGCGTGCCCTTGCCCACTCGGTGGAACAGCACCACCGTCCAGGTCCACAGACCCAACCCACCGGCGATCAGCAAGCCGCCGACCGTCACCAATCCGAACGTCGGCGCAGCACCGAGTTCCGGTGCCCGCAGGCCGGCCGCAATCCCGATCAGCGTGGGTATGACGAGCGTCATCGTCACCGGGAAAACCAGGATCGAAATCAGCTGCCGCCACCAAAGCCGTCGTTCACGCGTGTCCGCCACCATCACGGTCTCCTTGCTTCAAGCGGATACTTCAACGCTTGCTGAACAATCAACCTACGCCCTCATGCCGCATACGTCAACACGCGTTGAAGTATGCTGCCGGGCATGACCCAAGCCCGGCGCACCGGCCGGTGGCGCACCGGTCGACAAAGCAAGCAGCGCATCATCGACGCGGCGCGCGAACGTTTCATGCGCGACGGGTATGAGCGGGCCACCGTCCGTGCGATTGCCGCCGATGCCGGCGTGGACGTCGCGATGGTCTATTACTTTTTCGGCAACAAGGAGGGGCTGTTCACCGCGTCGGCGCTGACCGGTCCCCAGCACCCGCTGCATCAGCTGGCCACGCTGCTCGACGAGGGCACGGGCCAGATCGGCCCGAGGCTGGTGCGCCGCTTCCTCGAGCACTGGGACGAAGGCGATACCTTCGAGCCGCTACTGACGCTGTGGCGATCGGCCATGCAGCCACTGGCGCGAAAGGTGCTGCACGACAGCCTTGCCGGTCCGATCGCCCAGCGGGTCGCGGCCGAATTCGGCGTGGCGGATGCCGAGTTGCGCGTCGAGCTGGTGGCCAGCCACCTGGCGGGGTTGGCGTTCGCGCGTTACCAGCTGCGCATCGAGCCGATCGCCTCGGCTGCCGTCGAGGACTTGGTCGGCTGGATCGGGCCGACCGTGCAGCGCTATCTCACCGGCTCGAACCCGGGCCTTGCCGGCTGAGGTGGTCAGGTACCGGTCCAGCGCGGGGCGCGCTTCTCGGCGAACGCGACCGCGCCTTCCTTGGCGTCGTTGGAGGCGAACACCGGCATCAAGATCTTCAGCTGCTCGGCGAACATGGTGTCCGGGCTCCAGCCCCGGGACTCCACGATGATTCGCTTGGTGGCGGCCACCGCCAGCGGGCCGTTGGCGGTGATCTTCTCGGCAAGCTTGATCGCTTCGTCGAGCGCCTTGCCCGGCTCGGCCAACACGTTGACCAGCCCAAGCGCATGTGCCCGTTCCGCAAGCAGGTTGTCACCGGTGAGCGCCAGCTCCATGGCGATCCCATAGGGGATGCGCTGCGGAAGCCGCAGCAGGCCCCCGCCGCCGGCCACCAGGCCGCGTTTGACTTCCGGGATCCCGAACGCCGACTCCTTCGACGCCACAATCAGGTCACACGCCAGGGCCAGCTCGGTGCCACCGGCCAGCGCATAGCCCTCGACCGCGGCGATCACCGGCTTGGCGGGTGGACGTTCGGTGAAGCCCATACCGCGACCCTCGACGACAACGTTTTCACCCCGGGCAAACGCCTTGAGATCCATGCCCGCGCAGAACGAGCCACCCGCCCCAGTCAGGATCGCCACCGACAGCCCGGTGTCGCTGTCGAGTCGGTCCATGGCATCGGCGAGGCCCTGACTGACAGCGGCGTTGACCGCGTTCTTCGCCTCGGGCCGATTGATCGTGATGATCAAGATCCGCTCGCGCTGTTCGGTCAGGACGACAGGTTGGGTGTTGGCTTCTTCGCTCACGACGCTGTGACGCTCCGTTCGATATCGGGGGACAGGTGACGAGGCGATGGTATCCGCCGGTGCTCTGCGGGCTGCTGTCCAGCCCGCAAGGTTCCGCGACTAGCATCACAGCAAAATCCGCGCCGAGCCCAGGGGGACGCGTTGACCGCCACCGATATCGAGCCCACGGAGATCTCCAAGTGGGATCCGGGCCTGACCGAACGCGTCATCGCCCTGATCCGGCCGCTGATCAAGGGCTATCACCGCGCCGAGGTGCGCGGCCTTGATTCGTTTCCCCCGGGCGGTGCGCTGGTGGTGTCCAACCACTCCGGTGGGCTCTTCCCGATGGACGTTCCGGTCTTCGCGACCGGGTTCTACGAGAAGTTCGGCTACGAGCGCCCGGTCTACACGTTGAGCCACGACGTGTTGTTCAGCGGACCGATCGCCGAGTTCTTCGTGCGCACCGGGTTCATCCGCGCCAGCCACGAAAACGCCGACGAAGCGCTGCGCTCCGGTGGGGTGGTCGTGGTGTTCCCCGGCGGCGACTACGACGTGTACCGGCCGACGTTGTCGGAGAACAAGATTGATTTCGACGGCCGTACGGGTTACGTGCGCGCGGCGTTGAATGCCGGGGTGCCGATCGTGCCGGCGGTGGCGATCGGCGGTCAGGAAAACCAGTTGTACCTGTCGCGCGGCATGGGGCTGGCGCATCTGTTGCGGCTCGACAAACTGATGCGGGTCAAGATCTTGCCGATCTCGATCGGCTTCCCGTTCGGGCTTTCCGCAGTGCTGCCGGTCAACATTCCGCTCCCCACCAAGATCGTCATGCAGGTGCTCGAGCCGATCGACGTGACCGCCGAGTTCGGCGAGGATCCCGATATCGACGCGGTCGACGCGCATGTGCGGCGGGTCATGCAAACGGCGCTGGACAGGCTGGCCAAAGAGCGCCGCCTGCCGGTGATCGGTTGAGGTGATGACCGGCCCGGTGCCGAACCGGTTCGCGGAGGTCGCTGGCCTGCTGACCACCATGGTTCGGGCGGGCATCATCGCACCCCTGCGGCCCGACAAGTATGTGCGGATCGCCGCGGCCGCGCGCCGCGAACGCCTGTCGATGACAAGCGGAGTCGCGATGTCAGCGCAGCGCTGCCCCGACCGACCGGCGCTGGTCGACGAGCTCGGCGCGCTCAGCTACCGTCAGCTCGACCGACGCTGCGACGGGTTGGCAGCGGGATTGCAGGCATTGCCCGGTGGCAGCCCGGGGATTGTCGCGATCATGTGCCGCAATCACCGCGGGTTTGTCGAAGCACTGGTGGCCGCCAACCGGATCGGCGCCGACATCCTGTTGCTCAACACCTCATTCGCCGGTCCGGCGCTGGCGGAAGTCGTCGCCCGCGAAGGCGCCGACGCGATCATCTATGACGAGGAGTTCACCGGCGCGGTGGACCGGGCGCTGGCCGGTCGGTCGCACACCACACGCGTCGTCGCCTGGACCGACCACCCGGAGAGCCACGGCCTTACCGTCGACAAGCTCGTCGCCGCGCATGCGGGTCAGCGGCCCGCCAGACTGCCGCGGAAAGGCAGGCTGATCCTGCTGACGTCGGGAACCACCGGAACTCCCAAGGGTGCCAGGCGTTCTGGCGGTGGTGCCAGTGAACTCAAGGCGATCTTGGAGCGGGTTCCGTGGCGCGCCGAGGAGACGACGGTGGTGGCGGCCCCGATGTTTCATGCTTGGGGGTTTTCGCAGCTGGCGTTCGCGGTATCGCTGGGCTGCACCGTGGTGACCCGACGCAAGTTCGACCCGGAGGCCACGCTTGCGCTGATCGACCGTTATCAGGCCACCGGCCTGTGTGTGGTGCCGGTGATGTTCGACCGGATCATGGCACTGCCCGAGGACGTGCGCCGCAAATACAATTGCCGCTCGCTTCGGTTCGCGACCGCGTCGGGTTCGCGGATGCGTCCCGACGTCGTGACGCGGTTTATGGATGAGTTCGGCGACATCATCTACAACAACTACAACGCCACCGAGGCCGGGATGATCGCCACCGCGACCCCCGAGGACTTGCGCGCGGCACCCGATACTGCCGGAAAACCCGCGCCGGGCACCGAGATTCGGATCCTCGATTCCGAGTTGAGGCCGGTGCCCACCGGGGAGGTCGGTCAGATCTTCGTGCGCAACACCAGCCTGTTCGACGGCTATACGTCCGGCTCCACCAAGGACTTTCACGAGGGCTTCATGGCCTCCGGCGACGTCGGCCGGCTCGATGAGGCCGGGCGGCTCTACGTGGTAGGCCGCGACGACGAGATGATCGTCTCCGGCGGGGAGAACGTCTACCCGATCGAGGTCGAAAAGACGCTCACCGCGCACCCCGCGGTGGAGGAGGCGAGCGTCATCGGTGTCGACGACGAGCAGTACGGTCAACGACTGGCCGCGTTCGTGGTACTGACTCCCGGCGCCGCCGCGGATCCTGAGTCGCTCAAACAGCATGTGCGCGACAACCTCGCCAACTACAAAGTGCCCCGCGAGATCGTCGTGGTGGACCAGCTGCCCCGCAGCAGCACCGGCAAGATCCTGCGCGGCGAGCTGCGGGCTCGGCTCGGTTAGGTGCGCTTTCGCTGTCAGGCTTGGGCCATCGCCGTCTCGACGACGGTCAGCTTTTCGGAAAGCCCTGCCGCGCGGCGTATTTCGACAAACGTGTTGATCATGGCGTCGCTCACCTCATGCGGATCCTTGACGGTGGCGCCGTCGGTCAGCACGGAGATGTTGAGTTGGTCGACGTAGCTCCACACCGTGATGTTGAGGCCGCTGCCGGCCGTCAGCGGTCCGACCGAATAGATTTCGGTGACCAGCGCACCGCCGACCCGACCGCGCTCGCGGGGGCCCGGAACGTTGGAGATATTCAGGTTCAGCACCTTGTTCTGCCCGTCACGGCCGGCCAGCCACCGAAACAGCGCCTCGGTGGGCGCCGGCGGGAAGTACGCCGCCCACCGGCTGACCAACTCCGGTCCCAGAAGCTGGTGACTCTCCTTGGCGGCGACGGCGTTCTCATGGCACAGACGTGTCCGCTCCAGCGGGTCGTCGACGTCGACGGGAAGCGCCACCAGCATGCCGGTGAAGTAGTTGCCGGAGATTCGTTCCGGAGAAAAATCGAAGCTCACCGGCACCGACGCCAGCAGCGGATGGTCGGCCTTACCGTCATAGCGGAGCAGCAGGATGCGCAATGCACCGGCCGACATGGCCAGCACCATGTCGTTGACCGTGCTCCCCAGGTGCTTGCCGGTCTCCTTGACATCCGCCAACGCCAACGTCGCGGTGGCAAAGCGGCGCTCGGGGGTGAGCATGTGATTGATGAACGTCGGCGGCGGGGTGAACGGTCTTGTCAACTCGGGTGAAAGCTTGCGGGCGCTGCGGCGCACCCGGCGCAGACCCTGCGCGGTGTAACCGATCGTGCGCGGAATCCGGCCGATGTGGCGCAGGTGATCGCCGAAGGCTGAGCGCAGCAGCTGTGCGCTGGTGGGGGCGGGGTCGGGCGCATACGAGCCGCGCGCAGGCTCCAGACCCGGCTGCAGGTCCATCCCGCGGGCCAACAGGTTGGCGGAGGCCACGCCATCGGCCAGCGCGTGGTGGATCTTGCCGACCACCGCGATCCGGTGGTCGGCCAGGCCCTCGATGAAGTACATCTCCCACAGCGGGCGGCTGCGGTCCAGCGGGGTGCTCGCGATCCGTCCGATCGCCTCGTCGAGTTCGCGCCGACCACCCGGGGCCGGGAGCCGCCATGGGCGAATGTGGTAGGTCAGGTCGACTTCGCAGTTCTCCCGCCACATGGGGTGGTGCAATTTGAACGGAATCTCCACCAACTGGTAGCGGAACGGCTCGAGCTTGTAGAGCCGGCCTTGGATGACCCGCCGGAACTCGTCGATGCCGAAGTCCCGCCGGTCGGGGTCCAGTTCGATCACGCCCACCTTCAGGGTGTGCATGTGCACGTTCGGCGTCTCGCTGTACAGCAGTACCGCGTCCCACCCGCTGAGCCGTTTCACGGTTGCGCCTTCCCCATGCACGGACCTTACATTCGGTCGGCGCTCAAATAACCCGTTTAGCCCCAATCGGCGTGCGGCTGCGGTGAACCGCATTGAGAAAAAGTCCGACGGCGGTAACCACCGCACCGGTGCGGGCACCGTCGGTCAGGTCGAAGCCGTGTCCGGCACCCGGAAGCTCGATATAGCTGACCACCGAACGCGAGACCGACCGCAGCCGCTCGACGAAGCTGCGGGCCTGCTCGACCGGGATCACCGTGTCCCTGCTGCCGTGAATCACCAAGAACGGCGGCGCTTTCGGATGCACCCGAGCGATCGGTGAGGCCTTGCGGAACACCTCGGGGTGGCGCGCGAGGCGCTGGTGGACCACCACGCGTTCCAGGAAATCCACGAAGCGCACCCGCTCGGCCGTCGAGCGATCTTCCCAGTCGTAGCGACCGTAGATCCCGACCACGGCGTCGACCGAGGTGTCCGAGCCCGCAGGCAGCTCGGCCTGCAACTCGGGGTCGTTGCCGGTCAGTCCGGCCAGCGCGGCAAGATGCCCACCAGCCGAACAGCCCGCCAGCGCAATGAAATTGCGATCACCACCGAATTTGTCGACATTCGCGCGTGCCCACCCGATGGCGGTCTTGACGTCGCTGATGTGTGCCGGCCAGCGGTGGTGCGGCGCCACCCGGTAGCCGACGGACAGGCATACCCAGCCCCGCTCGGCCAGGTGCGACATCAGCGCATAACCCTGCAGGGCGCGGCTGCCCTGCACCCATGCGCCACCCGGCACAAAGATCAGCACGGGTGCGGGCATCGCCGCCAGCTCCTTGCGGCGCCACACGTCGAGCAGGTGGGCCGGGTCGCCGCCGTAGCGCACCGACGTGCGGTACAGGTAGCGGCGGTGGCGCCGGGCATTCCACATCGGCGGGGTCCGCTCCGGCGCGGGCCACTCGATATCGAGGTCGCGGGCGGGCACGATGCCGCGCAGCGCCGCTGCGGAGACGGCCTGAGTGTTATCGCGGTCGCGGCGGCGGATTTCGCTCATGCCCGGGGTCAGCCACGCCCTGGCGGTCGTCGAGGCGAAGTCCGGCAACACCCGGCAGCCCCAGACCCCCATCGCGGTCACGCCACCCAGCGGCTCCAAGTGCTTGCCGATCACCGGCAGCGAAGCCGACGCGACACTAACCGCCAGCAGGCAGTCGGCGGGGCGTGCTCGCAGCAGCCACCGGGCACGGCCGGCGATGCCAGGGCCGGGATAGCGGGTCGCTGCGCGCGCCATGCCCGGAGCGTACCGGCCGCTTTCGTGGCAATCGGTGAACGGGACAGGTTAACCCCCGGCTGCGGCATTATGCCCGCAGGTCATAGCCTCAGCGGCGGGCCGGGCGCGGACCCCGGGGGTGCCCGGTGTGCCCGGGCCAGCCGAACTGCGTAGACGACGGCGCTGGCGGCGAACATGGCGGCGGTAAGCGCCAGCCACCTGCCGAGGAACGGTTGCTGGGTCTGTCCGGTGGCCGCCGAATAGGTCGGTGCGCCCTGCTCGAGGATGCCGGGAAGGAAAACCAGCAGCGTCAGTCCGGACCCCAGCGCCGGTATCCGCAGGTGGTTGCGGGCCGACACCCGTGTCCGGCGCTGGTCGCGCCCGCTCCACAGGATCCGGTCGGCCAAGGCGTAGATCGGGAACAGCACCAGGTCGTGCGCAACGATGGCGGCAGCAAACCAGGCCGCGATCGACTGCCACCAGCTCCCCGGATTCCACAGACTCGCCGGCCCGGCGACGGCCACGGTGTAGGTGGCCAGCGCTAAGCCCGACGTCATCACCACCAGGTGGAATCCACGCGACCAGTACACCCTGCCCAAAGCAGACACGATCAGCCCGCCTCGAAACTGATCGAGCTCACCCATTTGGTGTTGTGCACCCCGGGCAGCGCCGGCACGATGACCCGCGCGGGATACCCGTGGTCGAGTGACAGGTCGGCACCGTTGACCCGCAGCGCCAATAGTGAATCAGGATCGCGGATTTGGTTGGCCTGCAAGCTCGCCTGCGCGAACGCGCCGCCGCGCTCCAGCGACATCACCCGTGCTGAACGCGGGGAGGGTACGCCCGCGAGGCGGGCCAGCTCGGCCAGCGGCACTCCGCTCCAGGTTTGGGTGGTCGACCATCCTTCGACGCAGGCGATCGGAAGTCGCGCGCTGCGTTGCGCCATCCCGGCCAGCGTGACCCGGTCCACGACCACCGTCGACGGGCCACCCGTCAGCGTGAGCCGCCACTGCGCGCCGGTGCGCCGCGGGTCGATTCCGGCCGCGGCCGCGGTCCGGTTGACTTGAAAGTCGTGCGGTCCGCGGCTGCGTCCGCGGGGCAGCAGCAAAGCGGCGCCGCGGGTGATCCCGCCCAGCGTCTGGCCGACGGTCAGCACAGCCATCAGTAGCGCGCCCGAACCAACGAGCGCCAGGGCTCCACGTCTGCTCATCGTCGGGTCAGCCGGATGGGCGGGCACCAGCCCATCGCGGTCCGGCGGCTCCGTTCTGGTGTCGATAAGCTTGGTGCACAACACTTTTCGTAGCTGCAGTGATCGCAGACCGGTGAGCATGCGGGGAAACTTGACCGCAACGTGCATGGCGAAGCCGGCGATGAAAACCCATGCCGCAAAGTAGTGCCCGGTGTAAAAGCTGAACCCGAAGACGTAGTCGTACTGGATGTTCAGCACTCCGGTGACGATCTCGAACAGTATTCCGCCGACCAGCATCGCCAGCGAGATCCGCTCCAGCAGTTGGGCGATCGACCGGGCGGGCGGCCACACGAACAGCCGCGGCATCACCGACCACAGCTTGGCCAGCACCACCGGGATGAGCACGAGGCCCAGCCCGACGTGCAATCCCTGGGTCAACCGGTATAGCCACGATGGGCGGGTCGGCCAGTCGAAGGCGGGCAGCCGCAGCCAGCCTACGTCGGCGGGAATTGCCTGACCGAGCTGCGGTGCGTAAGCGAGGTAGGACAGCAGTCCGGTGAGGATGACGATCGGCAGCGTCGCCAGCAGCACCAGCCCGAACACCGATGTCAACCACGGGCCGCGCAGCGGGCTGCGCCACCGTAAGCGGCCCGGAGCTCGCACCGGCATCCCCTCTCCCGAGTGCGCCGTAGCATACGCTGACGAGTTCGCGGTTGCCGAATACCCCGGCGGGCTCGGGCGCGAACTCGCCGCGTGGCCAGCTGCTTGCCCTCGGGGGCCAATGACCTAGCGGCGATCCCGCGACCCGGCCCGCCACGTGACCGAAGACACGCAATACTGAGCCAATGCCGAGCACCGATTTTCACCCTGACCTGCGGACCATCGCCCGTGTCGCGCCCCGAACGTTGGTGGGTCCGCGAACACTGCCGCTGATCCGGACGTTGATGCGGCTGCAGGGTCTCGGTCGCGCCCGCGATGTCGACGTGCTCACCGTGGAGTCGGGAGCCGGGGTACGGCTGCACCGGCCGGCCGGTGTCACCGAACCCGCGCCGGCGCTGCTGTGGATTCACGGCGGCGGATACGTCTTGGGCACCGCCAGACAGGACGACCGCCTCTGCCGGCGCTTCGCCCGGGCGCTGGGCATCACGGTGGCGGCAGTGGATTACCGGCTCGCGCCCGAGCACCCCTATCCCGCGCCGCTGGAGGACTGCTATTCGGCGTTGACCTGGCTGGCCGGGTTGCCGGCGGTGGATCCCGCACGGGTGGCGATCGGCGGTGCCAGCGCCGGGGGCGGCCTGGCCGCGGCGCTGGCATTGTTGGCCCGCGATCGCGGCGAGATCACCCCATGCCTGCAGCTGCTGGCCTACCCCATGCTCGACGATCGCAGCGCAGCAGCACCGAAGGATCTCAACTACCGGCTATGGAGTCCGGCCAGCAATCGGTTCGGCTGGGCGGCCTATCTCGGTGGCGCGGACCCCCAGCTGGCGGTACCGGCCCGTCGCGAGGATCTAACCGGCTTGCCGCCCGCGTGGATTGGGGTCGGCACCCATGATTTGTTTCATGACGAGGACCTGGCCTACGCTGAGCGCCTCGCTCGCGCCGGGGTGCCATGTCATGTCGAGGTCGTGCCCGGCGCGTTCCACGGCTTCGACCTGTTGGTGCCCAAAGCCCAAGTGTCGCGGGATTTCTTCGCCAGTCAATGTGGGTGTTTGCAAAAGGCGTTCACGCCGACGGGTTAACCGGCTGCGTATGTCAGCTGCCCGCCGACCACGGTCGCGGCCACCATGTCGGCGTCGAGTTCCGCCAGCATCGTTTGCGGCGAAACGCTGAGCACGCACAGATCCCCGGGGTGTCCCGGCTCGACCGCGCGCGGTCGGGCCGGCTTGTCGGCTTGACCCAGGAACATCGTCAAAGCTCTACGCGCCGTTATACATTCACTCGGGTTGAGGACGTTTCCGCTGGGCGTGGTCCGGTGCACTGCGGCGCGCATGGCCGCCCAGGGATCGTCGCGGCCGAACGGCATATCGGTGGACAGTGCCACCGCGACGCCGGCGCGCAGCAACGATGCGACCCGCCAAAGCTGGGCGTGCTCCTCCGCGGGCACCTCGGCCAGGTACTCATCGCCGCGCTCGGCGACGAAGTTGGGTTGGGTCACCACGGTGACGCCCAGTTCGGCGAGGTCGGCCAACGAATCGGCGGGCGCCACAGCGGCATGCTCGACCCGGTCCCCCGGGCACGCGCCGGCTTGGCGCAGCGCCGCGACGGTCACCAGCAGCTGCGCGGCGGTGACACAGTGGACAGCGACCGAACCGCCGGCACGGTGGCGTTCGGCGATCCAGTCGGCCAGCGCATCAAGGTCGAGATCGTCGTCGTGCAGGATGCGTTTGCCCGGCGACAGGCAGCGCACGTGCTGGCGCAATTCCCCGCGCCGGTGCAGTTCGGTCAACGTCACGATGTCGGCGACGTCGAGGTCCGGTGTGGCGTCGGTGACGCCGGTGACGCCGTATCGGGCGAGTCGGCCGCTCAGCGCGGCCAGGTTGGTGCCGCGGTGCCCCAGCGCATCCGACCAGCTCGGGTCGGCGCTGCGCAGCCGGCCGTCGGGGTGATCTGCCAGCCCCACCCGGCTCAGGCCCGCGGAATTGAGGATCCACAGCACTCCGCTGCGGTGCTGTACTCGCACCGGCACCGGCGGCGAGATGGCGTCGAGCAGCGTTCGGTCCAGCGGGCCGGCCACCGATTCGTGGTATCCGACCGCGCGGATCCAGCCGTCGCTTCCGACTTCGGCACTGGCCAAAGCGTGGGCCAGGCCGTCGCGGTCGCGCACCTGCGGGGGTCCGGCCCGCACCGAGTCCTCCGCGGCCGCCGCCGAGTACAGGTGGACGTGATGGTCGTGCAGTCCGGGCAGCACGGTTCCACCGGCGGCGTCAAACGTCTCCTCGCCGCGCCGCGGCGCGAGTTGGCCGGCGACCTCCTCGATCTGCGCCCCCACCCGAACGTCGACCGACGTGCCGTCGAGTGTGGTAGCGCGCTGGATCAGCATGGAGCGCAAAGTCTTTCGGCGACAATGTGACGCACCGCGGCATTGTCAGCGCCCAGCGGTGACGCGGTGGGGCTCGGTGGCGGGGGCCGCGGGGGAACGACCGGTGCGGTCGAGGTCGACGATTCGGGCGGCAGCGCGGCATAGGTCGCGGCTACCGCCGCCAGCGATAACTCGATCAGTTCGCCGCCGCCGCGGTGCAGCGACTGCGCGACTGCCCGCGTCGCTTCCAGGCCGGTCAGCGGGTCGGCGATGGCGTCAGCGCAAAAAACAGGTCCGCCAGCGTCTGCGCCGACGAGCCCGCCTGCCACCGCGGCGTCGTCACCAAATGCCGCCCGGTCGGGCTGATCACCATAGCCGTTGATGCGCAACCAAACTCGTCCCGATCGTGCCGGCACGTCGTCGGCGCTCAACTGCCGGCGCCGCAGCGCAGCCGGGCGCGATCCCTCGATGACCACGTCGGCCGCAGACAGCAGCTGCCGGATTGCCTCGGGTTGCTTATCGAAATCGACTGCGTAGGAAAGCTTCCCGAAGTTCATCCAGTCGAAGAAGGCCGGCTCGCCGCGTCGGGTGCCGTCGGGCCGCACCGGGCTTTCCACCTTGACCACGACCGCGCCGGCCCGGGCGAGCAACTGCGCGCACAACGGTCCCGCCCACAGCGACGACAGGTCTGCCACCAAGAGGTCGCCAAGTTGTCGCGGCGCGGCAGCGTTCCCGTCGCGTCGCACCGCCGGTGGTGCTGCGGCCGTTTCGCCTAGTGCCGCGGCGGCGATGTCGAGCAGTTGGGCGCGGGCGACGATAGTGTCGCTGGAATGTGTTGCGGCCCATGCCGCCAGCATCGGCCATGGGTTTGCCGGGACGGCGTCGACTTGTAGCAGTGCGGGCAGCGCGGCGACGTCGTCGGGACGCGCCAGCGCGATCGCGCACCATCCGTCGGCACTGGCCACGAGCCGCGTCGCTCCACCGGCCGAGACGCGGCCCTGCCGCGTCAGGCCGAGCAGCGCGGCGCGACCGGCCAGTATCGTGGCGGCATCGGTGTCGACACCGAGCAGCCGGGCGATGTCGGCGGTTACCCGCCGCGCTTCGGCCAGCACAGCGGCGCGCGAGAAATCCGGCGGCCCGTCGGCCGGCCCGGTCAGATAGGCCAGGCCGCTTTCAGCCCAGTCAGCCGCGGCCGAGTCCACGCCCACCATTGTGCGCGCGGGGCGACCTAAAACTGCAGCGCGGTAAACCGCCAATCCAGCACCTGCCGGTCGGGCTCGGAGTCGTTGACCGCGTAGACCACTGATCGCAAGCCCAGCGCTCCGCCGTTGTCGACCGGCCGGGCCGATTCGATGTGCAGCGCGCTGTAGAGCGTGTCGCCCTCGTACACCGGTCCGGTGTGATCGCAGGACTGCCAGCCCAGCACCGTCACCAAGTTGGGCAGCATCCGGGTGGCCTGGGCGAGCGCCAGCCCGATGGTATGTCCGCCGTACACCAACCGGCGCCCGCTGACACGTGAATCATGGTGTGTGGCAGCAATATTGAGGGTAAGGCGGGCCAACTCAGGTGCGCTGCTGACCACGTCGGCGCTGCTGTGCAACACCGTGCCTGCCAAACCGGCGTCGAAATGCCGCCCGGGCACTCGTCGGCGAAACACCTCGGCGTCCCAGTTGGCGGTCGGGTCATGGGCCGGCGGCGCCGCGTCGGCGCCGACGCCGGACAGGTCGTCACCGGCCCGCTCCGCGTCGGGCTGCCACCCCGGGCTGGCGGGCAGCATGGCGCAGCGGTAGAAGTCCAGCACCAACCGGTCGGCCTGGTCGACGGTGGTCATCCGCAGCGCCGCCAGCCCGGTAGGCGCGCGGCCCGGTTTTGGCGTGTTCGCGCGCAGTCCCACCACTTCGGTGCGGGTGTAGAGGGTGTCGCCGATGACCGGAAAGCGGTGAAATACCAGACCGCGGTAGAACAGGTTGGCTTTGACCCGCTGGGTGGCCAGCGTGCTCTGCCCGATCGCCACATCGCACACCAGTCCCGGATGCGCCAGTGCGGCGGGCGCGCCGGTGACGGCGGCGGACAGATCCGCGTCCAGCGCCAGTCGCAGCCGGTCTCCGACGATAGCCTGATGAACCGCGGCCATCCCGGCCGTCAGCGTCACCGACGGCGCCGAGTCAAACACCTGGCCCACCGCGAGTTCGTCGAAGTAGGGCCCCCCACTCATCGCGCCTCCCGTGCGTCACTATGGCGGTACAGATCCTGGCATACGCAACGAGGTGAGCGATGGGCACCGGACTCGACGACGAAGAAGCCATGCTGGTCGCCACGGTGCGGGCGTTCATCGACCGTGACGTGAAGCCCGCCGTGCGCGAGGTGGAGCACGCCAACACCTACCCCGAGGCGTGGATCGAGCAGATGAAGCGCCTCGGCGTCTACGGCTTGGCCATTTCCGAGGAGTACGGCGGCTCCCCGGTGTCGATGCCGTGCTATGTGCTCATCACCCAGGAACTGGCCCGGGGCTGGATGAGCCTCGCCGGCGCGATGGGCGGCCACACCGTGGTCGCCAAGCTGCTGTCGCTGTTCGGCACCGAGGAACAAAAACGCCGCTATCTGCCGCCGATGGCCACCGGCGAGCTGCGGGCCACCATGGCGCTGACCGAGCCGGCAGGCGGCAGCGATCTGCAGAACATGTCGACGACCGCCCTGTGCGACGGCGACGAGCTAGTCATCAACGGCGCCAAGACGTGGATCTCCAACGCCCGCCACTCCGGGCTGATCGCGTTGTTGTGCAAGACCGACCCGAACGCCGTCCCACGGCACCGGGGGATTTCGGTGGTGCTGGTGGACAATCCGAGTGCGGGCCTTGCGCTGTCGCGGGATCTGCCCAAGCTGGGCTACAAGGGCGTGGAAGCCTGCGAGCTGTCCTTCGACGGCTGCCGGGTCCCGGCGGCGGCGATTCTGGGTGGGGTGCCGGGCAAGGGGTTCGCCCAGATGATGAAAGGCCTTGAGACGGGCCGTATTCAGGTGGCCGCTCGCGCGCTGGGGGTGGCCACCGCGGCGTTGGAGGACGCGCTGGCGTATGCCCGGCAGCGGGAAAGCTTCGGCAAGCCGATTTGGCAGCACCAGGCTGTCGGCAACTACCTTGCCGACATGGCGACCAAGCTGACCGCGGCGCGTCAGCTCACCCGCTACGCCGCCGAGCGTCACGACAGCGGCGAGCGGTGCGACATGGAGGCCGGCATGGCCAAACTGTTCGCCTCCGAGGTGGCGATGGAGATCGCGTTGAACGCCGTGCGCATCCACGGCGGCTACGGCTACTCATGCGAATACGACGTCGAACGCTACTTCCGCGACGCCCCGCTGATGATCGTCGGCGAAGGCACCAACGAGATCCAGCGCAACGTCATCACCGCCCAGCTGGTCGCCCGCGGCGGGATCTGATTACCCGCATCGCCCACGATCCGGCGCGCGGCCATGCCCGCGGAATATGTTGCAGGCACTAGAGGTTATCTGTGCTGGTACGAACAGAATCGATGTCGCTGAAGGGGTGATGACGATGCTGGCGTTTGACCCATTCCTGCGTGACTTCGATCGACTCACCCAGCAACTGCTGGGCACCACGCTGGGTACCACGAGCCGTCCGGCGGTGATGCCGATCGACGCCTGGCGCGAAGGGGACGACTATGTCGTCGAGCTGGACCTGCCAGGGGTCAAGCCCGACTCCGTCGATGTCAGCGTCGAACACGAAGCGGTCACGGTACGGGCCGAACGTCCCGCCGTCACGGAAGACCGTGACTGGGTGGTCGCCGAACGGCCGCACGGCGTGTTCAGCCGGCAGCTATTCCTGGGTAGTGGCCTTGATGCCGACAAGATCAGCGCCAACTACACCGATGGCGTGTTGCGGCTAACCATTCCGGTGGCCGAGGCGGCGCGGCCGCGCAAGATCGCCGTCGGAACCGGCAACCAGAAAGCCATCAACGCCTAAGGTGCCCGATCAGCCGGACGACGGCCGCCCCGCGAAGTCATGCGCCGGGCGGCCGTCGGCTACCCGCCGCGATCGGGCGGTCCAAAGGAGGTGACATGCATGCCCAGCCTGCTGCAATCACTCGCCGGTGACCTCGACGGGCTGACGAGGATCGTCGGTACCCCCGCGCATCCGGCACTGATGCGGATGGATGCCTGGCGTGACCGCGACACCTTCGTTGCCGAACTCGACCTACCCGGCATCAAACCCGATTCACTTGACGTCACCGTCGAGGGCGGCGTGCTGACGGTGCGCGCCGAGCGCCGCGAGCCCGGCGACGGGGACCGCACCTGGCTCAACGCCGAGCGTCCGCATGGTGTGTTCGTTCGCCAGCTATTCCTCAACGAGCGGCCAGACGTCGACCGGATCAGTGCCGACTACACCAATGGCGTTCTGCGGCTAACCATCCCGATGCATCACGCGACCAAGCCACACAAGATCGCAATCGAGTCCGGCCCGGCCCACGCGACTCGGCGGCACCTGACGCCAGCATGGGTGCGTCGATGGCTTGCGCGCGCCGGCAAAGCTCGGCTGAGCGTGCGCCGGTGAGCTTCTCGCCTAGGCTGCCGAGCGGCTTTCGCATAGGTGTCCCGCTGCTTGCGCCGCTGCAACGGCGGCTGATCTACTTCCCATCACCCGGGCCGGTGCCGCCCGCCGGCACGTTGCTGCCCGGTGGCAAGGACGTCGTGCTGGACACCGAGGACGGCCTGAGGCTCGGCGCCTGGTTCGTGCCCGCCGCCCGGCGCGGGGCCGCGGTGCTGGTCTGCAATGGCAACGCGGGCGACCGCACGTTGCGCGCGCCGCTTGCCGCCGCATTGTTGCGAGCGGGGTTGTCGGTGCTGCTGTTCGACTACCGCGGCTACGGCGGCAACCCCGGACGGCCCTGCGAGGACGGCCTGGCCGCCGACGCCCGGGCCGCGCGAGCATTCTTGCTCGCCCGCCCGGAAGTCGATCCGGAGCGGATTGCCTACTTCGGCGAGTCGCTGGGCGCCGCGGTCGCGGTCCGGCTCGCCCGCGGGTCGCCACCGGCGGCGCTGGTGTTGCGCTCGCCATTCACGTCGCTGACCGATGTCGGGCGGTTGCATTACCCGTGGCTGCCGGTCAGGGCAGTGCTGACCGATCGCTACCCGTCCATCGACCGCATCGCCGGGGTGGCGGCGCCGGTGTTGGTCGTCGCCGGCGACCGTGACGTGCTGGTGCCCGCTGAGCTCAGTTACCGCCTTTATGAAATGGGCTGCAAGCCAAAGCGATTCGTGTCAGTACCGGGTGCGGACCACAATAGCCCGCAGCTGCTCGACGGTCCGTTGATGATCGACGCGATCGTTCGCTTTTTTCGAGAACACGGCGTGCTCACCGGCTAGCCGATCGCGTCGATCAGCCCCCAGGCCAGGGCGGTCTCCGGATCGATGGTCCGCCCTGAGAGCACCAGATACGCGGTGCGCCAACGCCCGATCCGTCGGGCGATGCTGACGGTGCCGCCCGCACCGGGAATCAGTCCCAGACTCAGCTCCGGCAACCCGAGAACCGCGCCGGGGCGGCACACCACCCGTCCGCAAAACGCCGCCATCTCCAGCCCACTGCCCAGTACCTGGCCGTGCACCTCGGCGCGGCAGGCCGGGCCGAGCCGGGCGGTGAGCGCATCGAGCGCCAACGCCGGGCTGTGTCTGGTGCGGGCCAGGTGCGCGCTGGCCGGATCGGCGAACGTGCCGAATTCCGCCAGGTCACCACCGCTGCAGAACGACGGTCCGTTGCCGCGTAACACCACCTCCTGCACCGACGGGTCGAGCTGCGCGACCGTCAACGCCTCAAGCAGCGCCGCGCGCGCGTCGGTGGAGAACGCGTTATGGCGCCGCGGCCGGTTGAAGCTGATCCACAGCGTCGTGCCGTCGCGTTCGGTCAGCACCGGGTCGGGAATGTCGGGCATGCGGGCGGGTCCGCGCTCGGCGAGCCAACGGGCGAATTCCGGCCCGGCCTGCAACGTGGAGTAGGCCAGCGACTCGGTCACCACCCCGGCCAGCGCGGGCCGGTCCGGGTCGATGCTGCGCAGGACGTCGTCGCAGACGGCGCTGGCGTGCGGCCAGCGTGCGCAGCGTTGGCGGAGCTCGGCCAGGGTCTCGGGCACCGAGTCGACGGTGATTACCCGCCGGTCGGCACCAGCGTCTTCAGTAATCGTGAAAGTGGCGGTGGTAAGCCATGTTTGAGCGTCGCGGTTGGCGAGATCGGTCGCTGAACCGAACGCGACGATCACCCCGGGCGGCGGCGCGACGTCGGCGTCCGGCGGCGCCGACAGGTCGACGACCCGAAGCATGGTTCACACCGAGTACTTCTCGACCAGTTCGCGCTTGAACAGCTTGCCGGTCTCGGTGCGCGGCAGCTGCGCCTCAAACGAGATCGAGCGCGGACATTTGTAGTGGGCCAACCGATCCCGCAGCCAAGCCAGCAACTCGTCGGCGAACTGGTCGGTGGCATCGGCGGGGTCGACGGTCTGCACCACCGCCTTGACGCTTTGCCCCATCTCCTCGTCGGGGATACCGAACACCGCCGCGTCGAGCACCTTCGGGTGGGTCACCAGCATGTTCTCGGTTTCCTGCGGATAGATGTTCACCCCGCCGGAGATGATCATGTGATGACGCCGGTCGGTCAGATAGAGGTATCCCTCGTCGTCGAGATAGCCGACGTCGCCGACGGTCACCCAGCCGTGTTTGTCTTTCGACGCGGCGGTCTTCTCGGGGTCGTTGAGATATTCGAAGGCGTAGCCGCCCTCGAAGTAGATCTCACCGGCTTGTCCGGGCGGTAGTTCGTCGCCGTTCTCGTCGAGGATGTGCACCACTCCCAGCATGGGCTTGCCGACGGACCCGGGATGCTCGAGCCACTCCTCGGCGGTGATCAGTGTCGAGCCGATCGCCTCCGAGGAGGCGTAGTACTCGTCGATGATCGGCCCCCACCAGTCCATCATCTGTTTCTTGATCTCCACCGGGCAGGGCGCCGCCGCATGTATGACCCGCTTCAGGCTGGACACGTCGTACGAATTGCGGACGGGTTCAGGAAGTTTCAACATGCGGGTGAACATGGCCGGCACGAACTGCGCGTGTGTGACGCGGTAGCGCTGAATGGCGTCCAGGCAGCCTTCGGGGTCGAATTTCTCCATGACCACGGTCGTTATCCCCCCGGCCTGCACGCTCATCGACCACACCGAGGGCGCGGTGTGGTACAGCGGAGCGGGGCTCAGGTAGACCGCGTCGGGGTCTATCCAGAATCCCAATAAGGCCGACATCATGCCCGGCGCCTCGGCCGGCGAGACGTGCGGCAGCTGCCGTTTGATCCCCTTGGGCCGGCCCGTGGTGCCCGACGAGTACTGCAGCAGGTCGCCTTCGAGCTCGTCGTCGATCGGCGTATCCGGTTGGTCGGCAACGCATTCGGGATAACGAAGCCAACCCGGCAAGTCATCGTCGGCGATCATCAGCAGGTGCGGCAGGCCGTGGGGCAGGTGCTCGCCGAGGTTCTCGCACGTCTTGCGCAGCGCCGCCGAGCCGATGATCGCCTGGGCGCTGCTGTTGTCGACGATGTAGGCGGCCTCGCCGGCGGTGAGGTGGGTGTTGATCGGCACGTAGTACAGTCCGCTGCGCCGCGCCGCCCACATCACCGCGTGGATGTGTTCGTTGTTCTCCATCAGGATCGCGACCGTGTCGCCTTCCCGCAGACCGGCGCGCCGGAAGTAGTGCGCCAGCCGGTTGGCGCGAGCTTCCAAATCGTCGAAGGTGACAACGGTGCCTGACGGATGCAGGATGACGGCCGGCTTGTCGGCGCCGAGGTATTCGCGGATCTGCATGCGCAGACTGTACCGCCGGGAAAGTTGACGGATGTCAAGTGGTTGGTTCGGGCAGCAAGAGCGCGCTGTCGCCGAACTCGTGCCACAGATACCCGTGCTCCGCGGCTTCCCGGTAGGCCGCCGCGACCAGCTCGGCGCCCGCGACCGCCTCCAGCAGGAACAGGTGGGAGGCGCCGGCCTCGTGCCATCCGGTGATCAGGCCGTCGACCACGCGGGCCCGATGATCGGGGCCCAGCACGAGATCGGTCCAACCGCGGGCCGGCCGCACGATGCCGTCGGTGCCCGCCGCCGACTCCAGCGCCCGGGCCACCGTGGTGCCCACCGCGATCACCCGCCCGCCGGCGGCGTGCGCCAGGTTCACCAGATGCGCGGTGCTGGGCAATACCTCGAACCACTCGGGCGCAGGCGGCTCGCCCGCCTCGGCCGAGGACACTCCGGCATGCAGGGTGACCGGCGCGATGACCACGCCGGCGGCCACCAGCGCCGTGACCAGTGTGGTGCTGAAAGGCCGCGCCGCACTGGGCATTTCGGCGCTACCCGGATGACGGGCGAACACGGTCTGATAGTGCTCCAGCGGCCAGTGCCGCTGCACGTACGCATACCGAATCGGTCGACCGTATAAGGCCAGGTAGGCCGCGACGCGCCCGTCGTCGCCTTCGACGACCACCCTGGCCGTCCACAGTCGGGCCCCGTCCACGCCCGCCACCGGGTAAGAGGCGCCGATGACCAGTGCTGCACCGGCGGGCAGTTCGATACGCTCGCCGGGCCGGATGTCTTTCAGATGGCCGGTCGCGGTGCCCGCCGGCCGCAATTCGACCACCCACACGTCGGCCGTACGTGCCGTGGAGAAGTGGACGGTGATGGGGCGGCCGCCGCGCCGAGCGTCGACGGCGGCGGGCAGCGTCGCCGAGTTGTTCACCACCAGCAGGTCACCGGCGCGCAGATAGTTGCCCAGGTCGGCGAAGCGTACGTGGCTGATGCCGCTCGGCTGCGCGACGAGCAGCTTGACCGCGTCACGGGGCAGCCCGCGGGCCTCCGGCGGCTCGGTGGCATCCGAGCCCGGCGGGCGCTGAAACTGGGTGCGCGGCGCGGCGCGGCTCATCAGGGCGCCCCGCTCACCGTCAGCTCGGCGGCGCGGTACCGGTCGGCGGCGGGCCGGGTGTCGAGCAGGCGCAGCAGCGCCGGCACCACCGACCGCGGCTCGGCGCGGTCGGAGATGTCCTCGCCCGGGAAGGCGGCCTGATGCATCTCGGTGCGCATATCCCCGGGGTCGAACGCGTAGACCGGCACGGCGGGAACCTCGGCGGCAAGGATCGCCGAAAGCTGGTCGAGCGCGGCCTTCGACGACCCGTATCCACCCCAGCCCGGGTACGGCTCGACCGCCGCGTCGGAGGTCAGGTTGACGATGACGCCGCGGTTGGCGGCCAGCGCCGGCAGCGCCGCCTGGATCAGCGCGAGCGGGGCGACGACGTTGGTGTCGTAGACGGCTCGCAGTTCGGCCAGCGGGTAGTCGGCCAGCGCAGGTTGGGGGCTGGGTCCGAGCCGGCTGGCGTTGTTCACCAGCAGCGTGAGCGGTCCGGCGCCGACCGCGGCAGCCACCAGCTGGTCGCGATGCGCGGCGTCGACCACGTCCCCGACCAAGGGGATGAACTGCGTGCAGTTCAGTGCCCGGGCCGTCGCGTTCAGCTCGCCGCCGCGACGGGCGTCGCCGACGACGGTCCAGCCGCGGTCCAGCAGAGCCGCGGTCAGGGCTCGGCCGAAGCCGCGAGCGGCGCCGGTGACGATCGCGACCGGGCGGGCGTTGTGGGTTTGTGTCATACCGGCATACTGGTAGTTAAAGTTAACTTTAAGTCAACTACGAGTGAGACAGGTCACATGGACACCCGGGATTTGCTCACCGTCGGCGAGATGGCTCGGCGCAGCGGATTCGCGGCGTCGGCGATCCGCTTCTATGAAAACGTCGGGCTGATCACCGCGTCACGCACTTCCGGCGGACAACGCCGTTTCGAACGAAACATGTTGCGGCGCTTAGCGTTCATCCGTGCTGCACGGAATGTCGGACTTAGCCTTGAGGAGGTGGCGGCCGCGCTGGCGAAGCTGCCCGATGGTCGCACCCCGACGCGGGCTGACTGGAACCGCTTGTCCAGGGATTGGCGGGCCCGCCTCGACGACCAGATCGCCGGGCTGGTCGCGCTTCGCGACAACTTGGACTCGTGCATCGGTTGCGGTTGTCTGTCGCTGAGGCGATGCACGATCTCCAACCCGGCCGACTCCGCGGCGACCGGCGGGCCGGGAGCGGTCTACCTGCCGAAGTCGTTGCGCCGCCCGGCGGTGCGCGAGCAGACGTAAAAGCCGGTGAACTGGGCGCTTTTACGTCTGCTCGCGCTTACTCGGCGAGTCGCTGCTTGAGCGCCTCGAACTCGTCTTTGACGCCGGTGGGCAGTTTCTCACCGACGAATTCGAACCACTCCTCGATCATCGAAAGTTCCCTGCGCCATTCGCCGGGGTCGACAGCCAGCGCCGCGGCCACGTCGTCGGTGTCGACGTCGAGTCCTTGCAAGTCCAAGTCCTCAACCGCCGGCACAGTGCCGATCGGTGTCGAGCGGCCACCTGCCCTGCCCTCGATGCGGTCGATGATCCACTTGAGCACGCGGCTGTTCTCCCCGAAACCCGGCCACAAGAACTTGCCGTCACCGCCGCGGCGGAACCAGTTGACGAAGAACACCTTTGGCAGCTTGGACTCGTCATGGTTCTTGCCGATGTTGATCCAGTGCTGGAAGTAGTCGCCGACGTGGTAGCCGCAGAACGGCAGCATCGCCATCGGGTCGCGGCGCACGGTGCCCACTTTGCCCTCCGCCGCGGCGGTCTGCTCGCTGCCCATGGTCGCGCCCATGAACACGCCGTGCTGCCAGTCCCGGGCCTGCGTGACCAGCGGCACCGTGGTCTTGCGACGGGCGCCGAACAAGATGGCCGAGATCGGAACACCCTGCGGGTCGTCCCATTCGGGCGCCAGGATCGGGCATTGCGACATCGGTGTGCAGTACCGCGAATTGGGATGCGCAGCAAGGGTTTCCGTCTCACGGAAGTACCAGTCGTTGCCCTTCCAATCGGTGAGGTGATCGGGGGTGGGGCCGTCGATGCCCTCCCACCACACGTCGCCGTCATCGGTGAGCGCCACGTTGGTATAGATCGTGTTGCCGGCCTCGAGGGTCTTCATCGCGTTCGGGTTCGACTTGCGGCTGGTGCCCGGCGCCACCCCGAAGAAGCCGGCTTCCGGGTTGACCGCGTACAGCCGGCCGTCCTTGCCGAACCGCATCCAGGCGATGTCGTCGCCCAGCGTTTCCGCGCGCCAGCCCGGGATGGTCGGCTGCAGCATCGCGAGGTTGGTTTTGCCGCACGCCGAGGGGAACGCCGCCGCGATGTAGTACGCCTTGTTCTCCGGGGAAATCAGCTTGAGGATCAGCATGTGCTCGGCCAGCCAGCCCTCGTCGCGGGCCATCACCGA
>Ga0070737_10001938_pt1 | contig 26759 bp, 18 predicted proteins | sample Coa_R1_10_FD_66438 | JGI IMG/M metagenome (GOLD analysis project Ga0070737, IMG submission 66438) | Surface soil microbial communities from Centralia Pennsylvania, which are recovering from an underground coalmine fire - Coalmine... | ecosystem: Environmental > Terrestrial > Soil > Unclassified... | reverse complement strand
CACGGCGGAATTCGTTCAAATCCTGTCTCTCGAAACTAGATACGAGATGAAACATGATCCGATTGATGTCGCCTCCGCTGTCGATTGCTTCCATCTCCGGCGGTAATACGGAAAGTAACCTCCTGAATGAACTCACCGAAAGTAAGCGCCCGCGCTTCGCTCGACGCTGCGTTAACACGAAGCTGCGGGATAAGTACACGTCGTTCCTTCATCTCTTGTCACGTCGTTTAAATCCCGCGGCAAGCACCTGCTGAATGCGATTGAAGCTACGGCCGTGAAGCGAAGCTAACACGATGGTTCGGACAGCCCGGCTTTCGCGAAGGCGAATATAGCGGCACCCTGCATGGCGATCGATGGCCATTTCCGGCACCAAAGACAGGCCAATACCGGCGGCGACCATGCCTAAGATGCTGCTGAACTGGCCGCTTTCAAACGCAATCTTCGGATTGACATTCGCGCTGCGGCAAATCGCGAGACTGAGGTCTCGAAAGCAGTGACCGTCCCGCAGCATGACCAGAGATTCGCCGCGTAACTGTGCCAGAGAAAGCGAATCATACGAGGCCAGGGGATGCTTTTCCGGTACAGCGGCCAGAACGGCTTCAGTCCGGATGGGCTGCAGTTCGAGATCCTTGTGACGAAGCGGTAGAGCGAGCAGCGCGAAGTCGATCGACAGGTCGCGCAGGCCTTCTATGAGCACCGGCGTGGTCTCCTCCACGATGCGCAACCGAGCGTCCGGGAAGCGCTTAGCGAAGGCTGCGGTGTAGCGCGGAATCAAGTATGGCGCGATGGTCGGGATTGCGCCCAAGGTAACGCTTCCGCGGACATCCGCATTGTTTAAAGCGACGCTGGCGCGGGCGACGTCGACCTGCTCCAGAATGGCGCGGGCATGCGGCAAAAACGCACGCCCGGATTCCGTCACGCGAATGCCACGGCCGAGCCGGTCGAAGAGCTTGGCGCCGAGCTCTTCCTCAAGCTTAAGCACCTGTTGCGAGAGCGAGGGCTGGGCGATCTGGCAACGCTCGGCTGCGCGGCTGAAGCTGCCGGTTTCGGCGACTGCGCAGACATAGCGAAGCTGATGAAGTTCCATAGTTATAGCCTATACCTGGGAAGTTATTTTAATATTGGAATTATGGCTCGCTTGGTGCTACCGTGATACCGGAGCACTACGTGGAGACCTTAAACGCAGACAGAGCAGAAAAATCAGCAATCGAGCCGAAATGCCCCGTGAGTCACAGTAGCGGCAATGGCAACGGTAATGCGGGCAAGAGCGCGCGCAGAACGAATCGCGACTGGTGGCCCAACCACCTGCAGTTGGAACTGCTGCACCAACACTCCAACCTGTCAAACCCCATGGAAGAGGATTTCGACTATGTGGAGGAGTTTAAGAAACTCGATTATTGGCAGTTGAAGAAGGACCTGGCCGCGGTGATGACGGACTCGCAGGATTGGTGGCCGGCAGACTTCGGCCACTACGGCCCCTTGATGATTCGTATGGCGTGGCACGCGGCCGGCACTTATCGGACATTTGACGGCCGAGGCGGCGGTGGACGCGGACAGCAGCGCTTTGCGCCCCTGAACAGCTGGCCCGATAACGTGAACCTGGACCGCGCACGCCGGCTACTGTGGCCAGTGAAGCAGAAGTATGGCAAGCAGATCTCCTGGGCCGACTTGATGATCCTGGCCGGTAACGTCGCGCTCGAGACCATGGGCTTCAAGACTTTTGGCTTTGGCGCCGGACGCCCGGACGTATGGGAGCCCGATCACGACGTGGATTTCGGGTCCGAGGCGGCTTGGCTGGGTACTGATAAGCGTTTCACCGGCGAACGTGAGCTCAGCCCCCCGTTCGCTGCTACGACCATGGGTCTGATCTATGTCAATCCCGAGGGTCCGGAAGGAGTGCCCGATCCGGTTGCCGCGGCGCGCGACATCCGCGTGACGTTCGGCCGCATGGCCATGAACGATGAGGAGACAGTTGCGCTGATCGCCGGCGGCCACACCTTCGGAAAGACTCACGGAGCGGCGCCGGGGCATCATCTCGATAAGGAGCCTGAGGGCGCGCCGATCGAGAACCAAGGCCTTGGCTGGACCAGTGCCTACAAGACCGGCATTGCCGGCGATGCGATCACTAGCGGAATCGAGGTGACCTGGACCACGAAGCCGAAGCAGTGGAGCAGCGATTATTTCGAGCACCTGTTCAAGTATGAGTGGGAGGTGACCAAAGGCCCCGGTGGCGCATTTCAGTGGAAGCCCAAAGGCGATGCCGGCGCCGGAACCGTGCCCGATGCGCACGATCCCAGCAAGAAGCACCAGCCGGGCATGTTGACCACCGACATTTCGATGGTGGCGGACCCCGAGTACCGCAAAATCTCGGAGCGTTTTTACAAGAATCCGGATCAGTTCGCGGATGCGTTCGCCCGCGCCTGGTTCAAACTCACGCATCGCGACATGGGTCCGCGCGCCCGCTACGTTGGCCCCGAAGTGCCGAAGGAGGAGCTGATCTGGCAGGATCCGGTTCCCCCGGTGGATCATCCGGTGGTGGACGAGGCGGACATCAAGGTGCTAAAGGAGAAAGTGCTGGCTTCGGGGCTTTCGGTTTCGGAGCTGGTCTCCACCGCATGGGCTTCTGCTTCAACCTTCCGCGGATCGGATAAGCGCGGCGGTGCGAACGGTGCACGCATCCGGCTCGCTCCGCAGAAGGATTGGAAGGTGAACCAGCCCGCGCAATTGGCTCGCGTGCTGAAAGTGCTGGAACAGATTCAGGGCGAGTTCAACGCGTCGGCCGGGGGCGGTAAGAAGATCTCGCTGGCTGATTTAATCGTGCTCGCGGGCGGCGCGGCGATCGAGAAGGCGGCAAAGGACGCCGGCATTGACGTGACGGTGCCGTTCACGCCGGGGCGCACCGACGCTTCGCAGGAGCAGACAGACGTTGAATCGTTCGGACCGCTCGAGCCCAAGGTGGACGCCTTCCGTTCCTACGGGTACAAAGATTCTGAGCCGGCAGAAGTGGCGCTGCTGGACAAGGCGCAATTGCTGCGGCTGACCGCGCCGGAGCTGACGGTGCTAATCGGCGGCTTGCGCGTGCTAAACACGAATTTCGGTGGTACGAATTTTGGTGTCTTCACGGACCGCCCGGAGACACTGACCAACGATTTCTTCGTCAACCTTTTGGACATGAAGTATGTGTGGAAGGCGACGAGCGCCTCGCAAGACACTTTCGAAGGCAGCGAGCGGAAGTCGGGCAAGAGTAAGTGGAAGGCAACCCGCGCCGACCTGATCTTCGGCTCAAATGCGCAGCTGAGGGCCGTATCGGAGGTGTATGCCTGCTCGGACTCGCAACCGAAGTTCGTCAAAGATTTCGTAAGCGCCTGGTACAAGGTGATGAATCTCGATCGCTTCGACATCATTCAGACCGTTTAGCTGTTTTGTCTACGTGGTGCCAGGGCCCGGTTCAACTCAGATGCTCGTTGAGCAGGCGGCAGCGACCGCCGCACTGCAATAGAATAGGTAACTAAGCCCCCTGGGAGTCTGGATCTCGCCTTACGATGCGAACCGTGTCGGGTAGTCACGCGCGCCCCGTTCTGCGCACAGCCCTCGCTCTGGCTGTCTCCATCGCCGCCCACGCCCAATCCACGCCCGACAACTACGCTGCCCACGTCCGCGAAACCTATAACTTCGCCTTCGGCAAAGACATCCTCTCGTTGCCCGGCAACGCCGCCACGCTGGACAACAACTTCATCCCGCCCAGCGCCTTCCTCCCCGCCACCTACTGCGCCCGCTGCCATCCCCAGGCGTATCAGGAATGGCGCCAGGCCCTCCATTCCAACTCCTTCCGCACCCCCTTCTACCGCACCAGCGTCAACATCCTCGCCCGCACCAAGGGCATCGAGTTCACCCGCCACTGCGATAGCTGCCATAACCCCGTCGGCGTCCTCACCGGCGCCCTCACCCAGCATTCCCAAGTCGATCGCAGCTTCGACCAGGACGGTGTCACCTGCACCACTTGCCATTCCATCCAGAAACTCCAGCCCACCATGGGCAACGGCAGCTTCGTCCTGGGCGTCCCCGCCGTAATGACCGATGAGCACGGCAACCGCATCCCCGGCGAAGTCCCTGACGAAGAGATCCGGCTCCATCCCGAGCGCCACTCCGCCGCCGTCATGAAAGACTTCTACCGCACCCCCGAGTTCTGCGCCGCCTGCCACAAAGCCAACCTGCCCAACCCCCTGAACGATTACAAGTTCATCCGCGCCTTCACCGTCTACGACGAGTGGCAGAACTCGAAGTTCTCCAAGCGCAACCCGCTCACCTTCTACTCCACCGACTTCACCGCCTGCCAGGGCTGCCACATGATGCGCGAGCCCGCCCGCGACGACGAATACGGCGCCAAAAAGAAGACCTTCGCCATGCACCGCTGGCTCGCCGGCAACACCGCCGTCCCCTTCTACTACGGCTTCGATGACCAGCTTCAAAAAACCATCCAGTTCCTCAAATCCGGCAGTTACCTCAACCTCGATTTCTTCGGCATTAAAAAGGATTCCCCCGACGCCGCTGTCGTCGCGCCCTTAGGCGCCGTGCCCTTCAAACTCGCCCCGCGCGATACCGTCCAGATGATGATGGTCATCCAGAACAAGAACATCGGCCACTCGCTCATCCCTGAAGTGCGCGACCTCTATGAAGCCTGGGTCGAATTCGAAGTCAAGGACGCCGCCGGCAAACAGATCTATCACAGCGGCTTTCTCGAACCCGACGGCATGCTCGACCGCCGCGCCCATAGCTTCACCAATCGCCCCGTCAACAGCGACGGCGAGTTCGTCGACAATCACAAAGTTTGGACCATCCACTCCGTGGCCTACGACAACACCATTCAATCCGGCCGCTCCGTTCTGGTCCGCTATCAATTCCGCATTCCCGCCGATGCCAAAGGCCCGCTCACCGCAACCGCTCGCGTCAATTACCGCCACCTGCGCCAGAGCTACCTCAATAACGTCTTCGGCCCCGGCCACCCCGCCTATCCCGTCATCGAGATCGCCGCGCGCACCCGCACCTTCAATCTCGGCGACAACCTCCCCGGCGTCACCGACCCCCAGGACAACCCCGAATGGATGCGCTGGAACAATCTCGGCATCGCCTATCTCGACCAGCAGCAATATGCGGATTCCATAGCCGCCTTCAACCAGGTCGTGAAGCTCCGCCCCGATTACGCCGACGGCTACGTCAACGTCGCCCTCACCGATATTGAGTGGGAGAAATACTCAGCCGCGCGCCCGCTGCTCGAAAAAGCTCTTGCGCTCAAGCCCAACTACGCCCGCGCCCTTTACTACCTGGCATTGGTCGAGCGGCGCGAAGGCAACTGCGACAAAGAAATCGCCGATCTCGAAAACGTCGTCTCCCAATACCCGCAATCGCGCGACGCCCGCCGCGAGCTCGGCATCTCCTATTACCAACAGCACCGCTACAAAGATTCCCGCGAGCAGTTCGAAGCCCTGCAATCGATCGATCCCGATGACCTCGCCGCCCATTACAACCTCGCCGTCCTCTACCGCCGTATGGGTTTAAAAGAAAAAGCCGCCCAACAGGCCGCGCTCTTCTCCACCAAGCAAGTCGATCCCGGCGCGCCCACCTACTCGCTCGACTTCCTGCGCAACCACCCCGAGATCTCCATCGAAAGTTCCCCCTTCCACGTGCACACCGAAATTCCCGGCGCCGCTATTCAACAATGAGTAACCGCCGCCGCTTCCTTCAATCGCTCAGCCGCACCGCGCTCGTGCTCCCCTTCGCCGATCTCGCCGCGCTCGCCCGTCAGCAGCTCCCCGGCCCTGTTGAACGCGACTACAACGCCCAGGCGCGTCCCGCTGAAAAAGGTCCCAAGTCGCCGATCGAAGGCACGCCGCTCGGCGTCACCTTCGTCGATGTCGTCAAAGAATCCGGCCTCGCCGTCAAGACCATCTACGGTGGCGAGGGCAAAAACAAATATTTGCTCGAGACCACTGGCTGCGGCCTCGCCTTCTACGACTACGACAACGACGGCTGGCTCGACGTCTTCCTCGTCAACGGCTGGCGTCTCGAAGGTTTTCCGTCCGGCCAGGAGCCGCACTGCCATCTCTTCAAGAACAATCGCGATGGCACCTTTACCGACGTCACGATCGGCTCCGGCCTCGAGCACCGCACCGGTTGGGGCCAGGCCTGCTGTGTCGGCGATTACGATAACGACGGCCACGACGATCTGTTCGTCACCTACTACGGCCAGAACGCCCTCTACAAGAACCACGGCGACGGCACCTTTACCGACGTCACCGGGAAAGCCGGCCTCGCTCAACCCGGCCCCAAAGTCCGTTGGAACACCGGCTGCACCTGGGTCGATTACGACCGCGACGGCCACCTCGACTTGTTCGTCGCCAACTACGTAGACATGGACCTCAAGACCGCGCCTCCGCCCGAAGCCGGTCCCTGCACCTATAAAGGACTGCTCGTCGCCTGCGGCCCGCCCGGCCTGCGCGGCGGCAAGAACATCCTCTATCGCAACAACGGCGATGGCACCTTCACCGACGTCAGCCAGAAAGCCGGCATCTGGAACACCGCCGGAACCTACGGCTTGAGCGTCGCCGCCTCCGACCTCGATAACGACGGCTGGCCCGACATCTACGTCGCCAACGACTCTTCCACCGCCACCCTCTATCAGAACCAGAAGGACGGCACCTTTAAAGACATCGCCATCGAATCCGGCGCCGCGCTCTCCCCCGAAGGCAAGCCGCAAGCCGGCATGGGCGTTTCCATCGGCGACTACAACCGCGACGGCAATCTCGACGTCGTCAAAACCAACTTCGCCGGCGACACCGATTCGCTCTATACCAACCTCGGCGACGGCTCTTTTGAAGACCGCACCTACCCGAGCGGCATCGGCGTCAACACTCGCTTACTCGGCTGGGGCGTCGGCTTCTTCGACATGGATAACGACGGCTGGCTCGACATCCTCATGTCCAACGGCCACGTCTACCCCGAAGTGGACAAGTCTAAAACCGATCTCAGATATGCCGAGCACAAGTATCTCTACCGCAACCTCCAAAACGGCCACTTCGAAGAGGTCACCGAAAAAGGCGGACCCGGCATCATGGAAGCCGCTCCCGCGCGCGGCTGCGCGTTCGGCGACTACGATAATGACGGCGATGTCGATGTCGCCGTCAACTGCGTCAACACCATCCCTCAGCTCCTGCGCTGCGATTCCACCCTCCATCGCAACTGGATCAAGATCAAGCTGGTGGGCGTAAAATCGAACCGCACCGGTATTGGCACCCGCGTCCTGGTCACCGCCAGAACCAAGCCCGACGACAGCAAGCCGCTGGTACAGATGGATGAGCTGCGCAGCGGCGGCAGCTACTTCTCGCAAAACGACCTGCGCATGCACTTCGGCCTTGAGCATGCCGCCAAGGTCGATTCCGTCGAGATCCGCTGGCTCAGCGGCCAAATCGACAAGCTCGAAAACCTCGACGTCAACCGCCTGTATACGATTCAGGAAGGCGGCAAGATTCTCAAAGCCGAAGAGCTCAAACCCGCGAAGGCCTGAATGCGCTGCCTTGTCCTCGTGCTTCTGATCGCGGCAGCCGGCCGCGCCGAAAACGTGTGTCTCTATCTGAACACCGCGACTGCATCCGGAGTCCTCGGCGGCCCAGCCGCCTCTCAGGTCAGCGGCGACACCTGCGTCTTCACCCATGACGCCTCCGAGCTGCGCATCGAAGTTCAAAGCATAAATCTTTTCTACAAACCCAACTGCGGCCCGAATCCCACGTCTGTCAAAGCAATCGGCAATGAGGCCTATGCATGCAGCGTTGATGCGAAAAACGGAACAGCCGCCGAGCAAGTCGTTGGCCGCGTCCGCGACCGCGCTTTTCTGGTGCGCCTCTCCTCGCGCCGCGCGCCCCGCGCTGCGCTTCGCGAAAAGGCCCGTTCGGTTGCCGAGCAAGTCGCCGGAATCCTCTTCTGACAGGTGAACCATGCCAACCGCCCTCGACCAAATCCTGCAGGACACGCGCTACGGACTTCGGCTGCTGTTGCGCAGCCCCGGTTTCTGCGCCGTCGTCATTCTCACGCTCGCGCTCGGCATTGGCGCCAATACCGCCATCTTCTCCGTGGTCGACGGGGTGTTGTTGCGCCCCCTGCCTTATCCGCAGCCGGATCGCCTCGTGCGCGTCTGGGAATCCAATCCCGCCAAGGGCTTCTCGCGCAACGTCGTCAACCCGTTCAACTTTCTCGATTGGCGCGACCGCAACCGCAGCTTCACGCATATGGCCGCCATCGAGGGTGGCAGCTCCAGCATCACCGGCGCGGGCGATCCCGTAGCTGTCGCGGCCATGCAGGTTTCCCCCGACTTCTTCTCCATCCTCGGCGTGCCCGCTTATCTCGGCCGTACCTTTGTGCCCGAAGAAGGTCAGCCCGGACATGCTGGAAGCATCGTCCTTAGCTACCCGTTCTGGCAATCGCACTTTAACGGCGACCGCACCCTGTTGGGCAAGGCCATCACCATCGATGGCTACCGCGTCACCATCGTCGGCGTCATGCCCCCTGACTTCTCGTTTCCCAACATGAAAGCCGATATCTGGACGCCGTTCCCCATCACGCGCTCCAAGGCCTGGGAAGGCGGCCGCTATCTGGGCGTCATCGCGCGCCTGAAACCGGGTGTCACTCTCGCACAAGCGCAACAGGACATGGCGCGCGTGGCCGGCCAAATCGCCCTCGAACGCCCCGGCTACGACAAAGGCTGGAGCGCCGAAGTCATCCCCTTCCAGCAGGATGCCACCGCCACCGTCCGCCTCCCGTTGCTGGTGCTTCTGTCCGCCGTCGGCTTCGTCCTGCTCGTCGCCTGCGCGAATCTCGCAAACCTGCTGCTGATGCGCGGCACGCGCCGGCTGCCCGAAGTCGCTGTGCGTGCGGCGCTCGGAGCAGGCAAACGCCGTCTCGTTCAGCAGCTCTTCTCCGAAACGCTCGTCCTCGCGCTCGCCGGCTGGGCGGTGGGAGTCCCGGTCGCTTATGCCGCTCTCGCTGCATTGCTGGCGCTGATCCCGCCCGCGAGTCCTCTGCCTCGCATGCAGGCCATTCACCTCGATAGCCGCGTCCTCGTGTTCTCCTTCGGCATGGCGCTTGCCACCGCGCTCCTCTTTGGCCTCGTTCCCGCCTTCCGCATCTCGCGTGCCGACGTGCAAAGCGCCTTGAAATCGGGCTCCTTGCGCACCGGCGTGGGTGTCAACCGGGCTTTCCGCTACGCTTTCGTAGTCGCTGAAATCGCCCTCTCGCTGCTGCTGCTTGCCGGAGCCGGGTTAATGCTTCGCAGCTTCGCTCATCTGCTCGCCGTCAATCCCGGCTTTGCCCCCGATCACGTCCTGACCATGAACCTCTTCCTCTCCCCAGCGAAGTTCAGCGATCCTGCGGCTCGGGCCCGCTACGTCGATCAGCTCCTCGATCAGGTACGAACCGTGCCCGGCGTGGACGCCGCCGGCTCCGTGCATTTTCTGCCCATGACCGGCATGGTCTCCGGCTCTTGTTTCTCGCGCGCCGGAGAACCGCTCGTCATCAGTTCGTCCCCCGGAGCCGACTTTCTGGTCATCACCTCCGGTTATCTCCGCGCCATGCGCATGCCGCTCCGCGCCGGCCGCGACTTCTCCCCGCGCGATACCTTCTCCTCGCCCTCCGTCATCCTCGTCAACCAGGCCTTCGCCTCGAAATACTTCCCCAACCAAAATCCCGTAGGCCAAAAGCTGAATGTCTGCTGGACCTTCACCAGTCTTGCGCAAATCGTCGGCGTCGTCTCCAATGCGCGTCAAACCGATCTTGAAACCCCGCCCCAGCCCACCATCTTTCTCGATAATTCCCAAGCCGCCATGTGGTTCGCGAATCTGGCCGTCCGTACTCACAGCGACCCGAATCGATCGGCACGCGCTGTGCTCGCAGCCATTCGCCGCGTCAACCCCGACCAGGCCGTCTCGGACCTGCAAATGATGGACGATGTCTTATCCAATTCCGTGGCCCGCCCTCGCCTTCAGCTCATCCTGCTGGCCACCTTCGCCAGCATGGCCGTGTTGCTCGCCGCCGTCGGAGTCTATGGCGTGCTGTCTTACTCCGTCGTGCAACGAACGCAGGAGATCGGCCTCCGCGTCGCACTCGGCGCAACCAGCAGCGACGTCGTGCGCATGGTTCTGACTGAGGGCTTCGTTCTGCTGGCCGTAGGTGTTGCCGCCGGCCTCTGTGCGGCCTTGCTGCTCACGCGCCTGCTCAAGAGCCTGCTCTTCGAACTCCAGCCCACCGACCCGGCGACACTCCTTTCGGTCACCGCGCTGTTGATCGCGGTCGCCCTGCTTGCCACTCTGATCCCCGCCCGCCGCGCCTTCCGCGTCGATCCCATCGTCGCCCTACGATACGAGTGACGCCAATGGTATATTCGATTCGTGGCGTCTCTCGCCACCACTATCCACCGGAACGGGCGCGTAGCTCAATTGGCAGAGCAAGTGACTCTTAATCACTAGGTTGTAGGTTCGATTCCTACCGCGCTCACCACACATAAAGCACTTATCACATTCTGAGCTTCACCTTTTTGAGCCTCTCTCGCTCGTTTATGTGCGAGTAGTTCCTGAAACCAGTCCCGGTTAGCAGCCATTAACAGCGACCACTGGAACCGCTTGCCCTGGCAGACAAATTCGCAGACGTAGTACTTCGATTGCCATAGCACCGCGGGCAGACGGCGCCGGCCCTGACGCGCGTCCGGCTACGCGAAAAGCCTGTCCGTCAAGCAGGCCGAAGGCCAGATTTTAGTGAGCAACAAAGTCCAGGAAATCGGTCCTAGAGCGAAGCGATCCAGCGCCGGATCATCGTTTTGGTCGCTTCATCCGGCTCATCGTCCGCCAACCTCACCTGTCGCGTGTGGATCTCGAGCGTCTTTTCCGGGTCCGCTTCCACGCGATCATCGCGCCAAGCGCGCAAACGCACGATGGGATCGTGGAAGTCATCCGATACGCGAATGATCCAATTGTTAGCCGTGCCGCTCTCATGCTGAAGGAACCGCTGAATTGCTTCCCGCTTCGGGGAGTGTGTCTCATGAGCTTCCATGCCACAATCCTATCGTTGCAAGACCATACGACTGCCGCCGCCCGGGTCCGATATTCGAAGTTGCTCGCAGCAACCTAAATCCCGCCCGCGGCGATCCAACAGAAAGGCTGATCGAATTTATCGCACGACCGCCGGCGAGGCCGCTTCCTTCTTACGACTTCCCGATGCGTCCCGGCCCCGACCACCCCCGCCCCATTCAGCGCTTGTCTGCCGGGCCGCTTCCGATAAGATCTGTCGTCACTCGGTTACGGCTGCTATTTGTTTTGACGCTACACGCGCCAGTAGCACGACTCCGATAATCGCATTTGTCGAGCGTTAGCCGCCCCGAATTGCGGCGATTCCTAGGTTCGCTGCGGCAGATCCGGCGCGGTGCGAGATGATGAGAGAAGGCGTGCTAGTGAACAAACCATATCACCTGATGACCCCCGCAGAACGGACTGTCGCTCGGATCGCGCAAAATCGCGCTAGCACTGAGAAGGCAGCCCAGAGTAAGAGTCAGCGGCCTCCTATTGGCTCAACTGGCGATGCCCTGAGACTGACGCCGGAGGAACGGGCGAAACTCGGAAGCGTGATCCGCAAAATACCGTCCTGATGGCGCTATCCGCTTCATCGTCATTTGACAGACCCGCAGCGATGGTATCCTTGTGGTAGCCGCAAATTACTACCTGTCACTTTGAACTCACTCGGTAGGCCACCTTCCAACGGTAAGCAGTCTCTCGATTCCCTCAATTTGTTAGGTCTTTTGTAGCAGAAAGAGAAGAAATCACATGAAAGAAATTGGAACCGTGAAGTGGTTCAATGCTTCGAAGGGATTTGGATTTATCGCACGCGAGAATGGCGAAGATGTATTTGTCCATTTCTCCGCGATCGAGGCTGGCGGCTATCGCAGCCTAGATGAAGGGGCGCGGGTCTCCTTTGTTGTCAAGAACGGCCCTAAGGGACTTCAAGCCGAACAGGTCGCTTTAGCGTAGAATCCGGGGGCGACGGTCAGACCCTCTCGCACCTTGCGGTTTGTAAGATTCGGCAATATTTAAATCGGAAGCCAAGGCATCCTGCCCTTTCAGAAATACCAGTATGTGGCGCCTGTGTTCTTGTTCCATGCAAACACCGACGCGTCACTTCCGACCGCGACGTCAGTCATTCCGGTGCCGATCAGGTTGAAGGTCTGAGTGGCTGAGTCCCATTGATACAGGCCGCCAGCGTCGTTCACGCCCCAGACTGCACCATCGAAAGCCACCGCGATCCGGGTCAGAAGCGCGTCGGGTATCTGGATCCAGCCGGGAATGGTTGCATCGTAGCGGTAAACGTGCTGCTCCGCGTTCACACCCCAGACGTTGTCTACATTGCCGACCGAGATCTGAACCAATGCTCCCGGCACATTGACCCATTGGTTTGCTTTGCTGTCGTAGCGATAAATCTGTTGCCCGGCATTGATGCCCCACACCGTTCCGTCCGCGCCGGCGGAAAGCTGCACTAAGGTTCCCGGAATGTTGACCCATTGGTATGAGCTGTACCAATATGTTTGGCCGTAAGTATTGATGCCGAACACGGATCCGTTAGCCGCGACGGCGGTCTGAGTCAAGGCGCCGGCAGCGTTTTCCCATCCAGGCGGGGAATTAGCGCTATCCTGGTCACCCCAGAGCCAGATGGCATCTCCGGAATTCACACCCCACACGTCGCCGGAAGATCCAACCGAAACTTGCGCCAGCGCGCCCGGAACATTTTGCCAGGTCTGTGTTTGGCGATCGAAGATGTAGATCAAGTCATTGGCATCGACCCCCCAGGCGGTGCCGTCGGCTCCAACCGATATTTGCTGGAGGGAGCCGGGAAGCGCCCGAAGCGCCGGATACGTTTGGGTAGGGGCGTTGAAACGGAAAACCCGATGATAGCTGTCGATGCCCCAGGCGCTGCCCTCGGCGCCCGCAGCGATCTGGCTTAGTGCGATTCCGAGCGGCACCCAGGCGGCAGTCTGAGCGTTCCATTGGTAGACCGCGCCATCCGGGGTGAGAGAGTTGGCGATGCCGAACACGTTCGCTCCCGAACCTACCGCCAGCTTCGCGATCCCATCACTGACGGGGGTGATGGCCTGCCATTCGGGCTGCAACGGGCTGTAATGAGCGAGCGATGCGCCGTCGGCCCACAGATCTCCGTCGTACCCGACGGCAAGAGAGCCTACTGCGCCTTCTCCGTTGATTGCGTAAGCGTATCCCGAGACGTTTTGGAACTGGCCAGTGCCCGGGTTGTACCAGAAAGGGTCCAGGTAACCGGGCGAGGCGTCAATCAGCGCGTACACCGCGCCGTCATTTCCGACGGCAAGCTGCGTCACGCCCAAATAAATGGTTATTTTGCTTGTATCCACATATTGCCAGGTCTGCGCCTGTTGATTGTAATGCCAGACGAATGTACAACCATCAGATATGTCGGCGGTGGCATTGGTGCTACATTGGCCAGAGGTGTTCGCGCTGAGTCCCCAGACATCGCCATCGGCGCCCACAGCAATTTGATTAAGATAACCGGGAATGTAGGTCCAGGTTTGCTTGGCGGAATTCCAACGGAAGATCAGGCCTTGTGCGTTGAGACCCCAGACGGCGTTGACGTTGCCGACTGCGATTTGGACGAGCTGGCCGGGAACTTGTACGAATTGGCTGGCGCCGGAGTCCCAGGTAAAAATATTTTGCGAGGAGTCGAGGCCCCACACGGTACCATCGGCGCCGACAGAGATCTGCGACAGCGATCCTGAAACTTGTTGGAAACTACCCGTTTGTGCATGACAAAGAAAGACCGCTGCCCACATTCCGAATAAAGTCAAACGTCTGATCTGAAGTAAGCACCGAGTAGTTTCCATAGGCCACTGGAATTGTATCTCTTAATCTCACAATCTGGGGCAGCGGCTTATGAGCGTCTTCGACCAACTCCGAAAGTCGGCGATTGGAATCTAAGATCCAGGAGCGCAGCCGTGTTTCGCGCCGACCGTCAACAGACCGGAGGTGAACGATTCGCCGCCAGCGACCAAGCTGAAGACACCCGTGCCGATATTGCTGGTACCGGTAGTGGAGGCGACGAAGACCCAGGCGTCGGACTCGCCCTCCCCGGAGTCTGGGACCTGGATAGTGACCATGATGAGCTGACCGATGGTTTGGAATCCGCCGTATGCCTTCTCATATAACCCGATCTGTGGGTTGGGCGCAATCGTGGCCCCACCGCAGTGCGCCCGGCCAGGGCAGCTAGTTTCGGTCAGCGTGATGCAGAATGTCGTGCTTTGGCTGTTTGGGCCGATAACGGTCTCCTGCTGGGTCACGACGAACGGCCAGCTTCCGGTGTAGACCTGCGCCCTCGCGACGCTGGGCGTGAGTGCAAGCCCCAAAATCGGCAACGTCATTGCAATGAATGTAGAGATATTCCTGGTCATTGTCGCTGTTCCTTGATGAAGATCGAAAGTTGGTGCTGCGAATAAAATTACCGGAAGAAGGCCGGCCAATTGTTGTGAAAATGTAAGAACATCGTAAAATCTTCGATGCTGGGTGGACGGTCCTCGGCCTCACGTTGCCCGGGGAGCCAGGCGCCTATTCGCAAGGTTCATGAGCCAAGCTGGGCGGCGCTCACCAGATATCACGTTTTCTGCGACTCTTAATCCCTAAGCTGTAGGTTCGATTCCTACCGCGCTCACCATCAACATAAAAGGTCGTGCCGTTGGTTGCACCGGCATGACGTGAAGCTCACCGTACCGGTAATACCGCCGGCGGCCGAAACAAGCCCTTGTGCAGGAAAGGCCGAACAGAATGACAATGATCACGGCGACCAGGCAGCCGATTGCGATGTTCTTGCCGACCGATCGGCCGCCGGGCGGCGGAGCTGCGGGCTGATACTGCGATTGGCCTTGATACTGGTAGGTTGGCGGTTGAGGCGCGCCGCCGAGCGCTGTGCCGCAGTTCCAACAAAACTTCGCGCCGTCTGGATTGGCTGACCCGCAATTCGGACAAGTCATTCTTTTACGTTACTGTAACGAACGATAGACCGCGGCACCTGATACGCTGATTTGCATTATGCCCACTCCAACTCATATCGCCGCGTGTGCGGCGCTGTTGGCTGTTTTGTTGCCTGTGAGCCAGGCGGCCGAAGAACAGGTGGATCTCTACACCATGCAGCGTATTCGGGCCGAAGAGCACGAGCACTCGAAGGTGATGGACACGCTGTTTTACCTCACCGATGTCAACGGCCCGCGGCTGACTAATTCGCCGAACTTCTTCAAGACGGCCGATTGGATCGTGAAGCAGATGAATGATCTCGGCATTAACGCGAAAACCGAGAAGTGGGGGCCTTTCGGACGAAGTTGGCGGCTGGATAAGTACTACGCGGCGATGACCGAGCCGCAGTACATGCCGTTGATCGGCTTTCCTCTCGCCTGGAGCGGATCGACCAACGGCCCGATCACGGCCGAGGCGATGATGGCTTCGATTTATACAGAAGCGGACATGGAGAAGTACAAGGGCAAGCTGAAGGGCAAAGCGGTGCTGTCGATGGCGCCGCGAGAGATCGAACTCGGTACCAAGCCTCTGTCGTCGCGCTACACGGAGGCCGAGTTGTCGGACCTTGAGAAATACCCGGAAGGCAGTTCCAGCAGCATGGCCGCCTATCGTTCGCGCCTGCCCGCGGCCTGGCAAAACATGTCGTTTGAGGAGATTCGCGAAGCGCGCAAGAAGATAGAGGCTTATCTTGCAGCCGAACAGCCGGCCGCAGTTTTGAGCTATGGCTACTCGGGAGATGACGGCACCGTGTTCGGCTCAAACGCGGGCGATCGAGACGTGAAGGAGCCGATTCCGCCGGCCAGCATTGTCGTCACGCCGGAGCACTACAACCGGATCTGTCGTCTGCTGTCGCATCAGATTCCAGTCAAGCTGGAGTTCGAGGTCAAGGCCGAGGTGCTGCCGCCGCGGGATTCGGTGAATGTGATTGCAGAGATTCCGGGCGGGGCCAGGAAAGACGAGATTGTGATGTTGGGCGCGCATCTCGATTCCTGGCACGGCGGGACGGGAGCCACCGACAATGGCGCAGGCAGCGCGGTGATGATTGAGGCCATGCGCCTGCTGAAGACGCTGAACCTCAAGATGGACCGCACGGTGAGAATGGCGCTTTGGGGAGGCGAAGAAGAAGGGCTGCTCGGTTCGAAGGCGTATGTGAAGGAACATTTCGGCGACCCGGAGACGATGAAGCTAACTTCCGAGCACGCCAAGTTAGACGCTTATTTTAATGTCGATAACGGCAGTGGGCGCATTCGCGGCATTTACCTGCAGCAGAATGATATGTGCCGCCCGATTTTCGAGCAATGGTTTGCGGGATTCAAAGACATGGGGGCGGGCGCAATTACAGTGCGCGATACGAGCGGCACGGACCACCTCAGCTTCGATGCCGTGGGATTGCCGGGATTTCAGTTTGTGCAGGATGAACTGGAGTATTCTACGGTGACGCACCATTCCAATATGGACGTGTACGACCACGTTTCCGAAAATGACCTGAAGCAGGCGGCCGCCATTGTAGCCGCCTTTGTATATTTGACCGCGAATCGTCCGGAGATGCTGCCGCGCAAGCCGCTGCCGCAGCCGAAGCCAGCGCCCAAGATTGCGCCGGGGGAGCCGGGCAAGGGGAAGCCGGCCGATAGCGCGAAATCCGCGTCCTAAAGTAAATTGTCGATTTGCGGCGCACGCCGGGGCATGACGGCGATGGCGAGCGCTCCCAGCATGGCAATGGCAAACACAACCGACATGGCAGCCAGATAGTTGCCGAAGTGCTCGCGCAGCGCCGAAACCAGATAGGGACACCAGGTTTGCCCTATGGTGTTGACGGGAAGAATAATGGCCATGGCGCGGGCCAGTGAGTTGATGCCGAACTGCTCGGCTGCCATGAGCGGGATGAGCATATAATCGGCGCCCATGGAAAAACCGAAGACGGTGGCGAATAAGTACACGGAGCCGCCGCGCGTGGGCGAGACCCAGAGCAGTAACAATATAGTAAAAGCTACTATGAAGTAAGTGGCCGTCATGACACGTTTCTTCGAAAATAAGTCGGCGAGATAGCCGATGCTGAGACGGCCGGCGATGCTAGACCAGAGAATCAGTACCGAAGCCGCGGTCCAGGTGGCATCGAGCACGCTTTGGTTGCTGAAGCCGGCGTCGCGGAAGACGAATTTCATGTGCGTGTTGATGGAACCAATTGAGCCGATGGAACAGATGCTGCCGGCGAGCAGTAGCCAGAACGAGCTGCTGCCGAGTAACTGAGCGAAACTGTGCGGCGGGAGCTTGCTGTCGGGCGGCGCAACAGGGGCGCCGTCGGGATGTTGACCCATTTCTTCCGGCCTGTCTTTCAGAACAAAAAGCGCGAACGGCCAGATGAAGAACATGAGAGCGCCGAGAGAGAGCAGCGCGGTTTCGAATCCGAAGCGGCGCGTGACGGAATGCACAAAGAAAGAACCGAGGCCGCCAAATAACCCGACGCCCACATAGACGATGCCCATCGCCCGGCCGCGCTTGTTGCGGAACCAATAGGAGACGAGAATCTGATGCGGGATCGGGCCGGAAAAGATATAGCCGACAGTGTAGACGAAGTAGAGAGCGAAATAAGCGATGAGCGCGCCATGCATGATGCCGAAGCCGAACAAAGCAATGGCGGTGAGCGCAGCGCCGACAAGGATCAATTTGCGCGGACTGAAGCGCGGAACGAGCGCGGGCCCTACCCAAATGGTAAGTAGCGCGGCGATGGGGAAACCGAGTGTAATTTGGCTGAGATTCCAGTGGAAGGATTTTTGGAAATAATCGTAGAAGAAGGGGAGGTTGTAATAGGGGACACCGACCGCGATTCCGAAGGTGATGAAGGCGGTAGCAACAATCCACCAGCCGTAAAAGGGGCGCCCGGAGGGCGAAACAGGGTTGGGGCCGCGAGGCATGTGGATTTCTTTATATCACTCAAAAGGAATGCTTTATCGGATTGTGGTACGACTCCCGGGAGCAGGTGCGTGAAAATTAAGTTACGCGTCTAAAAGGGCGGACGTCTAACACGCGAAGAGTAGAATACTCGCAAGGTTGTGCGTTACGCCAGGAACGAAGTACAGGAGGCGTGCGTTAGGAAAAATATGAAGCAAACAAAAACATCGAGGTATGTGCGAGGCGCGCTGAACTTGTCAGCGGTGGGCCTTTTGGCTGCGACGCTGGCGATGGCGCGAGTAGAGCCGAATAGCCGCACATTCAACGCAGGAGAGAAGAGCAAAGTACTAGGCGTAATTGTGGCGCACCAGGGTGACACGCTGAAGGTGCGCGGCGATGACGACAGCATCGGGACCATTGATTTAACCAACACGACGAAGATCGAGCTGAAGAAGAGCTTCGGGCGTCACACGGCGATGAACCTGGATTCGCTGGTGCCGGGCCTGCGTGTGGAAGTGCAGGGCAAGGGGAACGAAAAGGGCGATCTGGTAGCGGAGAAGGTAACCTTCGATCCGAACTCGATGAAGGCCTCGCGCCAGATCGATACCAGAGTGGCCCCGCTCGAAGCGCGAACGGGAACGCTCGAGAACCGTACGGGAACGCTCGAAAACCGAGCTGGCCAGATTGAAAATCGGCAGGGCCAGCTAGAAGATACCGAGAAGCAGACGCAGCAGCAGGTTGGGCAGGTGCAGACACAGGTCGGGCAAGTGAAGACGGAAGCCGACCAGGCGAACCAAGGCGTAAACGACGTAAACAACCGCGTGTCTGATCTGGACAACTACGACACCAAGTACTCAGAGGTGGTGTACTTCCGGGTGAACAGCACGGTGTTGTCGACAGAAGATAAACAGAAGCTCGACGACCTGGCGCAAAAGGCGCTGAATGAAAAAGGATATGTAGTCGAGGTTGCGGGATTTGCCGACAAAACGGGCAACGCAGCCACCAATCAAGAGCTGAGCGAGAAGCGAGCGCATGCCGTGATTCAGTATTTGGAGGAGCAGGGCAACATCCCGATTCATCGCATCCTGACGCCGGCGGGCATGGGGACCACGCATGAAGCGGCCGCCAACAACACGGCTGCCGGACGGAAGCTGAACCGGCGCGTGGAGGTCCGGGTATTGGTGAATAAAGGAGTGGTTGCGGGGTCCGGTGCAAGCAGCGCCACGCCGCCGCCGGCGAGCACTTCGAGCACGAAGCAGCCAAGCGACACGAGCCACTAACATCTCTCGTGAGTTCCATCCGCTCCGAGACGAGAGGCCGAACGGTATCTGCCGTTCGGCTTTTTTATTGGAGTCGCGGCGTCCGCTTGGGAATCGAAATTTGCAGGAGGGCCAAAAGCGCCGGCATAACCATGGCGAAGAGTGCGACGATTTGTAAAGCCGGTATGCGCCGCGGCGTGGTGTAGGCGAGTCCATAGCAGCCATACACCCAGATGGGAAGCGCGGCGAAACCGCTTTCAATTTCTTCGGCCTGTTGTTTGCGCGCGAGCAAGCCCCATCCTAAATAAACTAAGAGCGTGGTGAGAAGCCAGCCCGCATAGTTTTGCATGGGCACGCCGAAGTACGGGCCGGGCTGCTCCCAGACCCAGTTGCCGGCTGCCGCCATGCCGGGGTCCATAACGGTATCCCAGGCGGTCATCACGAGTGCGGCGATTACGGCGAGGCCGAGGAGCCCAGCGGGCGAGTCGGTTTCGACGCTGCGCAGGAGAGAGCGTGCGACGATCCAGGCGGGGTAGATCATCATGAACCAGGCGAGAGGAATGAGGATGGGCACATGGCCAAGCTTTGGACCGAGCATGTCGCTGTAGTGATACGCGCCGTAAATCCATCCGGTCCTGACGCCGAGTTCTTCACAGAGATAAGAGACGACAGCGGCGATTGCGAAGCATAGCGCCATGCGTCGCCAGCCCGCCGCAGCGGCGCAATGGAGCAAAGCGAAGAGAGTGAAGATAAGAGTGAAACCGATGTCTCCGGGGTATGGCAAGTGAATCCAATGCCATAGGAAATCGGAGAGGATCAGATACATGACGGCTGCAAACGTCAACCAGGTGGCGTAGACAAGCGCTCGGTGCATGGGGGATTAGCTCTTCAGTGTAGTGCACCCGGGTGCGCTGGCGATATTGCTGGGAATGGAGATGAATAGGAAGTGAGTCTAGGTATCGAATGGCAATAGGGACGGTAATTGGGAGCGAGCGGCCGCGCATCGACGGAGCGGTCAAAGTCACGGGCGAGGCGCGGTATGGGGCGGATCAACCGGCGGCGAACTGCGCGTATGCGTATCTGGCAACTGCGTCAATTGCGCGGGGCCGTATTCGAAAGATCGATTGCAGCCGGGCGCGAAGCATGCCGGGCGTGCTCGATGTTCTGACGCATGAGAATGTCGGCAAGGCGGTGAAGCCGGGCAAGCACATACTGGATTTCGGTCATATGGCTACCAAGTTCGCGCCGCTGGGGTCGAACCGCATTTACTACGCCGGGCAGATCGTGGCGGTGGTGGTGGCCGAAAGCTTCGAAATTGCGCAAGAAGCGGCGGCGGCGCTGGACATCGAGTATGCGTCGAAGCGGCCAACAGCGAGTTTAGACAGCAGGGGCGCGCGCGAGGCAAAGGCCAAATCGATGGGTGAATCGGAGCTGGAGGCCGGCCATTTCGAAGAGGCGTTTTCAGCGGCAACGGCGAAAGTGGACGCCTGGTACCAGACGCCGGCGCAGCATCATAACCCGATGGAGTTGTTTCAGGCGACCTGCGAGTGGGTGGGCGAACAACTCACGGTGTGGGAGTCGAGCCAGAACGTGCGCGGGTATCAGCACGGGCTGGCGCAACAGCTTGGAATCAAGGCGAAGAATGTGCGGGTGATCTCGCCCTATATAGGAGGGGCGTTCGGGTCGCGCGGTGAGCTGAGCCAGGCGACGGCGCTGATTGCGCTGGCCTCCAAGCGCCTGGGGCGGCGCGTGAAATTTGTGGCGTCGCGCAACCAGGGCTTCACGTTGAGAACATTCCGGGCCGAGACGCGGCATCACGTGCGGTTGGGGGCGGACCAGAATGGATGGCTGACGGCGTTATCGCATGACAGTTGGGAGCTGACCAGCCGGACGGACCGATTCGCGCTGGCAGGATCGGATTCGACGGCGCGGCTGTATGCGTGCCCGAACGTGAAGACGAAGGTGACGAACGTGGAAGCGGACCGGCAGACGCCGGGATTCATGCGCGCGCCGCCGGAGACGCCGTATCTGTTCGCGCTCGAGTCGGCGCTGGATGAGTTGGCGAGCGCGCTGAATTTGGACCCCTTGGAGTTGCGGAAGCGCAACGACACACTGGTTGAAACCGTGACGCAGCGGCCTTACACGAGCCGGTCGCTGATTCGGTGCATGGAGGCGGGGGCGGAAGAGTTTGGCTGGGCGCGGCGCGACCCGCGGCCCTGTTCGATGCGCGATCGAGACGAGTTGATCGGTTGGGGCTGTGCGACGGCGTTCTACCCGACCATGGTGGGGCCGGCGAATTGCCGAGTCACGTGGATGCCGGACGGCAGCGCGGTGGTGGAGGTCGGCACGCACGAGATTGGGACGGGAATCCGGACGGTGATTGCGCAGACGGCGAGCGATCTGTTGGGGATTGATCTTGACTCGGTCGAGGTGCGGATCGGCGACAGTGAGCTGCCGGCGGCTGTGTTATCGGCGGGGTCGAACACGACGGCGAGCGTCTGCACAGTGGTGGCGAAGGCCTGCGAGGAACTACGGCAGCGCGTGGCGGCGAAAGAGGGAGAGCCGTTGAGCGCGGCGATTAGACGAGCCGGGCGCGGCAAGCCCATGGTGGTGAACGCGGTGAACAATCCGCACGGCGCACCGCCTGTAATTGGGCCGGCTCTGGTACGGCGAGGCAAGACGGTGATGGCGGGCGGCTCGATGATGAAAGACCGGATGCAGTTCGCCTTCGGGGCGCAGTTCGTCGAAGTGCGGATCGATCGATGGACGGGACGGATCCGGGTGCCGCGCCTGGTGGGCGCGTTTGCGGCGGGGCGCATCATGAATCCTCGCACGGCGCGGAGTCAGCTTGCGGGCGGGCAGGTGTGGGGCGTCAGCGCGGCGCTGCTCGAAGCCGCGGATCTAGATGAGCGGCGGGCGCGGTACGTGAACGACAATCTGGCCGAATACCATGTGCCGGTGAACGCCGATATCGGGGAAGTGAAGACATTGATGCTCGATGAGCGCGACGATCTGGTAAATCCGTTGGGGATTAAAGGCGTGGGCGAACTCGGGATCACGGGAATGAATGCGGCGATTGCGAACGCGGTGTACCACGCGACAGGCGTGCGCTGCCGCAAGCTGCCGATTCGGATCGAGAGCATTCTGGAGAGCTGCCGATGAGGTTGATCACGCTCGAAGAGCATTATCGAAGCCCGCAGATCCATGCGGAGATGGGGGAAGCGGCGAATTATTTTCGCTCGATGAACTCGGCCGGAGAGCAGATGGCGCAGCGGCTGGCGAACCTGACGGATTTGGGCGAGCGGCGGATTGCGGACATGGACAAGGCCGGGATCGACTTGCAGGTGCTTTCGCACACCGTGCCTTCGCCCGAGATTTTGGCGGCGCGGCGAGCTGTGCCGCTGGCGCAGCGCGTGAATGACGAAATGGCGGAGGCGGTGAGGAGGTATCCGGCGCGATTTACCGCCTTTGCGACCCTGCCGATTGCAGATCCGGCGGCGGCGGCCAGGGAGTTGGAACGCACGGTTCGGCAGCTAGGCTTCAAAGGCGCGATGATCAACGGAGTGACGCAGGGGCGCTTTCTGGATGATCCGTTTTTTACGCCCATTCTGGAGCGCGCGGAGGCGCTGGACGTGCCGCTGTATCTTCACCCGGCGCCGCCGCCGGAGCCGGTGGAGAAGGCATACTTTTCGGGCCTGGAGCCCGGATTGGCGCGCATGCTCTCGATTGCTGGATGGGGGTGGCACGCCGAGGAAGGTCTGCATACGCTGCGGCTGATCGCCAGCGGCGTGTTCGACCGGTTTCCGAAGTTGCAGATCGTCATCGGACACATGGGCGAGATGATTCCGTTCTTTCTGGCGCGGATCAATGCGGTACTTACGCCCTTCGCGAAGCTGAAGCGGTCAGTAGCGGATTATTTCCACAGTAACGTTCACATCACGACCAGCGGTATCTTTACCGCGCCGCCGCTCTATCTCGCGCTAGCGGTGGTGGGCGCGGACCGTATCCTGTTTTCGGTAGATTATCCATACAGTTCGAACGAACAGGGGCGCGAGTTTCTGGATAAGCTTTCGTTGTCGCCGGCCGATTTTGAAAAGATCACTCACCAGAACGCAGAAAGGCTTCTGAAGTTATGAATGAACGGCTTCCAGCACACTTACGTATACAGCAAATGAAAAACAAACTCGGCGTGCTCGCCATATTTATGGGGTTGTGCGGAGTCATGACGGCGCGCGACCTCCAAGTGGTATATCAGAACAATGATTTTCAACTTACTGGCATCAGTGTTTCCAAAACGGGGCGGGTTTTTGTTAATTTTCCGCGCTGGTCGCCCGAATATCTGAACGCGGTTGTGGAAGTAATGCCGGATGGATCGGCGAAGCCATTTCCGGACGAGAGCTGGAACCGATGGGACCTGACTCCCGAGACGGCAGCGAAGCATTTCGTGTGCGTACAAAGCATTGTGGTGGACGACAATGACGATCTTTGGGTGCTGGATCCGGCCGCGCCGATGCTGATGAGCATTGTTCCGGGCGGGCCCAAGCTGGTGAAGATCGACCTGAAGACGAATCAGGTGACGCGCGTGATCCCGGTCGGCCCCGACGTGGCGAAGACCAGCAGTTATATGAACGATGTAAGGTTCGATCACCGCAATTTCGCGTATATCACGGATAGCGGGCTGGGCGGGATTATCGTGGTGGATCTCTCGACAGGGAAATCGCACCGGGCGCTCGATGGCGATCCGTCAGTAATGCCGGACAAGAGCGTCAAGATTGTGATCGACGGCAAGCCGGTGCTTGGTCCGACGGGAGAAACGCCGGCGTTTCACTCGGACGCGATTGCGCTGTCACCGGACGGACAATATCTTTATTACCAGGCCATCGCCTCGAACGAGTTATATAGAACTAAAACAGACGCTTTGCGAAACCCGAACGGCAAGCCCGTGGCGGAGAAATATGCGCGAACGTTTCCGGTAGACGGCATCTGGATGGATAAGAGCAGTAATATCTATTTAAGTAACCTGCAGGCGAAGGGCGTATCGCGCTTGACGCCCAATCGACATATCGAGACGATGGTGACCGACGAGCGTCTGGAGTGGACGGACACGTTCAGCGAGGGACCGGACGGGTCAATTTACATAACTGCTTCGCATATCAACCAGTCGCCGACTTATAACCACGGAAAAAGCGCCAGGACGGGACCGTATGAGGCTTTTAAGTTCAAGCCGTAATCGCGGTGGGGCCGCCGGGTTCGTCAAAACGCCGGCGGCTCGCAAATCGACTTACTATAATATCTTACTTGTTTTTTTGAGCAGAGCCCGGTTCCGCCATCGCGGCGTGGGCCTTGGCAACCAGCGGATCCGGCAGAGCGTAACCGGCAGCGGCTTGGAACTTGTTTTTGAGAGACCCGGCGACTACGTGATCCTTGCCGGCCATGAGCGCTTCAAACCCATCTTTGGCTACTTCGGCCGGATCGTCCTTTTCACTTGTGCCGAGCTTGGTATCGTCGGCTCCGGCGCGGTGGAAGAAGTTAGTTTCGGTGGCGCCGGGCATCAGGGTGGTGACTGTGACGCCAGTATCTTTCAACTCCTCGCGGATGCTTTGTGAGAGAGAACGGTCGAAAGCTTTGGTTGCGCCATAGACGGCTTCGTAGGGCGTGGGCATGGTGCCGGCAATCGAAGAAGTAATCAGGATGCGGCCGCGGCCACGCGCCACCATGTCTTTGGCGATGTATTTGGTCAAGTGCAGCACGGACATGACGTTCAGCCGAACCATGTCCATCTCTTCCTTGAGGTCCGTTTCGATGAAAGGCCCGCTCACGCCGACGCCGGCGTTGATGGCGATAGCGTCCACCGGCCGGCCGGCTGACTGAATCGCGGAGATGAGTTGGTGAGTGCCGTCGTGTTCGGCAAGGTTTACTTGAACGGGTTGCACGCTGGCGCCCAAGGCCTCCAGATCGCGAGCCGCTGTTTGAATGCCTTCTCCGCCGGATGCGATCAGAAGGTCAAATCCGTTTTGAGCAAATTGTTTGGCGAGCTCATAACCGATACCGCTGGATGCGCCAGTTACGACCGCAAAAGGTCGTGTGGAAGTTGATGTAGCCATTATTGTGTCCTATAGATAGACGGCATCGGGGCTCGGAACCAGAAATGGGAGTTTTACGAGCGTCTGAACGAACTCGACCGAGCGTGGGACATCGGGGATGCGTCCGCCGAACCAGTGCGGATCCTCACGCCAGGCCCAGGTGACGAGCGCGAGCAACGAGCTCGCCCTAGGCAGGCGTATTGAATGTCGAACGCAGCGGTGTAGTAAGGTGGAAAGCATTTGGGCGAGGCACCAGGCAGTGCTGGGCGTTGGGAAAGCTAAAACGTGAAGACAGGAGTCAAACAAAATTCCGATGAGCAGATGCATCGCTTGGATGTCGATTGCTGTATTGGCCGGGAGCGCATTCCAAGTGCATGCGCAGAGCGCCTCGAACGCATTTTTCGACGACGCCGCCGTGCAGCAGATTTCACTGACGGTTGACTCGAACGATTGGGCGGCGTTACTCGCTAACTATCTGGACAACACGTACTACCACGCGCAGTTCTCGTGGAACGGAGTCAGTATGGACGTGGGCATCCGGCAACACGGCGGGGCGACGCGCAGCCCGGTGAAGCCGAATCTGGACGTGAACATCGCCCACTACGAGAAGACGCAGAATTTCCTCGGCATTAATTTCTTTGTGCTGAAGGCGAATAACGAAGATGCGTCAAACCTGCACGAGCCGGTGGCCATGAAATTTTACCGGATGATGGGGCTGCCCGCGCCGCGGGAAGCGCCGGCGCAGTTGTACGTCAACGGTCAGTTATTCGGGTACTTCACCATCGTGGAGCACGAAGATACAAATTTCCTGCAGCGGAATTTCAGAGAGAACGGCGGGTACTTATATGAATGGGAAAACGTCGCGCCTTTTTACTTTAACGTTTTGGGGTCCGATCCATCGGCTTACTCGCAGTTCCTCGATTTAAAAACAAATCAGAACAGCCCCGACTTGACCAACTTCGCGAACATGGTAAACGCCATCAACGATTCTTCGGATGCGAATTTTATTGCAGCCATTTCGCCGTATCTGAACCCGGCATATTATCTGGAATACGCCGCCATCGACAACGTACTGGCCAATTCGGACGGCATTTTGAGCGATGCGAGCGGCATCAATAATTTCTATCTCTACCAGTTCCAGAATTCGACGCTCTACACGTTTATTCCGTGGGACGAGGACGATACGTTCAGCAACGCACAACGCCCGATTACATATGACGTGTCGACCGATATACTTGCCAGCCGGCTCATGAAGATTCCCGAGTACCAGGGCATTTACCTGGCGACGCTGGCCAGGGCCGCGCAGATGTTGGGAGGGACAGGCGGTTGGGCAACGCAGGAAATGAACCGCGAATACAACATCATTGCGGCGGCCGCCGAGAACGATCCGAATAAGCGATGCCTGGTTAGCG
>Ga0070737_10001933_pt1 | contig 26829 bp, 27 predicted proteins | sample Coa_R1_10_FD_66438 | JGI IMG/M metagenome (GOLD analysis project Ga0070737, IMG submission 66438) | Surface soil microbial communities from Centralia Pennsylvania, which are recovering from an underground coalmine fire - Coalmine... | ecosystem: Environmental > Terrestrial > Soil > Unclassified... | reverse complement strand
ATCTTCCTGAACCCTTACCTCGAAGTTGTGGCGGGCATATTCGATATGCCATTCGGCGAGTTTTATGAAGACTACAGCGCTGTTTGGGTAAACCGCTTTATCACTGCACCTCTTCCTTACGGTGTCAACGCTCTCGTGCCGCCAACCGAAATAGGCATACAGCTTAGGGGTGCAGTGCAGTGGGGCGAGCCTGGTCAAAACTTCGATTATACCACTTGGATGGGCAACGGGGCGACATTTTCCAATTGTCCTCCAGGCGCGCAACAAAGCTGTATTTTACCAGGTGACGAGTTAAACAGTCAGACTAACCTTGCGTATCAAAGCAACGGAAGGGGCTACGGCGCGAGGTTCAGGTTCTATCCGTTGCCCTACAGCTCAGAGCTGGGCTACCTAGAACTGGGAGCGTCGACTTATAACAGCCAATATTTTAACCACTTTTGGATGCACGCGTGGGGAGTAGACTTCGTTTACTTTGTTAAAAATCTGCAGGCTCGGGGCGAATATTTGGAAATGTATCGGGAGTTGCCAGTCGGCCTAGGACATGACCACGAAGAGGGCTGGTGGATCGAATTCGGCTACTTTTTAAACGGAATTAGCCTTCCGATGGCAAGTGATGAAGTTAACTACATGTTCCAAAAGTTGGAACCGATCGTCCGTTTTTCCGGTGTCAACCAACCTGCGGTCTTGTTCAGCCAGACGCCCTATGCGTCTTTTGGAGTTCCAGCATACTCATTTGGGTTCAACGGCTCACCCTCGTTATTTGCGCCTTACTCGCGAGAGGTGGCAATAGGTTTAGACTTTTGGATAGCGCCGTCGGTCGTGTGGCAGACCGAGCTCGATTTTGAGCTCCCAGGTAAGGGTGGCTTATATTACGCGTATCCAGGAGTTGCGCCAAACAAGGGAGTACCGGTTGGGCCGACGCCTAATGATAAGGCGTTTTTGACTCAGTTCGCGATCGGCTTCTAGCTCTACGGGGGATCTGACGTGAAGGTACAGAAACTGCTTTACCTATTGAGCGTTTGCATAATGACGTCCAGTGCTGTGGTCGGCTGCTCCAACATGCAGCCGGCGTCGGCACCTCCGGCTAACATCAGCCCTGCCGAGCGCCGAGAATTGTTCCGCAGAGGAGCACAACTGTGGCCAGTCAAATGCATGCAATGCCATAACGCGCGACCCGGCTCCGAGTTCACACCTGAACAATGGCAGATGATCCTTATGCATATGCGGACCCTGGCAAATCTACCGCCTCAGGACGCCCAGGCGGTTTACGTCTACCTCCAGGGTGGGCGGTAATGAATATGAATTTCAGCCAACGTGACTTTGGCTAATCGGAGCGAGCCGCATTTGGGAGATAAGGGGCCGCGGCACGAATGCTCTTTTAGCCCCTGTCTCTCCTCACGACATCACAAATGAATACCCAGTCACCTTGCCAGTCTAAGCATCAGGAATAAAGGCAGGTCTTACCGCATGAAGGCTGCCGGTAAATACCCCACAAGGAGGCTTTGACTTGAGCATGCATATGAAAGCGACACGAAGGCTGTCGTTATGGGCGCTCGCCACCGCCCTGGTTTTAATTGGCACGCGAGCGCTTGCCGCCGACGCAAATTCGGTCAAGCTGGATTACATGAATTTCTGCGCTCGGTGTCATGGGCCTTCGGGACGAGGAGACGGACCTTCGGCGGCCGCGCTAAATCCCAGGCCGCGCAACTTCACCGACTGTGCCACGATGAAGCAGATTCCCGACGACAGGCTTTTCAAGGCGATTAAGTTTGGAGGCGCATCGGTGGGATTGAGCGGAAGCATGCCCGGATGGGCTACCGCCTTCGACGACAACGAAATAAAGGAGCTGGTCGCATTTATCAGAGGATTTTGCAAATGATGTCTCGCGTCTGACGACTCCCTGGGACGATTGCATTGTTGGACAAGCAGCGCGACTCGAGATTGGAGAGCGAAAAATATGAAAGGACGGAGTCCGAAAACCGACGAAAACTTTGACCGGCAGGGAAAAGTCGCAGAATTGATGTGGCGAAGCAAGGCTGTGTTAATTGGACTTGCACGAAGTTGTCTTCCGAACATCAGGGTTTCGACGCCTCTGCCCGGCTCGAGCGTTCTTGTGGGGATTCTGGCCTGGTTCGTGATAGCGGGCGCTTTGTTGATAACCCCGCTCGTTGCTAGCGCCGAAGAGAAGACTTTTTCGCTTACGGCGGAGAATCGGCGCGTAGACATCGGGTCGGGCATGACCTTTGACGCGATGACCTACGACGGCACGGTACCGGGTCCCGTCCTGCGAGTGCGTCAAGGCGACGAGGTCACGATCGACCTGGTGAACCAGACAACCGACGCGCATGGAATAAACATCTACGCCGCCCAGATAGAACCGAAACTGTTCGGAGAAGGGCCCGAAAAAAAGACCCACTACCGTTTCCGCGCCGACGTACCAGGCGTGTTCGATTACCATTGCAGCGCCCATCCAGTGCTGGACCACGTCGCTGGCGGGATGTTCGGCATGATGATCGTCGAGCCCAAAGACGGCTGGCCAAACGGCGACGCGCAAGAAGTTACACTGGTTCAGAACGAATTCTATGGGCTAGCTGACGAGACCGGACTTATCCGCCCCGATCATTCCGAGATGGTCAAGGCCGAGGCCGAATTTTTCGGTTTCAACGGCGGCGTAGCAAAATACGACCTCAACCACCCAATCCCGATAAAGGTCGGACGGCTCGTGCGCATCTTTTTCCTCAACGCAGGCCCCAACCTATATTCGAACTTCATGGTGGACGGCGTAATCTTTAGCACCGTCTACCGGGGCGGCAATCCTCAGAACGCGATGCACAACATCAAGAGCGTGACACTCGGCCCCGGCGAGGGAGCTGTATTCGAGTTCACCGTGAACGCACCAGGAGATTATCAGTTCGGCGACGGCTCGCTATCGCACAGCTACAAGGGCGCACGGGGCATCTTCCGCGCGACACATTAGCTTCTGCAACCTTTGAGCGATCGCTACAGAATCGAGCAGCTCCGCTCGCCTCAAAAAATGGCGAAGCATACGCAACAGACAAACGTTAAAAACTCACTCAGAACAGGGTAAAAGCGAGCAGATCTGGCAAAACGATCGGCCCGTTTCCAGCCAAGAAGGTGCTCTGCAAGGCTGCAATGAGGTAGGGCGTGACAACGATGTGGGCGATGAGGCGTACGGCAACAAGCATGCTCCGAATGTCGACGACGAAGCTGGAAAGTAGAAACACGGGCAGAAAGGCGGTGAAAATTGCCACCTCGCGGGCGACGAACTGCCTTTTGCCTGTTGTCGAGATCGAAAGCCCCATCCCGAGCGAGCACAACAAGAAGCGCGAAGACGCGACAAGCAGAAACTAAAAATGATTTGTTTCGACGGAACGCCGAACGGCCATGCCGCTATCGTAACAGCGGAGCAAACCTTTCGAACACGTAGGCTTCAAGCGGCTGCATCCCCATAAGTTTCCCTGCCTACCTCGATCCTCCCGGCACCGCGATCGGCTCCTCGTTCGATAGAGCTGCAATTAAACCTATAATGGCAGTCTCCCCAGCACTGTCGAAACGGACGATACTGGTCACGTCTCTTCACTTGGCGGCAAATCTCACCCGACAAAGCGCCTGAGCGCTGTGTTACGCGCGCTGGGACCACTTTACTTACCTGCTTAAGCTGGATTGTCGTCTCGGAAGTTCGCTGTTTCGTGTTTGTCGCTTGCTTAGCTTTGCTGCCAACACCCAAAGCCCTCAATGTGGTTTTCGCTCGGAAGCTGGCGGTCTATGGGAAAACTTCTTGACAGCCTGACGATTTAGATTCACGCAGTCTGGTCACCAAGCATCTACCTATACGCGACGCACAAGAATTCCTTCACACGCTCACAAGCCATAGCAAAGCTTTTTGGGAGTCGGTCGAAAGTTAGTCAAGCTTCTTTCTGTATCCAGCGGCGCCAGGTCGTTGTTGCGAAAGGAAACAGGGAAGCAAAACACAGACGTTGCGCAACGAGAAAGCGCGACTGGTTCGGAAATTGCGTTAACTGTATTGTGACGAAAGCATCTCAGTTTGGAGGTAGCAGCAAATGGGTTTGCAGTCAGTAGACGTTGTCGTCCTAGGTGCTGGAGGCGCGGGCTATCCTGGGGCTTTTTTGATGGACCGGGCGGGATTGCGGGTTGTGATGGCCGACCCGATCGGAAACCTTGGCGGAGATTGCCTGGCCGAGGGTTGCGTGCCTTCAAAGGCGGTCCGAGAGGCAAGCCTTGTTCGAGCGACCGCGCGCAAGTATGACCTGTTCGGCCTGGCCGGAGAGCTACCCGAGGTCCATTGGCAGAAGGTGCTCGCGCACAAAGACCGCGTTCAGCGCACGCGCTACGCCCAACACCTCGAAGAGATCCAAGACTCTGGGGTGACATTTCATAGCGGTAAGGGAGTGATTACGGGCGAGCGAACGGTTGAAATTACTGACGAACAAGGCGTCCATCGCTACGAATTTCGCTATCTGGTTATCGCCACCGGCTCGCGACCTCATCGATTAGCGATCCCAGGCGCAGAACTCGCAATAACCTCGCACGATTTGTTTCGGCTCGGCGCCGACCTTCCCTTTCCGCGAAAGCTAGCCGTGTTGGGCGGCGGATACATTGGCGTAGAAGTGGCCTCGATGCTCGATAATTTCGGAGCGCAAGTTACGGTACTTGAGATGATGCCGCAGCTGGTGCCGGGCTTCGACCGCGAGCTTAGTGAGCAACTTAGAGAGCAGCTTTCGAAGAGGATAAGAATCGAGGTCGAGGCTCGCGCAACCGCGATCGAGAGGAGAGCTGACGGCAAACTTTGTGTGCGTTATCAGAAAAACGGGCGCGATCTAGAGGTAGAAGCCGACGCCGTTTTGATGGCGACCGGCCGCGAACCGGTCCTTCCAGATGGGGTCGAGTTGCTGGGTCTCGAAAAGCATGGCTTTATCACGGTCAACGAACAGATCAAAACCAGCAACCCGGCAGTATATGCTCCGGGCGACGTCAACGGCCGAAGCATGCTTTTCCATTCCGCAGTTCGCCAAAGCCTTGTCGCTGCACATAATATTTTGGCCGGCGGTCAGCCTGCGGACCGCATGAACTTCGATAGCGTTCCCCAGACCGTTTTTACTGAGCCGGAGGTCGCTTCGGTCGGTCTCGACGAGGCGCGCGCCGAGCAGATGGGGCTGCGATTCGAGGTGCACCGCTATCCGTACCGGGTCGATTCAAGAGCGCAGATATTCGGCGAAACAGAAGGTTTTATAAAGCTGCTGTTCGAAACAACGACCAGGCGGCTTATCGGCGCGCAGATACTAGGCATGGATGCCGCCCAGCTTATCGCGCCGCTGGCGCTGGCGGTCGAGCGGGGACTTGACGCCGACGCTCTGGCTGAAACCGCTTTTCCCCATCCGATGCTGTCCGAGGGAATCAACAAGGCCGCACGAATGTTTAAACCCTAAAAGATAAGAGCGATTATCGCCACAGCTTCCGAATGGCACCCAGCAACCTCGAGCGCCGACAAAAATGTGCGAATTGAGGTAGCGAACCGTTTTCTCCGCGTTACTTTCAGCGATCTGGCCAATCCGCGATCTCGCTGCACCCGACCGCATCGATAAAGCTCGTGGCCAGGGATTCGGAACGGACCATTGCGGAACAAAGTTCGGCATCCTCAAATAAGTTACGCTTTCCTGAACGCGAAGAACCCCAGCCTATTCGGTTCGCCTCCAGTTACTTTTTGCACAAGCTGGGTGGGAAAGTTCGTTTAGAGGCTGGCGCAGGCCACGGCGGGACACGTCGCCTGGGGTGGCCTGCGCTTGCTCCCTTAATCCGGTTAACGTTGCTTTCGATGCTTTCAAAATACGATTAGCGGCTTGATCACACCGTCGAGCTTTTTATCCATTATTTCGAATGCTCTTTCGAGCTGGTCGAACCGGAACGTATGGGTCGTCATCCGGGTCGGATCGACCTTGCCCGACATCAGCACGCGCAAAAGTCGCTCCATCCTGAGCCTGCCTCCTGGACAGAGGCCGGTCTTGATCGTCTTTTCGGCCATCCCCACACCCCACTCGAGCCGAGGAATCATCACGAATTCTCCTTCGCCGTGGTAACCGGCGTTGGAAATCGTTCCACCTGGGCGAGTGACGCGCACGGCGTCCGCGAACGCCTTGGTCGAGCCGATAGCCTCGATAGCGCAGTCGACACCGCCGCCGCTGAGGCGCAAAATTTCCTTTACAACGTCGCACTTGGTGGGGTCCAAAACGACAGTTGCTCCGTACGAGCGGGCAAGCTCACATCGGCTAGCCACTGGATCGACTCCAATCACCATACCAGCGCCGCGCAAATTAGCGCCCGCTACCGCCATCAGACCTACTGGCCCAAGCCCGAAGACAGCGACCGTGCCGCCGATCGGAATGTCACCATTTTCGGCAGCCATGAAGCCCGTTGACATCATATCGCTACAATAGACGGCACTTTCGTTAGGGACGCCGTCGGGGATTTTCGCTAGGTTTGCGTCGGCTTCGTTGACGTGGAAATACTCGGCGAAAACGCCGTCCTTGATATTAGCGAATTTCCAGCCGCCAAGCGGCCCTCCGGATTGACTTGGATGCCCGGCCTGAGAGGCTATATCGCCCCAAACAGGGGTGATCGCGCCGACCAGTACGCGGTCACCCGGGCGAAACAGCTTCACCTCCGAACCAACTTCTTCGACCACGCCGACCGCCTCGTGCCCAAGTGTAAGGTTTTCGCGCGGCCCGATCGCCCCGCGCACCGTGTGCGTGTCAGACGTGCAGATAAGGGCGCACGCGGTTTTGACCACCGCGTCCATCGGCCCCGCCTTTGGAATAGGCTTTTCGACGAAGCCCACGCTCCCGATCTTCTTCATCACAAAAGCTTTCATAGTTTTGTCGGCCATGTCTCGCTCGCCTCCTCATAATCACTGCGTTTACGGCGTTCCTCGCATCTTCAAAAATGCCGTCATCACTCGCGTCATATGGTCCAGGTCAACTGGTTTGGAGGTGTAAAAACTCACGCCTGCGGCCCGTGCGGCGCGCTCGGTTGCGAAGTCGTGCCGGTCAGCGACGTAAACCAGCGGGCAACGCGGCGCCAGATCCCTGAACTGTCGAACCAGATCGGCCGGACGGTCTCCGAGCACCGCATCGTCCATGACTACGAGTCGAAGCTCTGGATGTCTCAAAACTTCAACCACCGAGGTCGGGCTGGGATAATGTCCAACGCGAAATCCGAAATTGCGGATTCTCGTCCCCAGGTTACCGAATAATGGGTCCTCGGAAATAATCACAACGTGGATAGGAGACGCCATAATCATGCCACTTCAAACAAGCGAGAAGACCGCCGCCAGAGCCCGCAAAAGAGCTCGAGCCTCCGGACACGAAGCCAGCCAATTATGTGCTCGCTTAGTCTGAGGGCCGTCGCTCGCATACCTATACCATCCACTGACCCCCCAAGCTTTAAAGCCCGACCTAGCTCCTGTGCTGTAGCCTGCCTCTTTCGAGTAGCCTCAGCCTCATTGATGACAGCACAAGTCGTGCCTAGAAATGAAATCCGCCTTCTAGATGCTACGAGTGGCTCCAAAGGCGCCATCGACATGGCGCGAGTTGCGCCATCCGGTTCACGAATCAGGCCTTTCGTTACAAACGCGACGAGGGATGTGATAAACTACGCTGCGACTAGCTGAGAAAGCTAGCTTAGGAAGCCAGCCATGTCGGAATCGGGGCAAAAACTTCACGCAGCTGAACCGCTAGTAGCTGAGGTTGTGCGCCGAGGACCGCCTCGGTACTATCACCTGCTTTGGGACGAAGATCTCGAAATGATGCGCCCGCTTTTCGAGGCGCTTATCGAGCATCGCCAAGCGGTCGTCGCCTACTGGTATCAGCTTTACGCGCTGCACTTCGCCGACGAACGAACGCTCTCCGAGCAGGAATTCTCACGCCTGTTCGAGCCTGCCCTGCTGCGAAACAAGACGGCTCTCCTGCACGGCGATATGGACCGCTATGCCAAAGAGGTCAGGGTGCTCGGTGAAGAATTGGTTCGAAAAAACGTGCCGCTTCAAGAGATAATCGCCTCGATGCATCTTTTCGAGCAGGCGGCGATGGCGTTTTGTCCCGAGAGCTTGAAGTCGCGAGTAGATATCGCCACCAAATTCGACCAGCTAAGCCATATACGCGTAATTCTGCTGGTCGATACATACTGCCGACTGGGGAATGCGCTTACTCGCGCGCGCCTGACTGGGCTTGAGCGCGAGCTTAATTCGCTTGCTGGAACCAGGCGCCAGAACTTTCACGGTCTTGTCGGGTCAAGCCGGGTTATGCAGCGGCTTTATGAGCAAATCGAGGCCGTGGCGGCCACGAGCGGCACAGTTCTAATCGTCGGAGAGAGCGGTACTGGCAAAGAGCTCGTAGCGCGGGCTATTCACGAGTGCAGTCCCAGACATTCGGGTCCGTTTGTTCCTTTCAACTGCGCCGCTATCCCGAAAGACCTTGTAGAGAGCGAACTTTTTGGCTACCGGCGCGGCGCTTTCAGCGGGGCGAACACGGAATATCTGGGCCTGTTTCGCGCGGCAGACGGCGGAACCTTATTTTTGGACGAGATCACCGAAATGAGCATCGAGGCACAAAGCAAGCTGCTGCGAGTCTTGCAGGAATACGCCGTTCGACCGATCGGCTCAACCAAAGAAATTCGCGTGGACGTTCGGTTAATCGCCTCGACGAACCGGGAACCCGAGCAAGCGATGGAGGAAGGACGACTGCGTCACGACCTGTACTACAGGCTTACCGCGGGCGAATTGCGAGTGCCGCCGTTGCGAGAACGCATCGACGATATTCCCCAGCTCGTGGACCACTTTATTGCGCTTTTCAACGAAAAACTCCGCCGCCGGCCACCTGTGGAGGGGATCCAACCCGCTGCGCTCGAGGCTTTGATGCGTTACCACTGGCCGGGCAACGTCCGCGAGCTTGCGAATACGATCGAAGCTGCGATCACCTTCGGCCGTGGAGCGACGATCGTCCTCGACGATCTGCCGCCACGTATCACCCGGATGCCGTCACCAGTCGAGGACCTCCCAAAGGTATCTTGCGCCGCAACTTTTGCCGAAGTGGAGCGCGAGCTTATCGCCCGGGCGTTAGAGCAAACCAACGGCAACAAAGTGCAGGCAGCCAAGCTCCTGGGTATTTCGCGCAAAAAGCTTTACGCCAAGATTAAGAAGTACGGCCTTGCTTGCGGCCCAAACGACGAGGCTGACACTCAAGACGAGCAGTAACTATCATCGCGGTTCCTCCAAGCTCCGGGTGATAACACCTATAAGCAAGCTTGCAAGCGTGGCGATGCCTTTATCCTCGCAAACCTCCACACGCGTGTACGGCTTTCGCCAGGCCAATAGAAGGCCTTGGCTACGAAAACTCGCAATTTAGCTCGCTACCGTGTGCGAACGCTGCCGGCTCAGTATGGCACGCACCCGGGACGGCTCCCCAAGGTCGCTCCACTCGACGCCGTGGACCGGAATCGTGACCAGATTCATACCGTGGCGCTCGAGGACGTCTGCCGAGAAATTAAGCGGACGCACGGCCGCGTAAGCCTCGGCAACAGCCGCACGTTCTCTCGCGGTATACAACTTCTCTCTGATTTCCTGGAAGATTACATAGGTCGACGGCGAAGCTACCATTATTTGCGAAAGCATGGTCACGACGCGCCCCGCGAAGACAAAGCTGTTCCACAGCGCGCCGCGCTCAAAAAGCTCGAGCGCCTTTTCGCGAGGTGGCTTTTCCCAGAAGCGTTTAACGTAACGGGCGGATCCCCAGTCGCTGCCAATATGTTCTCCAGGCTCGATCCATCCGTACCCGCTCTCTACCCGGTCCGGAACGATCCCCATCATGACGATAAATTCCGGCCTGCCCTCCACGAGCTCGAGGGCGACCCTAACTTGCCTGGCAAAAAGCGCCTCGTCGCTTACGTAATGGTCAGCCGGAAAGACAACCACGGACGCATCAGGCGCGGCAATCGCAAGCTTCATGAGAGCATACAGTAGGGCTACTCCGGTGCCGCGGTCAGCAGGCTGTACGATCACGCTTCGCGGCGGTAGGGAACCAGTGACCCGCTCACTAAAGCGCATGTGAGCCGCCGACAGCAGGACGTGAACGTTCTCGATTCCGACAGTAAGTGCCGCACGCTCGAGCGCGTGTTCAATCAGAGTTTTGCAGCCAACGAGCTGGCAAAACTGCTTTGGCACTTCTACGCCGTACAACTCTCGCACAAGCGGCATAAGCCGCTCCCCCTTGCCACCAGCCAGGACCAAAGCGAAAGCATTGGTTGACGATTCTCGCCGCATAACCAGGCCTCACCTCACATTTTCACCGACCAAACGCGCCAACGCTGACAGCTAAAACGAACCAAGTTGAGCAAGCCTATTAAAAAGCAAAAACTTTGCCGTTCGCGGCACGTCGATCTGAAAGACCACACACGGTTGCGGTCGCCAAAATGGCCCAGACGTGACGGTTTATTGCACCAGCAAGCGAAGACGTCCGGCTAAAAGCTGCGAATTACTGATACACAGGTGTATACGAAGAATGTTTAGCCGAACGCCCCAGTTGCGACCGTCTCGTTTCGGCGCTGGCACGAGATTCGCTCTTTTGATGTGAGAATCAATTCGGTTACGCCTGCAGGCAAGGGAGGTGTTCAATGGCTTTTCCGTTCAAAACCATATTGGTTCCTATCGATCTCGACGATATGTCGAACGCGGCTCTGGAGATTGCAGTCAAGCTGGCCCGCCAAAACCAGGCCAAGATGCTGCTGCTCTATGTGGTGACGTTACCGCCCACGGCCGAGCCCACGCTAGTCGATGTATTTCGCGGGCAGGAAGAGGAGGCACGCAAAAACCTCGACAAAATTGCGAGGGAGCAGCTTCAAGGAATCGAACACAAGGTTCTAACAGAAGTAGGCGCTCCGGCTAAGGCTATCGTGCGGGCAGCACAGCGAATGGAAGCGGACCTTATCGTTATGGCGACCCACGGGCGCAAAGGACTGTCGCGGATGCTCTTGGGAAGTGTAACCGAGATGGTGCTAAGGGAAACACCATGCCCCGTGCTGTGTGTCCGTCAGGAACAGTAGGGAACATTAGCACAGCCAACGATAGTTTGCCGGATAGCACCACTCCAGAGAGTATCTAAGCGGTGACGCAGCGCGCAGAACACAACGAGCTCGACCATTTGGCCCGGCTCAAGCAGGCGATGATGCGACCTGAATTTTATCCCGAGTCGCCGAGCGAGATAGAGTTGCGAGAAACCCATTTATCGTGCGTTTTTCTCGCCGGCGAGTACGCCTACAAATTCAAAAAGCCGGTGCGGTTCACCTTCATAGACTGCCACACGCTCGCCTTGAGGTATGCGCTTTGCCAAAACGAGGTGACGCTCAATCGGCGCCTTGCTCCGGATGTCTACCTGGGAGTGTTTGCGGTCTCTGAAAAGGACGGGCGGCTGACGATGAGCGAATCGGAGTCCAAAAAGTTCGACCCCGGTGCATTCGAATATTTGGTCAAGATGCGCCGCTTGCCAGAACAGCTGACCCTCAAAGCGCTCATTGCGGCAGGACAAGTTGATGGAGACTTGATGCGCAAACTGGCTCGCCATCTTGCCGCATTCCACAAAACCGCCGGCACTGAAAAGGCCCAACAGTACGGCTCAGCTTCCGCTGTACTACAAACCGTTACAACGAATCTGACCGAATGCCTTAATCTAGTTGGCTACACCGTGGGCGCAAACGACCTTGCCTCAATTGAAAAGTTTTTCCGCGACTTCGTTCTTTCCCATAAGGAGTTTTTGGACGGCCGAGTGCGCCTCGGCGAAGTGCGCGAAGGACATGGCGATCTGCGGCTCGATCATGTCTATGTCCATAAAGATACGTTTTCGATAATCGACTGCGTAGAGTTCAGCGAACAGCTGCGTTACGCGGACGTTGCCTCCGAAATCGCGTTTCTGGCGATGGAGCTTGACCTGACAGGCAAGGAGGAGCTTGCCGACGAGCTGGCCGAAAGTTATTCCGTCGAAACGCAGGATGAAGGCTTTAAGCTTCTCGTCAACTTTTACAAATGCCATCGCGCTTGCGTAAGGGGAAAGGTCGAGAGCTTAAAAAGCCTCGAAGAGGAAGTGGCGTGGGACGAGCGCGACGCTGCCCGGGCCAGGGCAAGGGCCGCATTCAAACTGGCGGTTCGATACGCGCAGCGAGGCAGCCCAGTTATCGTAGTGATATGCGGCTTGTCGGGCACGGGCAAGTCGACTGTGGCAGCCGCTCTCGGCATGCGCACAGGATTCACCGTACTGCGGTCCGACGCGATACGCAAGCAAGTTGCAGGCTTACAGCCTGAAGCGCGAATGCCAACGGCGTATGGGACCGGTATCTACTCAGCCGATTTCGACCGCGTAACGTACGAGGCGATGTTACGCTCGGCTCGCGCGCTGCTGAAATCCGGTCGCGGGGTGATACTCGACGCAACCTTTAAAAGACGCGCCGATCGTCAGAAGGTATCAGCGATGAGCAGCGAAATTGGCGTGCCGGTGCTGTTCGTCGAATGCACGGCTCCCTTGGCGGAAATTCGCAAGCGACTGGCAGCGCGCGAGCAAAGCTTGCACGAGGTGTCAGACGCAAACTGGGGCATTTTCATCAAACAGCAAGCTGAGTTCGAACCTCTTACCGAAATGGCTTGCGAAAACCACATCGTTGTGGATACGACAAGCGGTCTACAGCAGGTGCTCGTTGCAATCGAACATGCCCTGGAACGACTGTATGCGACAGCACCGCGATCGTCTTGACGTAAAGACCTAGCACTTGCAGAAAGGAGTTTACGCCGTGAAAGTGGAGCAGATAATGAATCGGTCGGTCGAGACGGTAAGACCGGATGATTCGTTGAATAGAGCCGCCCAACTTATGTGGGAGTGCGCATGCGGTGGGCTGGCGGTGGTGGACGGCGACTCCCGGCCGGTTGGCTTTTTAACCGACCGCGACATCTGCATGGCGGCTTACACACAAGGCAAACCGCTTGCGGAACTACCTGTTTCGATTGCGATGGCTCGCAAGGTAATCGTCTGCAAGCTCGAAGATGACCTGGAAGAAGCGATCAAGTTGATGCGGGAAAATCGCGTGCGCAGGCTTCCCGTCGTCGATCACGAGGGCAAACTAGCCGGGCTATTATCGTTGGATGATTTGGCGCGCCAGGCTGCGCGACCGCTTCGCCACAAATCTAACCGCCGAATTCGCGACGTGCTCGCCGAAGTCCTCGCGGCAGTATCGCACGAAAAGCCTTGAAGGGTAGTCCCACCAAAAGACCTCTTTTGGACCAACGGCGAGAGATTAGCCGCTGGTCGTGAGCCAACATAAGTACCGCGCTGCGCTAAGGCGCGAGTTGCGCCCAAAGGCCACCGCCCACAAACCAGGGGAAAAGAAGCTCGACGCCACCGGAAGTTGCCTCCTGTGGCGCCACAATGCAATGGGGAAGTGTTTCCGACGGCGTCAGCTGGTACGAGGTTATCACAACAGGTTCCCCTTAAGCCTTTGACTACAGCCCATAATTGGCGCTCCTGAAACTACCTACGTCCGTTGGCACGGCTAATGCTCCTTTCTTCAGGTGACAAAGTACGGCATGTGATGGGGCCGTAAGCTGCCGTGGCACAACCGGACAGCTCCCGGGCCTCGATACTGTACATGCTGGTTGGAGGTCCAAAGCCATGGGAAGACCAAGAATTGTCGTTTTGGGTGGCGGATTCGGTGGCCTGGAGGCCGCTTTTTATCTGCGCTACAAACTCGACGACAAAGTTGAGCTTACGCTCGTGAGCGAGCGCGATTTCTTCATTTTCAAGCCAAACACCGTGTACATCCCTTTCGGCGAAGATCCCGAGCGGTTCAGGCTCTCCTTACGACCGGCGGCTAAGCGGAAAAACATCGATCTTGTCATTTCCCGCGTCGTCGGAGTCGAGCCTGAAACCAGCAAAGTTCATCTGGTCGACCGGGAACTTCGTTACGACTATCTAATCGTCGCAACTGGCGCCGACATGCGGCCATCCGAAGTACCAGGCCTGAAAGAATACGCCGTAACCGTTTGGACGCCTGAGGAGATGATGGCGCTTCGCCGGGAGCTCGCGCGAATCGCTGAAGCGGCGAGGTCCGGTCGTCGTCAGAAGATTTTGTTCCTCGTACCGCCAAATAATCGGTGTTCAGGGCCGCTTTACGAGCTTTGCCTGATGACCGACACCTGGCTGTCACGAAAGGGGCTACGTTCCGCAGTCGATCTTACCTGGACAACTTACGAAGAAGGTTATATCCAAGCCTTCGGCCCGCGCCTCGATACCGTTGTAACGCGCGAATTCGAAGAACGGGGTATCGAGGGGCACAAGGGTATCGTGGTTACAGGAGTGGAACCGGGAATCGTTCATTTTCGAACTGGCGAGCGCTACCCATTCGACCTCTTGGTAGCGTTTCCGCCCTATGTTGCGGGTCTAACTTACGATTCGCTCGCTAGGGACGACCGCGGTTTCGTCCGGGTGGAAGCCGAAAGCCGTCGAGTAAAAGGCCAGGCGGCAATTTTTGCCGTGGGAGACGCGGCCGATTTCCCCATCAAACAAGCCTTTCTTGCTCTGTTACAGGCGGATGCGGCGGCCGACCATATCGCATCCGAAATCGAAGGCAAAACGCCCAAACTTAGCTTCGAACCGATGAGCATGTGCGTGATGGAGGAGCTGAACCGGGCGACGTTCGCGCAGGTTCCGCTGAAATACACCGGCGACCCCTTAAAGCCGGTCGACGTAGCAGCGGAAGATACTGCGGAATACAAGGTCGGCATCTCGCCGCTCTGGCGTCTTGGTAAAAAGATTCTTGGCCTGTATACACCATGGCGATTCGGGCACGGCGAACCGTTTCACGCGGGGTTCGCCTGGGAAGCGATGGACCTGGGTCTTAAGGTGTTATCGCGGCTTCTTGCCGAGTAGAGCACGCCTTATCTTCTTGGCGTTGTGAAACGCGGGCAGACAACCGCCGTGACCGCGGTCTCGGGCGGCAAAAGTAAGTACGCCAAAAAAACAGTCGTTGCGTCCGAACACCGAAAAGCAAACTCTGCCCGCAGGTGTTAGGGCCTCACGCCATGACACGCAGGCGTTTGACTTCAGCTAAACGTGTAACCCCGTGGCACCTTTTGCACCACGAAGCACTAGGCTTCTGTAGCAAAAGGTAACAGTCTGGCAGCGCCATGAACGCGAATTATCGTTCGTTGTCGACAAATCATAGCTGGAACAGCAATTGCGTTGAACTCACAAATGGACAATCCAAACCGGGAACAGGAGGACAACATTGACAAACGAACAGAGAGAAGATGATCGGCTCCGACATCTTCCAGTGAGCGTGCGTCAGAACTTTCAAATCAACGTTTTGGGGGAGCAAGTCAACATGGATTCGATGCGACAGTATGGCCTGGTTCGTTTGGCAGCCGCCAAGGCAGCACTTTTCACGTTGCTGGTTGTGGCGGCCGTCGCGATGACTGCCTGGCAAGTCCTGGCTCAACTCCCGACGCCGCCTGAAACTCCCTCGCTGGAAGACAAGGGCGTGGGACCGATAAAGGAAGTAAAACTTGGGGCGATCGATCCCCAATTGGCTGCCAAGGGCGAGAAAGTCTTCGCGACCCATTGCTCGGTGTGCCATCGCCTTGATTCTCGCTACGTGGGTCCTCCGCTGCGAAACGTCACCAAGCTGAGGTCGCCGGAATGGATCATGAACATGATCCTCAACACCAACGGGATGATCATGAACGACCCTGTGGCGCGCGATCTAGTTGGCAAGTATGGGTCAATTATGACTGTAAGCGGCATCCCTCCCGACGACGCCCGAGCGGTGCTCGAATACCTGCGCCAGGTATCCGAACAGCAACCCAAGAAATAAGTTCAACGCGCGCCAAAAGGTAAAGAAAAAACCGGTTCTCTTCCAGCCAGTTACCGTGAAGCACCAACACGGAAAGGAGGATAGCGATGAAAACCCAACGGTTTACGGCGGCTATACTCGGCTTAGCAGCCCTGGTCCTGAGCGCGCTCATTGCAGCTTGCAATCGGCCCGGGACGAGCGCCGTGGCGAAACCGGGGCTCGGAAGCGCGCAGGAGCAGGCGGCCTTACAAGTCTATGTTCCGCCTGGCAAGTATGACGAATTCTATGCTTTCTTATCAGGCGGTTTCAACGGCCAGATCGATGTCGTCGGATTGCCGTCCGGGCGCTTACTTCGAATTATCCCCGTGTTTGGCGTGAATCCCGAAAACGGTTACGGCTACTCCGAGGAAACTAGGGCTCTGCTGATGACCTCCCACGGCTTTGTGCCCTGGGACGATACGCACCATCCGGAGCTTTCTCAAACTAATGGCGTTCCTGACGGACGCTGGCTGTTCATCAATGGCAACAACACCCCGCGTATCGCACGCGTAGATTTGCGCGAGTTTCGCACCGTCGAAACGCTGGAGATCCCCCACGTCGGCGGGCTGCACTCGGCTCCGTTCACTACCGAAAATACCGAATACATAGTCGCTGGAACCCGTTTTAGCGTCCCCATTCCGCAAACCGACATGCCGATCGCCGACTATAAAGGCCATTTCAAGGGTACGCTCAACTTCATAAAGGTGGACCCGAAGACGGGCAACATGAGCATCGCCTTCCAGATCCTGATGCCAGGCTTCGATTATGACTTAGCCCATTGCGGCAAAGGTCTTTCTCACGGTTGGTGCTTTTTCTCGACGTACAACACGGAGGAAGCCCACACCCTGCTCGAGGTCAATGCTTCCCAATTCGACAAAGACTTCATCGCCGCGGTCAACTGGAAGCGAGCAGAGCAATGTCTTGCGCAGGGTAAAGGCAAAGACATGCCCGCGCACTACTTCCACAACTACGTGGACCCAGTAACGCACATCGCTAAATCCGAAGAACTCACCCAAACTAAGGTGCTCACCCCTGACACGTGCGATGGAATGGTCTACTTTTTGCCGACCCCAAAGTCGCCGCACGGTGTCGACGTCGACCCCACGGGCGAATATATCGTGCCAGGCGCCAAACTTTCGGCAACGATTGCCTATCATTCCTTCAGCAAGATGATGAAGGCGATCCAAAACAAAGACTTCGAGGCGCCGCAACCCAACCATCCATCCTACGGGATACCGGTGCTTAAGTTCGAGTCGGTCGTAGCCAATCAGGTGAAGAACGCTTGTCTGGGACCGCTGCATAACGAATTCGACGGCCAAGGTAACGTATATACGTCATGCTTCATCAGCTCCGAAATCATCAAGTGGCGGCTCGATAATGCGCAGGTCGTCGACCGTATTCCGGTTTACTACTCGATCGGGCATCTGATGATTCCTGGAGGCGACTCGGCCAAGCCTTGGGGCAAATACGTGCTAGCGCTCAACAAGATCACAAAGGACCGTTACTTGCCGACAGGCCCTGAGCTCGCGCAATCGTGTCAACTGATAGACATTTCGGGCAACAAGATGCGCATGCTGCTTGACTTTCCAACGATGGGCGAGCCTCACTACGCACAAGCAATACCGGCCCAACTGGTCATGCCTAAAAACCTTAAGTACTACGCCCTTGACGAAAACAAAAATCCCTACGCCACCAAAAGCGAGAGCGATGCGCGCGTCGAACGCCAGGGCAACGTGGTCCACGTTTATATGACGGCGATCCGCAGCCACTTCGTGCCGGACAATATCGAAGGCATCCGAGTTGGCGACGTGGTCTATTTCCACGTGACTAACCTCGAGCAGGACTGGGATATCCCGCACGGTTTTGCAGTCTTTGGCGCGAAAACGTCGGATCTCTTAGTAATGCCCGGCGAGACTCTGACGCTCAAATGGGTGCCTGAGCGCCCGGGTGTATATCCTTTCTACTGCACCGACTTCTGCTCAGCTTTGCATCAGGAAATGCAGGGCTACGTACGAGTCTCGCCCGCGGGCTCTAACGTTGCCTTAGTGTGGCACGGTGGTGGCAAGTAGACCTGGATGGGTTTACCAACTCGGCGTGGGGTTTGGACCTTAAACTTGAGTTCCGACCCCACGCCATCGCCCTTCGGCAACTTTTGCGGGCCAATACCGCCCGTTAAAAACACCGAACCGCCGAATGCTGGCAGCATAAGGTGGGAGCTTTCCCCGCAAAACGTGTGTAACTCGATATGCCATTTGAGCAGGTTGGGAGCGAACGAGAATAGCGCTAAACAGTTCAAGCGCTCGACAACTGGCACTTAGCAGCAGAGTGTTCTTTCTACAATCGGCGGGCGCTTGGCCAGGCTCGGAAATATTGCTCGGCGAGCCTAAGCGGAGGAACTGAAATGTACGGCAAACTGCAACGAATATCGCGCGTCTTGCTTGTGCTAGCTGCTCTTAGTCTGTTACCGGCTTTTTTTCTACCGCTTTGGAGTTACGGATTTAGCGCACTCCAGTACCCTGAGGGTCTTATGATGTGGATTTATGCAAACCACATCTCAGGTCGAATCGACCTGATCAATGAGCTCAATCATTACATCGGGATGCGGGAGATCGTTGAAAGTGGATTTCCCGAGCTCAAAATAATACCTGTTTTACTGGCACTACTGATAATACTCGCGATCGGCATCGCTCTTGCTGGTGGTCTCAGGTCGCTTCTCGTGTGGCAAAGCCTGTTCGCGATCGTCGGACTCGGCTTGCTTGGCGACTTCTATCATTGGCTCTACGTGTACGGTCATGACCTCGATCCCCATGCGGCCATCAAGATACCCCCATTTACTCCACATTTGATTGGCGCGTATACGTTCCTCAACTTCCATATCATGGCCTGGCCAGATTGGGGCGCGTTTGCGATGGTCTTTTCGTTCGTGCTCGGAGGAATTGCGCTGGTGTGGGAACTGGCCCATCTGAGCGCTCGAGCGTCTCTTTCCGTGTCAGGGGTTGCCGAGGTGGGTCGCCCGCAAGACCGAACACAGCGGCGCTCGAATTTTTCCCAGTAGGGCGGCAAAGGCGGGCAAACGCTTCGAGTTTTGAAGCGAGTTCAGTTGGCACCGATCGAACGATCGCCAGGTCGGCACGGGCCGTCAATCCAGGAATCAATCGATATAAAACTCGAACCCAGAGTTGAACGACATTCTAGATTACCGTGATGAAATTTGATCCGCTTTTCACAGCACAAGCGTCGATTCCCGGTACGCGGTGGGTGGAGCTGCATTTGATTATGCCTGTTATCGTGATGCTCGTCGTTGTCGGTTGCAGGCCGGCTCCACCTTATCCAATTCACTTTGGTAGCGTCGAGTGCGCATACTGCCATATGGTCGTGAGCGATCGGCGCTTTGCGGCTGAATTGGTAACTAAAAAGGGGCGCGTGTATTATTTCGACTCGATCGAGTGTTTAGCGAGCTTTGTGGCCGAGCGCCAGGTCGCGCAGGGCGACATTCATTCGATGTGGGTCAGCGACTTCGCGCATCCCGAGCAACTGGTTCCTGCTCCTTCCGCTTTTTATTTGAAAACGCGGCGCCTGCATAGTCCGATGCAGCGAAACTTAATAGCATTTGCCAGCTCCGCTGACCGAGCGCAAGCGATAATGAGCCTTGGCGGCACTGAACTGTCATGGCCAGAAATCATCGAGGCCCAACACTCTCCAGGGTCTGCGAAAACGCCAGGCTGAAAGGAGCTAAGCGGGCAGAACCTTCTAAACCGCAAGCGACGCAGTTATGCGCCTGCCGCAACTGATTTCAAACTCGATCATCGCTTTTGCGGTCTGGCTCGTCTTGTGGTCGCTGGCGGGGCGAGCAAGTGAGTCTGCGCCGAACGGGACGACGAACAGTCAAGCGTCTGCTGCTACCTTGGTAGTTTGCCCCAGATGTGCGATAAAGCGTCTGAGCGATGCTCTGCGGGAGGCTTCAGCTGGGGCTAAAATTATTTTGCAAAGCGGAATCTACAACGAAGGCGAAATGACGATCGAAAAACCCGTAGCGATCGAAGGGCAGGATTGGCCCGTGCTCGACGGAGCGGGTAAGAATCAGGTTCTTACAGTCAAAGCTGATAACGTGCGCCTGAAAGGCCTCGTAATCCGCAATTCTGGGAAAAGTTACATCGCTGACCTGGCCGGGATCAGGGTGGAAGGCGCTCGCAATTGCGTCATAGAAGGCAATCGGCTGACCGACAACTTCTTCGGCATCTACTTGGCTTCGAGCGCCAACTGTGCAATACGCGGCAACGAGATTCGCGGCAATGCCGTCTCCGAGGTGTTCTCCGGCAACGGCATCCATCTTTGGAACTCGAACCGTATCACCGTCGAGCGAAACCACGTGACCGGCCATCGCGATGGACTTTACTTCGAGTTTTTGCACGATAGCAATATCCTAGGCAACGTTAGCGAGAATAATGTCCGCTACGGTTTGCATACCATGTATTCCGCCAATAATCATTACTCGCAAAACATACTTCGCGCTAACCATGCTGGTGTGGTGTTGATGTACTCAAGAAAGCTCAAGGTGGTGGCTAATCGCTTCGAGGATAACTGGGGACCAGCCTGCTACGGCGCCTTGCTCAAGGATCTTGACGAGAGCGAGCTCGAGCGAAACTTGTTTTTCCACAATTCGGTTGCGCTTTATGCCGACGACGCTAATCGCAACCGCGTGGCAAACAACAGGTTTTACAACAACGGCTTTGCCTTGCGAATTATGGCGAACGCTAACGGCAACGTCTTTTCTGGGAATTTGTTCGAGGCCAACTCTTTTGACGTAACCACAAATTGGTCATCTGGGTCGACAAGCTCGTTCGACGGTAACTACTGGGACGATTACCGCGGCTATGACCTTAACCGCGACGGGATTGGCGATGTCCCGTTTTGGCCAGTCAGGCTTTTTGGCCTGCTACTGGAAGAGTACCCGCAAGCGATCGTCCTTTTGCGCAGTCCGTTTGCCGAGCTGTTGGACGCCGCCGAGCAGGCTATCCCGGTGCTTACACCTCACAACTTCGCTGACCAAAAACCGCTGATCGCGAGACCACCGTGGTCGAAGTCGCAAACGTCAAAAAGCGCTTTGGCTCAGTAAGCGCTCTCAACGGCATCACTGTCACGATTAGACGCGGCCAAATTACCTCGGTGGTAGGGCCAAATGCCGCCGGCAAAAGCACGTTTTTAAAATGCCTGGTCGGTTTGGTCCGTCCTGACTCCGGCGAAATTCGGGTGGGCGGACACGACGTCAACCGCGACTGGCGCTGGCGACGCCTGGTTGGATACGTTCCACAGGCTGTCCACTTCCCAGAGAACTTGTCACCACGCGAGCTGTTCGCCTTCTTTCGTAAACTCCGCGGAACGCCAGGAGCCGACGGTCGCGAATTAATCGAGCTGCTCAACCTCGAGGCAAGTCTCGATCGCCCAGTCCGCCAGCTTTCGGGAGGGACCCGCCAAAAGGTCAACATCGCGCTGGCGGCTATGTTTGATCCCGAGATACTGATCATGGACGAACCAACGGTAGGCCTGGATCCGCTCACAAGTCAGCGTCAAAAGCGATGGCTGGAGCGCGAACGGGCGCGAGACAAGACGATAATTTTAGCCTCGCACGTGATCGCCGAGGTTGAAGAGCTATCAGACCGCGTGATTTTTCTCCTCGAAGGCCGAGTGTATTTCGACGGCGCGCCTCGCGAAGCGATACAAATGACTGGACAACCGACGCTCGAACGCGCGATCGCCGCGATGATGGAGCAGGGCTCGTGATGCGGCAGATAGCGACGCTGGCCCGTTATAGCGCGCTGGAACTGGCGCGCAGCTGGTGGACCGCCTGTTATTGCCTGTTTTTCATGGTGCTCGCATTTGCGTTTTTCGCCTTCGGCGAGGAGCCAGCGCAGGCGGTTGTAAGCGTGCTGAACGTCGTACTTCTTGTAGTGCCGTTTGTGAGTATCGTGATGGGCGTGCTGTCGTTTTATACCGCACGCGAGTTCGCTGAGCTGTTGCTCGCTCAGCCAGTAGGGCGGTTGACCGTTTTTTTCGGCCAATATATGGGCACGGCCGCGTCGCTGGCCCTAGCTTTCGCGATCGGCCTTGGAATTCCATTCGTCTGGTACGGATGGAATGCGCGAGAGCAGTCGGGTACGCTCGTAGCGCTACTGTTTGGGGGAATACTTTTGACTTTTATCTTCGTGGCCTTGGCCTTCGCGCTCGCGGTGCGCACCGAAAATCGCCTCAAGGCGTTGGGTGCAGCGATCTTCTTGTGGCTCTTTTTTGCGCTTGTTTACGACGGACTTATACTCGCTGTGATCGTGGCCTTTAGCTCTTTTCCTTTGGAAAAAGTGCTTTTGGGACTAATCATTCTCAATCCGCTGGACCTGGCGCGGATCTTGATACTGCTACGGCTTGATGTAGCTGCCCTGATGGGGTATACGGGCGCGCTCTTTAGACAATTTTTCGGCAGCCCGCTGGGCATCGTGGCCGCCAGTGCCTGTCTCACCGTTTGGATGGCCTTGGCGGTGGCAGTGGGAGCTAGCACCTACGTGCGCCGCGATTTCTAAAGTCACTACCTTTTTGGATGCAGCGATGACAATCCAATTGACGGATAGCGCAGAGATATCTCTGTGCGTTTCACAAAACTCTCGAGCCACAATAACTTTTTGCATTTCCCGCACAAATTGTGTGGCACTTTTTGTTTGCACTACCATCTTGCCTTAGCCTTCGCTTTTTCGCTAAAAACGCGCGCCCGCTCAGCATCTAGAAGCTGGGTAACAACTGGAGAGCGGAAATGCGCAAAGCTCGCGCGGACAAAGCAAAATAGTTCGCTATCGCGCAGTGCCAAGATGGTTGCCGAGCGAGCCTCGCCCAACAGCAAAGCCATCTCGCCGGTAATCTCCCCAGTCCCCACTTGCCCCACCAGAGTTCGCTATCCCTCGGGACCCATCGTAAAAGCGCCCGGCCGTCCGGACGGTACGAAATAGGCTACCTCTGCTGCATCGCTCATGAAACAGTGTGCATCCGCTGGTAAGGCTAAACCACTCACTTGTTTCGCACAAAATTACAGAGAAATCCTTGTGATGACCTTGCACCAAAAACTCGCAAACCAATAACCTTGGATGTATTCTCGCCAGCCCGTTTGGGTCGGGAAAAGAGCTCGTTACAGCTGGCTGTCGAAAGACATCAGTGTTGGTCATACCTTCGACGCAACTCGCTACATCCAGTGGCCGACACGAACGCGTGATGTTGTAAAAATCAAGGTCGCCACCAGTTTTGCCAACCGCCCTCATTGCAGCTAACGGCTCCCATCAGCGCGAGCGTCCGTGTCCGACATTTAGCGCGCACAACTGACGAGTGTGTCCGTGTGAAGGCTACCTTACGTTGGGCACGACCGCCTGCGGCCACATTAATAGGCAAATCGTTATTATTTAAAGAACATAGCGCCGACCAAAATTAGCACTTGCAACTCTCAAAAGATTCTATGTTCTAGCGCGATTTTGCACGACAGAATCAGCAGTATCCGCTCTGCGAGAATACGAATGGCGAAGAATCAATATCACAGCCGTATATTCGACTAGTAACGCGATAAAGTACACATGTAGACTTCGAACTGGTGTCGAGTAATACGAAATGATGAAACCCAACGTTGCTATCGAAAACAGCAGTGTTTCAAGGCTGCGGAGAAGGTGGCAACACTGCGAAAGATAGGCTGGAACAAAGACGTACAGGGGTAAAGTAAATGTTATTTCATTGCTCCATGTTATCGGTGAGACGAAGAGAGCGATTATTAGCCAGAGACTGAAACAAATCCCATCGAGCTCCACGCTAGCCGGGCGAATCGGGGTAGCAAGGGCCGCTAAGAGAATTGCGCCCAGTGAGAGAAGGAGGTAGGCAGCTAGGATCCAATATGGTTGTTGTGCTGGTGGCAGTCGTAGAGCGTCGGCGGCGGAGAAGGCTTTGAGTAAGAAAGAGAGAGAACGTTCGTCCCGCGCCCAGTCGGGAGTATGAAAATAGGGCAGGGCTCCAGAGAAAAGCGACTCGAGCCATAGCGTGGGGCCGCTGAGTAAAAGTCCAAGTAAGGAGAAAACGAGGCTCCAGACGATCACGTCGAAGCGCCGGCGAAATAAAAAGTACCCTCCAGCAGCCGCTGGATATACTTTGAGCAGAGCTGCGAGCGCCACCATTAAACCTGCCAACGCGGCGCGCCCCTGATTTGCCAGTACCCAGGAAGCGAGCAGCAACGCTAGCAGCATCAAAGTTGGTTCCGCCTCGTACAACGTGCCGTAAACTAGATGAGGAAAGAGCAGCACCACCGTACCGAGGCTAATGACGAATTTGGTTTCGACGTCGCGTCGGAGTTGACTGAAGGCAAGAGCAAGAACTACTAGTAGTGCCGTTACTTGAAGCGCCTGCCATATCCAATAGGCTAACCGCTGGTCAAGATTGGCTAGCGGCGCGAACGCAACGATAAAAAACGGCGTATAGTTGCATCCGAGCCGCCAGGGGTTTAGTCCGTGGTTGAATTGGCTCCACCAAGTAAAGTACGTACCGAACGCCATTTGATCGTAACGGGTCCGGCTTTCATACAGCGCATGTCCAATTGAAATCACGCCAGCTAAGACAAACAGCTTGACGGCTGCACGTGCGTGATGGCGGAAATCGTGAAACCTCACATTCAAACTAAACATGCGTTTTATGTTCCTAAAAATCACGTGGCTTTCAAGGTTATATCCGCGCCCTTGAGCCGGGCTCAACCCAAGGTCGGCGCTGTGCCGCTGTGTGCGTCGGCCTCGAAGCGAGGACGCAGCTCAGCGATCCTGCTGTCGAAATCAGGGAGCGCGCGAGCAACTTCAGTTACGAGTTCTATCACCGCGCTTACAGCCACGCTCACGTTTGGCGGCATCAGGGTGCGCGTCTTGATTCCCAGGGTTTGCAGTCGATGTCCCATCTCCGGCCTAAAGCCAGTGGCACCAATAACGATCGCAGCCCTGTGCTGGACCCAAACTTAAGATGCTCGGGACCTGCAGGAGAGCCGCTAAAGTCCAGCGTAGCCGTCTCTTCGGCAGCCAGCTGCGCACAGTCGGAAGTAATCGCGATTCCCAACCTTTCACATCCAGCTACCTCGACGGCATCAGGCCCGAGCGAGGGAGAGTAAGCTGCTTCAACTGATCCGGTAAGGCTTAGAGAAGAATTCTGCGCGATTAGATTGACACGTTTCGGGCCCACACGTTTCGGGCCCATACGACCTGAGGTGCGTGCCATCATCAATTCTTATTCGCCTGTCACGCGCTTCGCCTTCCTCGCCTAAGGCTTAAAGCTCGATGGCGGAGCGAGAAAAGGCAAGGGAACCGTCACGGCGTTGTACAACGCTATGCGCGGGCCGTACGCGGCCTCGAAAAAACCGATACCCGTGGAAGGCCGGATTAGGTTGGTTCGATTGAAAATATTGATGACCGTCAGTTGGTCCCAGGCTTGACCGATACCTGGAATGTTGAAGCTGCGCCCGATGCCGAGGTTAAGCCACCACCATATCGGTAGCTGCTCGGTGTTGGCAAAACCGCCACGGTAGCCACTGCTAAAGATCCCATCAAGGCTCAGCAGGTATTTGCCCCAACGATAGACTATCCCCCCGTTGACGCCGAAAAGCGGCTCATGATCTAGAATGAAATAATGGTCGGCCATGTACGCGAGCTCCGCAGCCGTGAAGTTGTACTGCCCGCTCGCAACCCCCATCTCCTCGTCCCGCGCAACGGTGAAGTTAATTCTGACCGTCAAATCTTCGCTGTTATAGGCCAGCGTTTGCTCGAAGCCCCATCCGTAGCCATGGTCATAGTTAAACGGGATATAGATTGGGACGAAGCCAAATTGCCCTTCGTCAAGGTAATGTCTGGATAGGCGGAAGTAACTGTCCTGACCGAGAGTGAGGTTCGGCGTCAAATGATTCACTACTCCTGCGTCCCAGTACCAGTCGCGCTCCGGATAGGGAAAAGGGTTGCCAACCTCGCTGAGCGCGGCGGTCGTACCGGCGAATTTCTCAAAACTCACCGGTGAGATTCCTGAAAACGGTGGTGGCTGGAAGTATCGCGCAAATCCAGCGTGAAGGGCCGTGGCGCTCGTAGCCTGATAGAGCAGATTGATGTCAGGACTAATTTGATTTCCCTTGACGAAGCCTAACGCTTGGTCGAACCTTGCACCGTAGGTGGCGCGCAACTTCTGGGTTATCTGCCAACTGTCTTGTAGATAGATGCCGAGAAGCGTATCCGCGCCGTAAAACTGATCGTAGATAGCTTGCGGCACCTCGCTCGTTTGCTGCCCTTGGCTGTTGACCGGGAAGACCAACGAATAGTTGGTCGACCCGATGTTGTAGCGGCCCGCATAAAAGCCGAACCCCAGCAAATGGTTATCTGTCAACTGGTAGGTCGCGTCTCCTTGGAGCGTGTTGGCAAGGTCAGTGTGGTAAACATCAGAAGCCACACCCTGGTAAATCATATCTCCGATTGGGTCGGGCGTAAAATGCTGAAGGTTGTAATGCCCACCGTAGGCGATTTGATAAGAGAACGACGGTCCGACCGTACCAGATAACGCGAGCAAACCGAAGTAGTCGTTCTGACCGAGCCCCGAGTCGATCATCGTGGAAGGATAGTTCGCGGGATTAACACCTGCAAGGTTGTAAAGCACGGGCTGGTTCGGAACGTTGGGAAACTGGTTGTTCATTACTGTAATTCCAGTAATTAAGCTCAAGCGGGCGCTCGGGCTCAGCTCGTAGGTAAAGTATCCGAACCCCTGCCCCTGGTTGGTATAATCGTGAATCGGCATCGGGCCCGGAGTGGCAGAATCCAGGCCGAGCGCCGAGTACTCATAGAA
>Ga0070737_10001931_pt1 | contig 26862 bp, 21 predicted proteins | sample Coa_R1_10_FD_66438 | JGI IMG/M metagenome (GOLD analysis project Ga0070737, IMG submission 66438) | Surface soil microbial communities from Centralia Pennsylvania, which are recovering from an underground coalmine fire - Coalmine... | ecosystem: Environmental > Terrestrial > Soil > Unclassified... | reverse complement strand
TGTTCCCCGGGCTGGCCATCACGGTCTGGACGCTGGGCGCGGCCCTGCTCGGCGACGGCCTCGCGGCCCGCCTGCGTGGCGAGAACGAGGGCAGGCGGTAGATGGCCGAGCCGGACAACGATGCCGCCCTGCTCCGGGTCATTGGGCTGCGGACCCGGCTGGATGTCGGCGGGGCAACCGCCTATCCGGTCGACGGGGTCAGCTTCGAGCTGCGGCACGGCCAGACGCTGGCGCTGGTGGGCGAGTCCGGCTCCGGCAAGTCGATGACGGCCCTGTCGCTGATGGGCCTGCTGCCCCGGGGGGTCGCCCGCGTCGCCGCGGGCCGGGCGGAGCTGGACGGCCGCGACCTGCTCGCCCTGCCGCCGAAGCAGATGCGCCGGATGCGCGGGCTTGAGATCGCCTACATGCCGCAGGACCCGGTGAGCGCGCTCAACCCGGCGCTGACCGTGGGCCGCCAGGTCGCCGAGACGCTGCTGGTGCACCGCACCGCCGGCCGGCAGCAGGCGCTGGCCCGGGCGGAGGCGCTGCTGCGCCGGATGGGGCTACCCAACCTGCCGGACGCCCTGGACGCCTACCCGCACCAGCTCAGCGGCGGCATGCGCCAGCGCGTGGTGCTGGCCATGGCCCTGATCGGGAACCCCAAGGTGCTGATCGCCGACGAGCCGACGACGGCGCTCGACGTGACCACGCAGGAGCAGATCATCGAGCTGCTGCTGGACATGCAGCACGAGACCCGGCTCGGGCTGATCTTGATCACCCACGACATGGGCGTGGTGGCCAGGATCGCGACCGACGTGATGGTGATGTACGCGGGCAAGCCGGTGGAGCACGGGACGGTGGACGAAGTGTTCGAGGCGCCCACCCACCCGTACACCCGCGGGCTGCTGGAGTCCGTCAGCTTCGAGGCCCTGCCGCCCGGGGCGCGGCTGCGCTCGATCGAGGGCGTGCCGCCGCCGCTGGACCGGCTGCCGGCCGGCTGCCCGTTCCATCCGCGGTGCCGCTACGCCATTCCGGTGTGCTCGGCGGAGACGCCGGACCTGGCCGCGGTGCCGAGCAGCACCTCCGTGAGCGCGTGCCACGTGGCCCGGGACGGAGCGCTGCCGCCGTTCGAGCTCGGTCCGCGCGTGGGCGGGCCGCAAGCGGGGCTGGCCGGGGAGGCACGGAGATGACCGAGGCCGCGGCGCCCCTGCTGGAGTTGCGGGAGGTGGACAAGACCTTCACCCCGCGCCGGGGCCTGCGCAATCGTTCCGTCCAGGTCAGGGCGGTCCAGGGGGTGAGCCTGGCGCTGCCGCAAGGGCAGACGTTCGGGCTGGTCGGAGAGACGGGAAGCGGCAAGTCGACGGTCGGCCGGCTGGCTCTCGGCCTGGAGCGGCCGACCCGCGGCGACGTGCTGGTGGACGGTCGGCCGGTGGCGACGCGGTCACGGACGGAGGAACTGCGGCTGCGCCGCAGGCTGCAGGTGATCTTCCAGGACCCGTACGAGTCGCTGAACCCCTACATGACCGTGCGGGAGACGCTCGAGGAGCCGTTCCGCGTGCACCGCGCCTACGACAGGCAGCGCACGCCCGCGGCGATCCGGGAGCTGCTCGACGTGGTGGGGCTGTCGGCCAGCGCCCTGGACCGGTCGCCGCAGCAGTTCAGCGGCGGCCAGCAGCAGCGCATCGCCATCGCCCGGGCGCTCGCGCTGCGGCCCGCCCTGCTGGTGGCTGACGAGCCCACCTCCGCGCTGGACGTCTCGATCCAGGCGCAGATCCTGAACCTGATCATGGACATCCAGCGGGAGTTCCGCATGGCGATGCTGCTCATCTCGCACAACCTGCTGGTCGTCCGGCACGTAAGCGCCGAGGTCGGCGTGATGTACGGCGGCCGGATCGTGGAGACCGGGCGTTCGGAGGCGGTGTACCGCTCGCCGCTGCACCCGTACACGGTGGCGCTGCTGTCGGCGATCCCGCAGGCCAACCCGAAGAAGGAGCGCGCAAGGCGGCGGGTCAAGATCCCCGGCGAGCCGCCTGACCCAGCGGCCCTGCCGCCTGGGTGCGCGTTCCATACCCGGTGCTGGATGGCGGTGGACCGGTGCCGCACCGACCGGCCGGCGCTGAGGGTGGTGCGCGGGCACCTGGTCGCCTGCCACCGGGCCGAGGAGGTCACGGTACCGCAGGTGCCGGCACAGCCGGAGGGACGGCGGTGATGGCCGAGACGGTAGCTTTCGCGCACGCGCTCATCTTCGACGGCGACTCGGCGGACCTGCGGGACGGATGCATCCGCGTGGCCGGGGGCTCGATCGTCGAGGTGGCCGGACGGCCCGAGCCGGGCGACCGGGTCATCGACTGCGGCGGCGGCACGGTCATGCCCGGCCTCATCGACGCGCACCTGCACGCGTACGGCGCGAGCCTGAGCCTGCTGGAGATCGAGACCGCACCGCTGAGCTACCTGGCGCTGGCCGCGGCCGCGCGGCTGGCGGCCGCCCTGGGCCGGGGATTCACCACCGTCCGGGATCCCGGCGGCGGCGATGCCGGGCTCGCCCGGGCGATCGGCGAACGGCTGACGCCGTCCCCCCGGTACCTGTTCTGCGGGGCCGCGCTGAGCCAGACCGGGGGCCACGGCGACCCGCGCGCGCCCGATGTGGACCTCTGCTGCGGCGGCGGGCGCATGTCCGAGGTCGTCGACGGGGTCGACGCGCTGCGCCGCGCCGTCCGCGAGCGGCTGCGCAGCGGCGCGCACGCCATCAAGATCATGGCATCGGGCGGCGTCATCTCCCCGGCGGATCCGCTCCGGGTGCCGCAGTACTCACCGGAGGAGATCCGGACCGTCGTCGAGGAGGCCGCCCGCCGGGGCAGCTACGTGGCCGCCCACGCCTACTCGCCGGAGGCGATCCGCGCCGCGGTGGCGAACGGGGCCCGCAGTGTCGAGCACGGCAACCTCCTGGACGAGGCCACCGCCGCGCTGATGGCCGAGCGCCAGGCCTTCCTCGTGCCGACCCTGGTCACCTACGACGCCATGGAACGGCGTGGCGCAGGGCTCGGCCTGGCGCCGGCGGCCCGGGCCAAGAACCGGGAGGTCCTCGACGCCGGCCGGACCGCGATCCGCCTGGCCCGCCGGGCCGGCGTCAGGATCGGGTTCGGCACCGACCTCATGGGCGAACTGGACGACGAGCAGCAGCACGGGCTGCGCCTGCAGGTTGACGTCGAGGGCCCGCTCGCCACGCTCAGGGCGGCAACCTCGGTCAACGCCGACCTGCTCGGCCGCGGCGACCTGGGCTGGATCCGGCCGGGCGCGGCCGCCGACATGCTCGTCCTGGACGGCAATCCCCTCGACGATCCCGCGGTGCTGTGGGCCGGTCCCGAACGCCGGGCCGTCTTCCAGGCCGGCCGCCGGGTGGCGCCGCGCGCCGCGTGCCTGGACCTGTGATGGCCGCGCACCCGGCGGACCTCGACCTGCTGCAGGCCGCGGCCGCGCTGCGCTGCGGAGAGCTGTCCGCGGCCGAGCTCACCGCGGCCTGCCTGCAGCGGATCGCGGACAGGGACGGGCGGTTCGGCGCGTTCATCCGGGTCTACGAGGACGAGGCCGTCCGGGCGGCGCGGCAGGCGGACCAGGCCCGCGCGGCGGGGGCGGCCGGGCCGCTGACCGGCCTGCCGATCGCGCTGAAGGACGTCATCGGCGTCGCCGGGCGCCCGCTGACCGCCGACAGCGCGGTCCTGGAGGGCAACGTGGCCGGTGAAGACGCCACGGTGTGGGCCCGGCTGCGCGCCGAGGGCATGGTCCTGCTCGGGCACCTGCACTGCGGCGAGTTCGCGAACGGCATCTGGGGCGCCAACCCGTGGGGGCCGGCGTTCTCGCCCGGCGGTTCCAGCAGCGGTAGCGGGATCGCGCTGGCCGCCCGGATGGTCCCGGCCGCCCTGGGCACCGACACCCGCGGCAGCATCCGCATGCCGGCCGCGTTCACCGGGGTCAGCGCGGTCAAGCCCACGTTCGGCCTGGTCAGCACCGCCGGAGTGATCCCGTTTTCCTACACGATGGACGCCGTCGGCCCCATGGCCAGGTCGGCCGCCGACTGCGCCGCGCTGCTCGCGGCGATGGCGGGGCCGGACCCGGCCGACCGGGCCACCCTGGCCCAGCCCGCGGGCCAGCCCCCCGGCGGCCGGTACCCGACCCAGCCGACGCCGGCGGCGCGGCCGCTGGCCGGGACCAGGATCGGCATTCCCCGCTTCGGCGACCCGCCGTCCCCGGGCGTCGCCGAGGTGTCCGGCCGGTTCGCGGCCGAGCTGGCCAGCCTCGGCGCGGAGCTTGTCGCCTTTGACTGGCCGCCAAGCCCGCTGGAGCGGGGCGGGCGCAACACCGGCGACTGGATGCACATCCTCGGCGCCGAGGCGCAGGTGATCCACGAGCAGTTCGCCGACCGCGCCCACCTGTACCGGGACGAGTTCCGCATGCTGATGGCGCCGCTGCAGCCCGGCCGCGCCCGGGACTACGTGCGGGCGCAGCTGGCCAGGGCCGAGCTCGCCCGCACCTGGACCCGGCTGCTCACCACGCGCCGGCTGGACGCGGTGGCCCACCCGGCGTGCAACGACGAGCTGTTCCGCACCGATGCCGAGGTCACCTATGCCGCGCTGCCGCGGCTCATGCTCGGGGTCTGGAACGACACCGGGTTCCCCGTCGTCAGCGTCCCGGCCGGGCTGAGCCCGGCGGACGGCTCACCGGTCGGCATGCAGCTGGCGGGCCTGCCGTATACCGAGGCGGCGCTGCTGCAGATAGCGGTCGACTACCAGGCGGCCACGCCGTACCACCGTGCCTGCCCGCCGGACCTCGACGACGGCCCCCGCTACCGGCCGCCCCCGCGGCCCGCCGCCGGGCCGCAGCCCCCGTACCGCCCCGGCCCGGGCATGCTGGAGGCGATCATCCCGGCCGGCCCCGGCTGACCGGCGCTCACCCTGCCGTCCTCGCTGTAGAGCATGTTCTGCTGGCAGGATGTAATGGCGTATCGGGTGGCGTTTCGCTTGCCATAAGCCTCTCAACGGGTATCCCGACTTGCTCGGCCGCGAAACGCGTGACGAGTTGGCGGACGCGCTCATGGGGCATCCGCCGTGAGCCGACCGAGGCCTAGGCCGACAGGCCGTCTGCGTTCTCCAGCTGGAATTCCCCGAGCTACTGACGGTTAGCGTTCGACATCCGCCCGCGGCCGCCGGTCCGGCGCGCCCGCGTGCGCGCGGGCGCCGGCCTGGCATGGCACCCGATATGACACCGTTGCCATGTCACGGCGCTATTGGCTGCTCCCTTGCCGCCGCGCACAGGCGGCAATCGGACCGCAGGTAGCTTATGCTTGGCCTTAAGGATCGGCTCAAGGTTGGTGGTGGCGGTGGAGCGGTTCGTCGGGGTGGAAGAAGCCCGGCCGGTCCTCGGGCAGCTGGCCGAGGAGGCGGACGATCACATAACGTAACAAGACTCGCATGCCCGGACGCGAAACCGGAGCCGATCTCCGCCGGTGATCACCCTCTTTCAGACGGCATTGTCACCAGCCCTGACGAATACCTCGCCGCACCCGGCCCTCAACACAGACATTCAGCATGGTTGATAGACCGCTCATTACCAGTTAGGCGGCGGGCGACGAGGTGACGGTCATCCACGGGGACGGTGATCACTTCACGCTGATCGACCCGCGCAGTCGCGTCTGGGCCGATACCTGCCGTCCGATGCTGGCCGCGCTGGGAAATCGCCGCGGCTGACATCGTCCGCCGCTCCCGTCGCCCGGGCGGCCGGTAGCTCCGATCGGTCATGCCTGCCTTGGCGCTGCCGCGCCGGGCAGCGGCGCTGCCGCCTCCGGCGCCTGGTCGCCGAAGACCCGGCCCATGGCGGTCAGCAGGTCCGGGCGGCGCCGGTGGATCAGCCACAGGTAGCATGCGCCGGCCGCCAGCCAGCCGAGCGTGATCCAGGGCACCAGGTTGCCGGGATAGGCGGGCACGGGCCAGACCAGGCCGTAGATGGGCAGCAGCATGAGCACGGCGCTGACGGCGGGGAAGATGCCGTGCCTGACCGGGGAGAACTCGGCCGGGTAGTCGCGCCGGTAGAAGCGGATGACCGCCGCGCTCATCAGGATGTAGCAGATCACCATGGCCAGCCCGAGGATAGTGCCGGCGAAGCCGTACACGCCCAGCGGGCCGATCTGGCTGCCCACCCCGAGCGCGTAGGCCAGCGAGAACAGCATGTACCCGGCCAGGGCGGCCTGCGGGACGTGGCTGCGGTCGGTGGTGCCCAGCATCCTGGGCAGGATGCCTTCTCGGCCCATCGAGAACAGCACCCGGACGAATGCGTTGCATCCGGAGATCAGGTTAGCGAACTGGCTGTTGAGGACGGTCAGTGCCAGCAGCCAGGTGAATCCCCAGTAGCGGGAGGCCAGGGTCAGGAACGGGTTGCCGTCGGCCACGAACGCGCCGACGTGGCCGTGGCCGTACCCGATGGCGGCCGCGTACCCGCTGAACACGTAGAAGACGCCGATGACGCCGACGCCGGTGAACAACGCGACCGGCACGCTCCGCCGGGGAGCCTTGGCCTCCTCGCCGAGGGTCCCGGCCGATTCGAAGCCGATGAACATCAAGATTCCCCACAGCATGCCGGTCCCCAGGCCGGAGACGCCCTTGAGCGAGTGCGCCGGGTCGAGCGGCCCCAGCGACAGGCCCTGTGCCCCGCCCTTGGCGAGGATCGTGCTGAACAGGCTGAGCATGACGCCCACTTCCAGGACCAGGAAGACCAGCGCGGTCTTGGCGGACCTGGAGATCCCGGCGGCATTGATGCCCCAGATGACGGCCACGAACGCGGCCGTGATCAGTTCCCATGCCAGGTGCACGTGGAACTGGGAGGCGATGAAGCCGGAGGTGAAGGAGCCGATGGCGGCGAACAGCATCGGGCCGACCATGCCGTAGCCGAGCAGCAGCAGCCAGCCGGACAGGAAACCGCCGTCGCGGCCGAACCCCTGGCTGTTGAACGTGTACACGAAGCCGGCGGCCGGCAGCTTCCGGGCGAACGACGCCACCGTGTTCGCGACCAGCAGGCAGGCCACCAGCGCCAGGACGATGGCGACCGGCAGCGCGTAGCCGACCCCGGCGGCGGCCGGCTGAGTGTTGAACGCCACGCTGGTTGCCGGTCCCATGAAGGCCATGGCCATGGCGACCGCGCCGACCACGCTCAGCGCGTCTCGCCGCAGGCTGCCCGGGGAGGTTCGCGGGTGCGGGTGTGATGCCATAACGGGCTCCTAGGGGTGCATGCGGTCATGCCGCGGGCCGGATCGGTCAGGAGATGCCGTCGACTGGGCGCGCCTCCTGGTCGTACCGGGCCAGCAGCTCGCCGGTGCCGGCGGCCAGGCCGGCGATGGCCTGGGTGCGGGCCCGGGTGACGAACGTCTGCGGGCGGAAGCAGAAGACGACGGTGTCGCCGGGCAGGGCGCCGTGCCGGCGGCCGCCGGGGATGAGCGCGTAGTAATGGATCGCGCCGTCCGGCGCGGTCCGTGCCGGCAGGCGCCGGCCCAGCAGCGACTCGTCATGCCCGCACAGCGCGGTCAGCGGGTAGTCGCCGAGCACCTTGTCGACGTAGTAGCCGCCAGCGAAGACGTAGGCGTCGTCGCCGTCGAGATGCGAGACTTCGGTGACGTAGACGATGGCCGGGATCTCCGGGGCGCCCGGGTCGAACACATGCAGCGGGGTGGTGCCGTGCAGCGCGTTGCCCGGCTCGGCGTGGGTGGCGCCGGCCTTGGCCAGCATCTCCATCGTGCCGGCCGAGGTGGTCCCGGGCGCGTTGACCTGGGTAATCTCGAAACCCGAGCCGCGCAGCCTGCGTGCGGCCTCGGTCAGCGTGGCGAGGTTGGGGGTGCCGGATACGGTGCGGGTATCCGGGTCCGCGAGCAGGCAGGGAAACGTCGTCACGCCGGCGACCCGGACGCCCGGGAGGCCGCCGGCCGCCCTGGCTGCCTCCTCGATCCCGTCCAGCGGGAAGCCGCCGCCGTGCCCGAAGTAGAACTGGTCCCCGGGGGCCTGCACCCGCAGCAGGACATCCTGAACCAGCCCGGCGCCGCCGGCGGCGGCCCCGATCCGGCGAGCCGTCTCCATCGAGAACACCGTGACCACTTCGGGCCGGGCCGCGACGATCACGGCTTCCGAGCCACGGTGCGGCTGGACCAGGTGCCCGGCATGCCCGACCGGTATGCCGTGCCGGGTCTCGGCCTCCAGGCACTGGGCATCGACCGCCACGGCCGACGGCAGGCCCGCCCGGATGGCGGCCCGGCAGGCGTCCGGGTTGCGGCCGAACTGCTTGGCCATGAAGTACACCCTCAATCCGGCGGCGGCGGCGGCCTCGGCGAGCACGGCAGCGTTGGCGGACAGGGCGTCCAGGTCAATCAGGTACGTCCCGGACAGCAGCCGGCCTGCCTGGTGGGCACGGACCGCGGCCAGCGCCAGCCGCGGATTGTCAGCAAGAAGGCGTCCCAGGAACATCCGCTGCCTCCGATTCGGGTCGCCGCAGCTTCTCCAGCGCGGCCGGGGTCGGCAGCATCGCCGCGTCGCGGCCGGTGATGCCGAGGCCGAGGTAGGCGGTGCCGCACGCTGCCGCGACCGCGCCGAGGGCGCCGGACAGGTTCCCCAGCTCGGCCAGCCGCAGGTCGGGAAGGGCAGGCACCAGCTCGCTGAGCCGCTGCCGCACGCCGTCCAGGCGCGCAGAGATGACCGGGGTCAGGCCGCCCCCGATGATGATGGCGTCCGGCTCGTAGGCGACGGTGGCCGCGGTCATGATGAGCAGCAGCGCCCGGTCGAACTGCTCCCGCAGCTCGCCCAGCGCGACCGGCGCGTGCGGCGCGAAGATCTGCTGGGGCGCGCTCACCGGGGCGGCCAGCGCCCGGGCCCGGCGCATCAGGCCCGCGCCGGACAGCACCTCCTCGGCCGTTGCCCCCGCCGGGCCGACGGGCAGGTACCCGAATTCGCCGACCAGCCCGGTCCGCCCGCGCAGCAGCTGCCCGTCCAGCGCGACGCCGGACCCCAGCCCGGTCCCCACCGTGAACATCACCACGGTTCCCAGGCCGCGGCCGGCGCCGAACCGGAACTCGCCGAGCAAGGCGAGATTGGAGTCGTTGGCCAGCCTGACCGGTGCCGGGATCAGCTCGGCCAGCGCGCGGACGAACGCGTCCCCCTCGATCTGGGGCAGGTTAGGCGCGCCGCTGACGGCGGATTCGTCCGGGCTCACCACCCCGGGCAGCCCCACCGCGACCGCCCGCAGCGGGCCGGTGCCGCCCGCGGCCAGTTCCGTCACGCGGGCCGCGACCCAGCCCGCGATCCCGGCCGCGGGCAGGCTGACCGGCGTGAGCTCCTGCCGGGTCGCCGCGGGGTTCCCCAGCAGGTCGGCCAGCAGGAACCGGCAGTTCGTGCCGCCGAGGTCCACCCCGCACACCACGCCCAGCTCCGGATTCACCTGCACTGCCGCCGCGTTGCGGCCGCGGCGCCCAGACGCCACCTCAGGTCCCTCCGCGATCAGTCCCTCCGCGATCAGCGCATCCACCACCCGTGACACGGTGGCCGGGCTGAGCCCGGTGACGATGGCCAGCTCGCCGCGCGTGCAGCTGCCCACGGCCAGCACGCGCGCCAGCACCGCCGACCGGTTCACCCGCCGCGCCTCAGAGGTCTCCATGTTCCTTATTTTCTCACTATGAAAATTTTGCAAAGTGAGATTAAATTACGGCAGCCGGGCGCGGCTGTCAAGGGGCAGGGCGCGGCTCGCGTCCACGATCACCGCCGCCTCCCCGCTGGCAGAGCCGGCCGGCCCCGGCGGGCACTCATGAACGAGCTGAGCTGCCCCCCGTCCGTTCGGTGCATGAAGACATCAAGCCGAACGGCCGGCGGCGTCTCGCCACGGCCCCGCCGGCGGGCCCCCGGGCTGCGCCGGGCGCCCCGGCTACGGCGCCACCGCCCGCAGCCGGTACGCTGGCTGCCGGCCCGCGGCCGTGCCGGCCGTCGGCGCGCACGGGCGCATGGCCCCGCGGTCGCGCACTGGCCAGGCAAGCGAGGGGTCACCGGTTCGATCCCTGCCGCGCCAGCGGCCACGACGCCGGTGCGGCCAGCCGGGGGGCCGCGGCCAGGCGTCGGGCCTGGCCGGAGGCGCGAAGGTGCCGGGTCCGCCGGATGGCGGACCGGGCAGGACTGGTGAGGAGGGGTCGGGGTGGCGCTGGGTGCGGGGTCTGGTGAGGTCGGCTGGGGGATCCTCGGTACCGCCAACATCGCGAGGGCGCAGTTCCTGCCCGGGCTGCGGGAGGCCGGCGGGGGACGGGCGGTGCTGGTGGGCAGCAGGGACGCCGGCCGTGCCATGTCGTTCGCCGCCGAGCACGGGATCGACCGCGGCATCGCCGGCTATGCGGGCGTGATCGAGTCCGACCGGGTCGATGCCGTCTACGTCGCGCTGCCCAACGCGCTGCACGCCGAGTGGACGGTCCGCGCCCTGGAAGCGGGAAAGGCGGTGCTGTGCGAGAAGCCCCTCGCCGTGGGGGCGGCCCAGACCGCGCAGGTGCTCGATGCGGCGGCCGCGGTGCCGGGGGCGCTGCTGTGGGAGGCGTTCGTGTTCCCGTTCCAGGCGCAGCACCGGCGGCTGGTGGACCTGGTGGCGGGCGGGGCCGTCGGCGAGCCGGCCGAGATCGTCAGCTCGTTTCACTTCCGGGTGTCGGACCCGGCGAACATCCGGCTGTCCGCCGGGCTGGGCGGGGGAGCGCTCGCGGACGTGGGCTGCTACCCGATCCGGCTGGCCTACGAGGTCTTCGCCGCGGCCGGCGGCTGGCCCGGCGACGGCGGTCCGGGCTTCGCGGCCGCCCGGGTGGCCGGCGCCGCGGTGCGCGGCGCCGAGGTGGAGGTGGACGCGGCCTGCCTGGTGAGCTGGGGCGAGCGGCGGCTGGCGCTGACCTGCGGGTTCCGCCGCAGCTACGACACCTTCACCAGGGTGCTCGCGCCTCAGGGCCAGCTGCACCTGACTAACCCGTTCCACCCGGCGCCGGCGGACACGCTGACGGTGCTCCCGGCGCGGGGCGAGCCGGTGGTGGAGCACCCGACGGCCGACGCGCACTCGTTCACCGCCGCGGTCCGGCACATCCACGCGGTGCTGCGCGGCGCCGAGGCGCCCCGGCACACCGCCGCCGGCTCGGCGCTGGAGACGGCGCGGCTGCTCCAGGCCGTGCAGGCCGCCTGCGGGGAGCGGTTATGGCAACGGGGCTGACCATCGTGATCGGCTCCTTCCTCGAGGAAGACCTGGTGCGGCGGATCGAGGCCGCGCAGCCGTCGGCGACGGTGGTCTACGAGCCGGCGCTGCTGCCGGTCCCGCGGTACCCCTGCGACCACGCCGGCCGCCGGCGGGATCTGGCGGCCGCCGAGCTGGAGCGCTGGGAGAAGCTGACGGCCGGCGCCGATGTGTTCTTCGACTTCGACTGGCTCGACCCGGCGTCGCTGCCGCACCGCGCCCCCCGGCTGCGCTGGATCCAGGCGACAAGCGCCGGGATCGGCGGCTTCATGCAGCGCACCGGCCTGGACCGCAGCGGGATCGCCGTCACGACCGCCGCGGGCATCCATGCCGTGCCGCTGGCCGAATTCGCGCTCATGGGCGCCTTGCACTTCGTCAAGGGCGTGCCGCAGCTTCGGGACCGGCAGCGCGCCAGGCGGTGGGAGCGGTACGCGACCAGGCAGCTGGCAGGCCGGCGTGTGCTCGTCGCCGGGCTCGGCGGGGTCGGCGGCAAGGTCGCGCAGTACTTCGGCGCGCTCGGCGCCGAGGTCTGGGGACTGGGCCGGGACGGCCGGCGCTACGAGATCCCGGCGCTCACCCGGGTCATCGACCGCGCGGGCCTGGACGAGGCGCTGCCGGAGACCGACGTGCTCGTGCTGGCCTGCCCGCTCACCGGCGAGACCGCGGGGCTGATCGGACCCGCGCAGATCGGCCTGCTGAAGCGGGATGCCGTGGTCGTCAACGTCGCCCGCGGCCCGGTCATCGACCAGGATGCGCTGACGGCCGCGCTGAGCGACGGCAGGATCGCCGGCGCCTGCCTGGACGTGTTCGCCGTCGAGCCGCTGCCGCCTGACGACCCGCTGTGGCGGCTGGACAACGTGATCGTGTCGCCGCACTCCGCCTCGACGGTCGTGACGGAGAACGCCGCCCTCGCCGACTTGTTCATCGACAACCTGCGCCGGTTCCTGGCCGGCGCGCCGCTGCGCAACCGGTACGACCCCGCCCGGGGCTACTAGCCCGCCGCGGCCCGGCCTCGGGTTCCCGCGGCAGGCCGGGCCCGCCCGGACGGGCCGGCGGGCGCCGCAGCGCTCAGTAACGATTTCGCAACATGGATTGCCGCCCCGCGCGGGCCGGATTTACCGTACTCTCGATCGGCTGTCGATAATCGATCGTCGACCAAATGCGACGACCGGGCGGGACCGTGACCACGCGCCGTCTCCCCGGGGGCGCCCGAGCCCCGGGAGAGGGGAGCCAGCCATGTCAGGACGGGTTGAGGAAGCCCCCGGCACCAGCCGGCGGCGCCAGGCGCGGCGCGCTGCGGCCGCCTTGTGCGTGAGCGCCTGCCTGGCGGCGACCGCGTGCCAGGCCTCGGGGCCCGGCACCGGAAACGGCGGCCCGGCCGGCCAGGCCGTCAGCGGCGGCGTCGTCACCTTCGCCGAGTCACCGGACTACGCGCCCGCCTGGATCCTGCCCTTCTACGGCGGCGCGTTCTTCACGATTCAGGAGCAGGGCTGGTTCGAGAGCCTGATGTGGCCGCCGCTGTTCAACCAGGCCAACGGCGAGAGCCCGTCGATCAACTACGCGCACAGCCTGGGCAACCCGCCCGTCTACTCCGATCACGACACCGTCGTCACGGTCACGATCAAGCACTGGGACTGGTCGGACGGCACCCCGGTGACCACCCGGGACCTCATGTTCTGGCTGAACATCCTCAAGGCGAACAAGTCGCAGTGGGCCGACTACACGCCCGGGCAGTTCCCCGACAACGTGACCTCCGTCAAGGTCGTCGGCCCGTACGAGCTCCAGATGAAGCTGAACAGGCCCTACGCGCCGGACTTCTTCACCGGCAACGAGCTGTCGCAGATCACGCCGATCCCGCAGCACGCCTGGGACAAGACGAGCGCGGCCGGGGCGGTCGGCGCCTACGATCAGACGGCCGCCGGGGCCCGCGCGGTCCTCAGCTTCCTGGAGGGCCAGTCCAAGGACATCAAGACCTACGCCACCAACCCGCTGTGGCGGGTCGTCGACGGACCGTGGAAGCTCGCCGGCTACACGCTGAGCGGCAAGGTGACCTTCGTGCCGAACAAGGCCTACGGCGGGCCGGCCAAGCCCAGGATCTCCGAGTTCGTCGAGGTCCCGTTCACCAGCGCGGACGCCGAGTACAACGCGCTGCGGGCCGGCGACCTGACCGTCGGCTACGTGCCGCCGAACGACTACCCCACCCTCCCGGCGATCGAGCAGGAGGGGTACCAGGTCGCGCCGTGGAAGGTGTACGGCTTCAACTCCCTTTTCATCAACTTCAACAACCCCGCGCTGGGGCCGGCCTTCCGGCAGCTTTACTTCCGGCAGGCCCTGCAGTACCTGATGAACCAGCAACTGCAGATCTCGAAGGTGTTCGACGGCTACGCGCAGGCGGACTACGGCATGGTGGTCAACGGGCCGCCGTCGGAGATGCAGGCCGAGCCCGACTTCTACCCCTACGACCCGGCCAGGGCGAAGGCCCTGCTGGCCGCGCACGGCTGGGCCGTGAAGCCGGGCGGGATCACCACCTGCGCGCGGCCGGGGAGCGCGGCGGACGAGTGCGGCGCCGGCATCAAGGCAGGGTTCCCGCTCACCATCAACCTGCTGATCTACTCCGGCCAGCTCCAGCAGGAGATCGCGATGACGTCGTACAAGACGGTCGCGGCGACGGCGGGCATCGACATCAGGCTGGTGAACAACGTGAACGTGTTCGCGGCCGCGCCCGCGTGCCAGCCCAGCCAGCCGGCCTGCAGCTGGCAGCTCGCGGACTGGGGCGGCGGCGTGTACACGCCGCCGAACGGCTACCCGGTCGAGGCGGGGTACACCGACTGCGGCGGCAACAACAACCACGAGAACTACTGCGACCCGGCGCAGGACAGGCTCGACGCGGCGGCCGCGGCCGGCGGCGCGACCCAGGCCGACTACGACAGCTGGGAGCGCTTCGTCTCCTACCAGCTTCCCATGATCTGGCAGCCGAACGCCGACTTCGAGGTGATCGCGGTCAAGAAGAACCTGGCCGGCCCGATCCCGGCCAACACCACGCTGTCGGTGTTCCCGGAGAGCTGGTACTTCACCAAGTGACGGCAGCCCCGACGCCGGACACGCTGGCCGGCTACGCGAGCGGCTGGGCCGTCCGGGCCGGCAGCGCCATCGAGTTCATGGTCAGCGCGGGCGTGCCCAGCTACCAGGCGGAAGTGGTCAGGGTCACCGGGCGCGGGCCGCAGCCCGGCGACCGGTTGCCCCCGCTAAGCTACGAGCCGGTGGCGGCCGATGTCCAGGGCAGCTACCCCGGCGCCGTGTGCCAGACGGTGTCCGGGTCGTACGGGATCGCCGGCCACATCCAGCCGTCGCCATCGGGCCTCGGCTCCCTGTACGCCTGGATCTGGCCGACGCTGCCGGCGTCCGGCCGCTGGCAGTCGGTCGTGACCTGGCTGGGTGCCGACGCAGAGCCGGCGCTGGCGCTCGGGCTGACCGGCGATGGCCGCCCCGCGCTGCGCTACCGGGTCGCCGGCCGGACGCCGCGCGGCGGCCGGCCTCCCTGCGGCGAGCTCGCGGTCGGCGCGCCCGCGGCCGCGCGCCAGTGGCGGTTCGTCGCCGCCAGCGCCGATCCTGCCACGGGCCGGATGGTGGTGCTGCACCGCCCCGCGGGCCTGCCCGGCCAGCGCGCGACCGCCGTCGGCGAGCTGGCCGGGGTCCCGCTCGGCAGCCGCGGCTACGTCGCGGCGCTGCGGCCGGCCCCGCTGACCGGCGCGGTGACGTCGGTGACCGACGGGAGCTACAACGGCAAGGTCGACGGGCCGGGGGCGCTGCCGCGTGCCCTCGGCGCCGGCGACCTGGCGGCGCTGGCCGACCACGATGACCCCGCGGGGCGGCTGCGGGACCTGGAGCTGGTCAACTGCCCCGCCCGGCCCGCCACCGGGCACAACTGGACGGGCCGCGCCCTGGACTGGCGGGTGAGCCCGCAGGAGTACGGGGCCGTCTGGTACCACGACGATGACCTCGCCGATGCCGGGTGGCCGGCCGCCTTCACCTGGCGGGTGCCGGCCGGCCTGCGCAGCGGCATGTACGCGGTCCGGCTGACGGCGGGCGGCTACGAGGACGTGATCCCGTTCTACGTGCGCCCCGCGCCCGGAGCCCGCGCCGCCCCGCTCGCCGTCCTCATCCCGACCTTCACCTACACGATCTACTCGAACTTCCACCACCCGGCGCGCGCGGCATCCGGCGGAACCCCTGACGAGCGCGCCAGCGCCTACCTGGGGGAGCACCGGGAGCTCGGGCTGTCGGCGTACTGCAAGCACCGCGACGGCTCCGGGATCTGCTTCGTCTCCTCGCGCCGGCCGATGATCGACTCGCGGCCCTGGCACCGGATCGTGACCAGGGGCAATGCCGGGCGCGAGGTCAGCGGCGACCTCTACCTGATCGACTGGCTGGAGCGCGAGGGCATCGCCTACGACACGATCACCGACGACGACCTGCACGCCGACGGCGTCGCGCTGCTGCGCCCGTACGCCGCCGTCGTCACCGGCGGCCACCCGGAGTACGCCAGCGAGGAGATGCTCGACGCGCTCGCCGGCTACCTCGCCGGCGGCGGCAACCTGGCCTACCTCGGGGGCAACGGCTTCTACTGGGTCACGACCGTGGCGCACGGCGCGCCGCACCTGCTGGAGGTCCGCCGCGGCCGGTCCGGCTCCCGGACGTGGACCGGCGAGCCCGGCGAAGGCCACCACTGCGGCGGTGAGCCGGGCGGCCACTGGGCCGACCGGGGCCGCGCGCCGCAGCGGCTCACCGGCGTGGGCTTCTGCGCGCAGGGCGGGGGCCCCGGGACTGGGTACGTGCGCACCCCGGACAGCGCCGACCCGAGGGCCGCGTTCATTTTCGAGGGCATCGCCGAGGACGAGGTGATCGGCGACTTCGGGCTCAAGCTCGGCGGCGCGGCCGCCGACGAGCTCGACCGCGCTGATCTCGCGCTGGGCACGCCGCCGCAGACGCTGGTCGTGGCCACCACGCGCGGCAGGCATGACGACTCCTACCAGCGCGCGGTCGAGGAGGTCGAGGAGATGACCGCGGCCGCGGGCGGCTCCCGCTGCGAGCTCGTCCGCGCGGACATGACCTACCTGGAGACGCCGGGCGGCGGATCGGTCTTCAGCGTCGGCTCGATCGCGTGGAGCGCGAGCCTGAGCCACAACAGCTACCGCAACAACGTCGCCACGGTCACAAGGAACGTGCTGTCCGAGTTCGTGCGCCGCGGCGGGCCCGACTCATGACCCGGTACCTGCTCTACCGCCTGCTGCACTCGGTGATCGTGGTGGTCGGCGTCACGATCATCGTGTTCCTGCTGCTGCACCACCTGCCCGGCGGCCCGGCGCGGGCCATCCTGGGCGCGAAGGCCACCCCCGTCACCATCGCCGCGTTCAACCGGGAGTACGGGCTGGACCACCCGCTGCCGGTGCAGTACCTCAACTATGTCGGCCAGCTGCTGCACGGCAACCTCGGCTACTCCTACAAGCTGAACATCAGCGTCGCGTCGCTGCTGGCACTGGACCTGCCGAAGACCCTGTTCCTGGTGGGGATCTCGTTCCTCATCGCCGTGATCATCGCCGTGCCGGTCGGCGTCGCCCAGGCGGTGCGGCGCAACCGGCCGCTGGACCACGGCCTGACCGGCATCTCGTTCCTGCTGTACTCGATGCCCACGTTCTGGCTGGCGCTGCTGCTGGTCGACATCCTGTCGGCCCGGCTGCGGGCCTTCCCGCCCGAGGCGCCGCAGGGCACGACGCTCGGCCAGGTGATCGCCGACCCGCCCGCGCTCGTGCTGCCGGTCCTGACCCTGGTGCTGGTCAACCTCGCGCTGTTCAGCAGGTACATGCGGGCGTCGGCGATCGAAAGCCTCGCGCAGGACTACATCAAGGTCGCCCGGTCCAAGGGGCTGCCCGAGCACAAGATCCTGCTGCGCCACGTCCTCCGCAACTCCCTGCTGCCGATCGTGACGCTGCTCGGCTTGTCCCTGCCCGTGCTGTTCACCGCCGGCCTGGTGGTCGAGCAGATCTTCAACTACCCCGGGACCGGGCTGCTGTTCTTCACCTCGGCGCAGAGCCAGGACTACCCGGTGGAGCTCGGGATCACCATCGTGGTCGCGGTCGCCACCGTGGCCGGCAACCTGCTCGCCGATGTCGTGTACGCCGTCCTCGACCCGCGCATCCGGTACGGCTAGGAGCGGCAGATGAGCATGCTGTCGCGCCCCGAGGCGGTCGGCGCCGTGGCCGCCGCCGAAGGCGGCGCCGCCCGGTCCCGCGGCCGGACCCGCATCGGCGCGCTCGGACTGGCCGGCGTGTGCGTCATCGTGGCAGCCTGCCTGTTCTGCTTCGTCGGGCCGCTGGTGTACCACACCGACCAGGTGGCGTCGGACCTGGCCGCGGCGAACCTGCCCCCGGGCGGCAGGCACCCGCTCGGCACCGACGCGAACGGGTTCGACATCCTCGGCCGGCTCATGGCCGGCGGGCAAAGCTCCCTGGAGATCGGCGCCGCGGTCGCCGTGCTCGCCACGACCGTCGGCGCGGCCTGGGGCGCCATCGCGGGGTTCGCCGGCGGGGTCATCGACGCCGTCATGATGCGCATCGTCGACGTGATCCTCGCCGTGCCGGCGCTGTTCCTGCTGCTGATCCTCGCGACCAGCGTGCCGCCGAGCACGCTCGAACTGATCGTCGTGCTGTCCTTCCTCGCCTGGCAGGTGCCGTCCCGGCTGGTCCGGGGCGATAGCCTGACGCTGCGCACGCGGGAGTTCGTGCAGGCGGTGCAGGTCATGGGCGGCGGGTCCGCCCGGGCGGTCATGCGGCACATCATCCCCAACACCGTCTCGACCATCGTCGTGAACGCGACGTTCCAGGTCGCCGATGCCATCTTGATCCTGGCCGTGCTCAGCTACCTGGGGTTCGGCCTGCCGCCGCCGGCCGCGACCTGGGGGGGCATGCTCTCGGACGGGTCACGGTACATCTTCGCCGGCTACTGGTGGCAGATCTACCCGGTCGGGGTGCTGATCGTCGTCGTCGTCATCGCCTTCAACTTCCTCGGCGACGCGCTGCGCGACCTGCTCGACGTCAGGCTCCGGTAGGCAGGGCCGAGATGGAGGAGCCTCCCGGGGTGAGCGTGCTGGAGATCAGGGACCTGCGGGCGGAGATCCGGCTGCCGGGTGCCACCGTGCGCGCGGTCGACGGCGTCAGCCTCGAGGTCGCCCAGGGCGAGACGCTCGGCCTGGTCGGCGAGTCCGGCTGCGGGAAGACCATGCTCGGGAGCTCGGTCATCAGGCTGCTGCCGCCCGGCGGCCTGATCACCGGCGGGCAGGTGCTGCTGGGCGGCCGCGACCTGGTCGGGCTGCCGGACGCGGAGATGCGCGCGGTGCGCGGCGGCGAGATCGGCATGGTCTTCCAGGACCCGATGACCTCGCTCGACCCGACCATGCCGGTCGGGCGGCAGATCGCCGAGAGCGTCCAGCAGCACCAGGGCCTCGGCAGGAAGGCAGCCCTCGGGCGCGCCGCCGAGGTGCTCGCCTTGGTCGGCATGCCGCGGCCCGCCGAGCGGCTGGGGGACTACCCGCACCAGCTGTCCGGCGGGCTGCGCCAGCGCGTGATGATCGCCATCGCGCTGGCCAACGAGCCGAGGCTGCTGATCGCCGACGAGCCGACCACTGCGCTCGACGTCACGATCCAGGCGCAGATCCTGGACCTGATCGACGGCCTGAGGCAGCGGCTGCGGATGGCGGTCATCCTGATCACCCACGACCTCGGGGTGATCGCGGAGCGGGCCGATCGCACGTACGTGATGTATGCCGGGCGGATCGTGGAGCACGCGCCCACCGCCGACCTGCTCAGCGGAACGCGGCACCCCTACACCGAGGCGCTGCTTGCCTCCATCCCGCAGGTGGACCAGGACGCCCGCCGTCCCCTGTACTCGATCCCCGGGGTGCCGCCGGAGCTGACCGGCGGGTCGGCCGGCTGCCGGTTCGCCCCCCGGTGCCGCTACGCGCAGCCGGACTGCCTGGCCGCCGAGCCGGCGCTCACCGGATCCCGCGCCGCGCACGAGTTCGCCTGTCACCATCCCCGGCCCGCCGCCCCGGGCGTCCCGGGCGGCGCAGGCGGCGCCGCGGCGGCGGCTGCGGCCCCGGCCCCGGCTGCCCCGGCCCCGCCGGCCCCGGCGGCTGCGGCGGCTGCGGCCGCGGCGGCTGCGGCCCCGGCCACTGCGGGCTCCGGGACCTCGGCCCGCCCGCTGCTTCAGCTCGCCGGGGTATCCAAGGAGTTCCCGGTGACGTCGGGGGCGCTGCAGCGGCGCACCGGCTCGGTCAAGGCGGTGACCGACGTCAGCTTCGACATCCAGCCGGGCGAGACGTTCGGCCTGGTGGGGGAGTCGGGCTGCGGCAAGACGACGATCGGCCGGATGATGGTCGCGCTGGAGCGGCCGACCGCCGGCCACGTCGTGTTCGACGGGCAGGAACTCGGTGCGGTCAGCGCCAGGCGGATCCGCAGCCTGCGCCGCGACCTCCAGCTTGTCTTCCAGGACCCCTACGCCTCGCTCGACCCGCGGATGAGGGTCCGCGCCATCCTGCAGGAGCCCCTGGACATCCAGGGCATCGGCACCCGGGACCAGCGGCGCAGGCGGACGGAGGAGCTCCTGGACGAGGTCGGGCTCGGCAAGAGCGCGCTGGACCGGTTCCCGCACGAGTTCTCCGGCGGGCAGCGGCAGCGGATCGGGCTGGCCAGGGCGCTGGCGCTGAGCCCGCGGCTCATCGTCGCCGACGAGCCGGTATCCGCGCTTGATGTCTCGATCCGCTCGCAGATCCTCAACCTGATGAAGCGCCTGCAGCGCGACCGCCGGCTGACCTACCTGGTCATCTCCCATGACCTGTCCGTCGTGCGCTACATGGCGGACCGGATCGGCGTCATGTACCTGGGGCGGCTGGTCGAGACCGGGACCGTCGCCGACGTGTACGAGCGGTGCGCCCATCCCTACACGGCGGCCCTGCTGGCCTCCATCCCGGTGGCCGGCCCGCGGCGGGCCCGGGCGGCGGGCGGCATCGCGGGCGAGCTGCCGTCGGCCCTCAACCCGCCGTCCGGCTGCGTGTTCCGCACCCGCTGCCCGTTCGCCCAGCCGGCGTGCGCGCAGGAGCCGCCCCCGGTCGTGTCCTTCGGCGGCGAGCACCGCGCCGCCTGCCACTTCCCGCTCCGCTCACCCGTCGCGGTGCCGCTGCCGGACCCGGCTGCGCAAGGCAGAGGAGGCGCATGAACGTCAGCTACGACTTCTCATCGGAGGTCGCGGTCATCACCGGAGCGGCGCGCGGCGTCGGGCGCGCCCTGGTGGCCGCGTTTGCCGCCGCGGGATGCAAGGTCGTCGCGGCGGACCGGGACCCCGGCGGCCTGCGGGAGACGAGCAGGCATCACGGCGACGCGGTGCTGGCGGTGACCGCGGACGTCAGCACCGAGGAAGGGGCGGACGCGATCGTCGGCACGGCGGTGCGCGAGTTCGGCGCCCTCAGCTTCTGCATCAACAACGCCGCCGTGGCGCCGCACACCAGTCTGCTGGAGGAGACCGCCCGGGTCTGGGACGCCGTCTACGCGGTCAACAGCCGCGGCACGTTCCTGATGACGCAGCGGGCCGCGCGGGCCATGATCGACCAGGGCCGCGGCGGACGCATCGTCAACTTCTCGTCCGGGGTGTCGGGCAGGGGCTCTCCCGGCGCCGCCGCGTACGCCAGCAGCCGCGCCGCGACCGAGAGCTTCACCAGGGTCGCCGCCATCGAGCTCGCGCCGTACGGCATCCTGGTCAACTGCGTCAGCCCCGGGCTGATCGACACCCAGCCCAAGCCCCTCCCGCCTGCCATGGCCGAAAGCCTCGGCCGGCGCATCCCCAGGCTGCCGCTGGCCAGGCCGGGGAACCCGGACGAGGTGGCGGGCGCGGTGCTCTGGCTGTGCTCGGACGGGTCAAGCTATGTGACCGGCAGCATCTGCCACGTCGACGGCGGCGCGGGGGTGGGCGGCCGGGCCGGGGCGCCGGTCGTCGACGACGACGTGCGCTACGACTGGGTGACAGGCCGGAACCGGAAGTAGCGGCATGACACGCGGCCGCAGTCGTCGAGCCTGCCGTGGCCCCCGGCGGCCACGGCGGACGCGCCCGCCGCCGGAGGCTGGTCCGGCGGCCCGGCAGGAAAGCCCCATCGCAGCACGTGCGGCCGCCGTCCGCGCCGCACGTCAGGAGAGGAAGGACCCTCCCGTCATGAGCAGCACGCACTTGCGCGTCGCCGTCGTCGGCGCGGGCCGCTGGTCCGAGCGCGCCCACATCCCCGGCTGGCGGCGCGATCCGCGCGTCGAGGTGGCCGCCGTGGTGGACGTGGACGCCGAGGCGGCCAAGCGGGTGGCGAGGAAGTTCGGCGTCGCCCGGGTGGAGACGAATTACCGGGCGGTGCTCGACGACCCGGCCATCGACGTCGTCGACGTGGCGACCGGCAACGAGGCGCACTTCCAGATCTCCTGGGACGCCCTGCAGGCCGGGAAGCACGTGCTGTGCGAGAAGCCGGTGCACCGGGACGCCCGGCAGACCAGGCGCGCCGCCGAACTCGCCGCCTCCAGCGGCCTCAAGACCAAGCTCGGCTTCACGTTCCGGTACGCGCCCGCCGCGATGTACGCCAAGGACCTCATCGACCAGGGCTTCGTCGGCGAGCCGTACGTGTTCAACGGCTACGAGCAGAACAGCCAGTGGATCGATCCCGCCACGCCGCTGCGGCAGGCCGAGGGTGCGGCGCCGGACGGCGCCGAGATCAGCGTGTCATCGATCGAGGGCTACGGCGCGCCGATCATCGACATCATGCACTGGTGGGTCGGCCGCCCGCTGACCAGCGTGGTGGGGACCTGGCGGAACTTCGTCCCGGTGCGGATGCTCCGCTCCACCGGCACCATGGAGCGGATGAACATCGACGACGGCGACATGTGGATCTGCGAGTTCGACACGGACGTGATCGCGTCGATCCAGTCATCCTACGTGACCGTGGGCAACTACCCGGGCGTGGAGGCGCGGATCTACGGATCCGAGGGCGCGCTGATCGTGCGGCTGGTCGAGGAGGCCGGCATCTGCCAGACGATCAGGACGGCGACCAAGGAGGCGGTGGAGTTCGTCGAGCGGGAGATCCCGCAGCGGTACTTCCCCGACGGCGGCTCGTCTACCGACCCGTGGCCGCGCCTGTTCTACTCCAACCTGGTGCGCAGCTTCGCCGACGAGATCATCGGCGGCGGCACGGCGAACGAGGGCGACTTCGCCCAGGGCGCTCTCGTGCAGCGCACGATCAACGCCTTCGAGCGCTCAGCGCGCGAGCGCCGCTGGGTGGCGCTCGGCGAGGTCGAGGGCGCCTGAACGGGCCGGCGGAGGGGAGAAGGCGCGCCGTGAACGTGGCAAGCAACGCCGCGCGGCTGGTCACGCAGGTGCTGGCCGGAGAGGTCTGGCCGCCGCTGGGCGACCGGCACGGCTTCCGCGTCGACCCGGACGGGCACGCGTTCCTGCTGCCCGGGATGGGGGGCGTGACCGTGGGGGTGCACTGCGGCGACCCGGCGACCGGCCACCTCGGCGACCATGTCGAGCCCGGCCTGTCGGTCCGGCACCGCGACCCCGCGGCGAACGAGGCGCTGCAGTACCTGTCCTGCATCGGCAACGCCGTCGTGGTCGCCTCCGGGCCGGCCTCCGGCGCCGAGGGCTTCGTGATCGGCCAGCACGCCTACGTCCTTGTCGACCTGCCCGAGGCCGAGCTGCGGCAGGCGGCCCCCGGAGACCAGGTGACGGTGTTCGCCACCGGCCAGGGCCTGGCCCTGCCGGATCACCCGGAGATCACCGTCAAGAACTGCGGGCCGCGGCTGCTGGCCGCGCTGGCCGGCGGCACGCTGCCCGACGGCCGGCTGGAGGTGCACGTCGCGGCGCGCATCCCGGCCGAGGCGGTCGGCGCGGGTACGGGGATGGCGTCGGAGTACGCCAACACCGACCTCATGGGGGCGTACGCCGGCCTCGGCAGCGACCTGTCGCTCGGGCTGGAACGGCTGCGCATCGGTGACGTGGTGGCACTGGCCGACCAGGATCACCGGTTCGGCCGCGGGTACCGGGCAGGCTGGGTGAGCATCGGCGTCATCTCGACCGGCAGCTGCCGGCTGTTCGGCCACGGCCCGGGTCCGTCGACCATCATGACCGGGCCGGCCGCGGCGTTCCGCCTCGTCGACGACGCGGCCGCGAACATCGGCGTGCTGGCCGGGGCCGCGACAGGGCGGGCCCGGTGACCGGCGCCGCGCGGCAGGGGGGCAGGGACGCGGCGGCTGCCGCCGCCCCAGCCGGGGCCGGGCCGCGCGCGGCGCCGCCGGCCGCCCTGGTCTGCGTGAACCTCGCGGCTGTGGTCGAGCAGGCGGCCGCCGGGCCCGGCCCGTACCGGGTCGGTGCCGACGGCGCGCCCTACGTGCCGGCCGGGGACGGCGGCATCGTCCTCGGGGTGCGCCTCGGCGACGGCGTCTTCGCGCACGCGGCCGACCACGCCGCGCCCGGCGCGTGCCTGACGCACGGCGATCCGGCGGCGGCCTGTGCGCTCGCCGCGCAGGCGTGCATCGGGAACGAGGTGACCGTCCGCTCCGGGGCGGCCGCGGGGGCGCGCGGCATGGTCGCCGGCAAGCGCGGCGAGGGCGGCCGGGTCATCGCCGCCTTCGCCCAGCCGGTGCTGGCGCGGCTGCGGCCCGGCGACCGGGTCGCGGTGCGCAGCCGGGGCCAGGGCGCCGCCGAGCTGGCGCCCGGGGTCGTGCTGCGCAACATCGACCCGTGGCTGCTCGCCCGCCTGCCGGTGGCGGTCGCCGGGCGGCGGGTCAGCGTCGGCGTCCGCGCCGTCGTCCCGGGCAAGCTCGTCGGCAACGGGATCGGCCGGCCGACGCCGATGTGGGACCTGGACCTCCAGCTCACCCCCGCCACGGCTGCCGGATACGGGGCGGCCGGGCTGCGCCTGGGCGACCTGGTCGCGATGACCGATATTGACGCGCGTTTCAATGCCGGGTACCGTCGCGGGTGGGCAAGCGTCGGGATCGTCGTGCACGGCGGCAGCCCACAGCCCGGTCACGGCCCAGGCGTGACCGTCATCCTCAGCGGCCCGGCCGATGCCATCGTCCCGCGGGTCGAGGAGACTGAGCATGACGGGCTGCGCGAAGGGGTCGTGCTGGACGTCGCCGGGACCGATCCGTGACGCCCCGGATCGCTGAGTTCAGCGTCATCGACCGCCCGGCAGCCGGGTACCCGGCCGCGACCGCGGCGTGGGCGGCATCGCCGGGCGCCAGCCGGAAGCCGCCTCCCGTGGAACGATGCAAGGAGTCGCCGTGATCACCCATCAGTCGCTGCCTGACGTCGTGCGCACGACGCTGCGGCGGCGGATACTCAACAACGAGCTCGCCGCCGGCGAGCGGCTGATCGAGGCCAACCTGGCGGCCGAGTTCGGGGTCAGCCGGACCACGCTGCGCGTCGCGCTGATGGAGCTGAAGAACGACCGGCTGGTGGAGTTCGTACCGCGCCGCGGCTGCTCGGTGGCGAGGATGTCACGAGCGGAGATCGAGGACGCCTGCTTCGCGCGCTACCTGCTGGAAGCCGGGGCTGCGTGCGAGGAGCGGGCGATCATCGATGACAGCCTGATCTCCTCCCTGGAAAAGGAACTCGACATGATGGCCGAGTCGGCCAAGGCCGGCGACCTCGCCGAGATCGTGGAGTGCGACACGCGCTTGCACGGCTGGCTCGTCGAGGCCGGCGGCCGGACCCGGCTGGCGGCGCTGTGGCATGCCCTGGACGGGCAGATGGGCGCGCTGATGCGCTCGTCTCTTGAGCTCCAGGGCGGGGACATGTCCGACGTCGTCGTGGGCCGGCACCGGGTGCTGATCGACGCGGTCCGCACCGGCGACCGCGGCGTGATCGCGGCGGCGATCAAGGACCACTACATGGACGAGCGGTCTGTCCACGACCACGACGCCGGGGGCTGAGCCGCTGGCCGGCGCGGGCAGCAGCCCTCGAACCAGCGGAAGAGGGCCAGTCGGTCCAGCAAGAACCCGGGAATGAACCGATGATCTGGCAGTCCCCGGAGCGGGCGGCGGGAATCGAACCGCATGGCATGAATCGCCCCGGCGAGTCACTTCGATGCTCTTCCCATGACTGCCTCTCTCCCAAGAGATGGAGTCTCGGAAGACCCGGGGTGACTCAGGGTGACTCAGGGAGCCCTGTCACGCGGGGCGGCGAGGGCGAGAGGGTTTCAGTCGTATCCGTAGCGGTAGCGGGCCTTGAGGATCTTCGCTTCAGCGGCTCGGGCTTCCCGATGCCGGCGAAGGGGTCACGCCGGATCTCGCCGCTCAGCCGGGTGATCCGCCTGGCCATCTTCCGGTCCGCGCCGAGCCAGAAGAGGAAGTCCTCCCAGGCATCGGGGATCGGCAACCAGACCGACGCGGCCATCGTCTTGCTGCTCGACCAGCTCGTGACCGCGCACTTCGGCCGGGGCGCCCTCTATGCCCTGGAGGCCATGACCCTCCTGGGCCTAGACGCCGAAACCGCCCGCGCAGACGATCGCCTCCGGTACGTGGCGCTGACACGAGCCCGCGAGGCCGCCCGTCTCGTGTGACGGGAGAGCCCGGCCTACCGCAAGGCCTGCGGAGAAGAACGCGGCCAGTCCGGCCGCTCATCACCTCCCCGAAACTCGCCGACCCGGCGCCCGGCCCGCGGCCTGCTCCCGAGCTGGCCCGCTACGACCACATTCATGCCGAACGATCCGGGCTTCGTGGCCCGGTGACCTGCCGTGGCCCCCGGGGCGCGGCGCTGGGCGTGCCTGCCGGTGCGCTGGGCCGCGACCTGACCGCCGTCATCGGCGCCCGGATCCGGTACCACACCGGATCCCTGATCCCGCGCCCGGCGCTCCCGTGGTCCGCGCAGGTCCCCGGCATCGCCGGCCCGGCATGCCGCGCGTATGCCACCCAGATCGCCGCGCTGGCGGACGCCCGCAAGGACCGCATCGGCCAGCACGCCGCCACGCACGCCCTGGCCTGGGCGGTCACCGCGCTCGGCCCGGTCCCGGAGACCCGCCAGCCCGGGCGGACTGGCAGCGCCGCGCCGCCTCGATCGGCGCCTGGCGGGGACTCGCGCAGGATCCGGCGATCTGGTGCTGGATGGTGCGCATCGGTGGTGTCGGCCCTTCTTACAGGTAGGGTCTTTGGGCGCGCTTGGCGTCGTCGTATCGGGCCCGGGCCTTGCGGGTGCTGGGGAGCTGGGAGACTTCGGCGACCGGCACGTCCCACCAGGCGCCGGAGGACGGGGCGGGGGCCAGCGGGTCGGTCTGGGTGTAGATGACCGTGGTCCGGTCGGAGGTTCTGGCCTGGGCCAGGGCGTCGCGGAACTGCTCGATGGCCGGGGCGCGCAGCACGTCCGCGCCGAGGCTGGCGGCGTTGGCGGCCAGGTCGACCGGCAGCGGGCCGCCGTCGAGCAGGCCGGTGCCGGGGTTGCGGTAGCGGTAGCTGGTGCCGAACCGCTGCGAGCCCAGCGACTGCGACAGCGAGCCGATGGAGGCGAAGCCGCCGTTGTCGACGATGATGA
>Ga0070737_10001930_pt1 | contig 26864 bp, 18 predicted proteins | sample Coa_R1_10_FD_66438 | JGI IMG/M metagenome (GOLD analysis project Ga0070737, IMG submission 66438) | Surface soil microbial communities from Centralia Pennsylvania, which are recovering from an underground coalmine fire - Coalmine... | ecosystem: Environmental > Terrestrial > Soil > Unclassified... | reverse complement strand
CGAATCTTGCCGTGTCACAAAGTAATTAGTTCGCAGCGTGGCCTGGATCAGCGACGCGAATGCGCGCAGGATCCGGTCGGTGTCCAGGCTCTGCAGTGCGTCGATGTCCGCGGCAACGGCGGCGACCGCCGCTTGCGCGTCGCGGTTCTTCGACGTGCCCGACGGGTCGAACAGCGCCTCGAAGAGCGCCACTAACGCCGCTGCGGTGTGCGGGTTCTCGTTGAGCACCGATTCGATGTGGGTTTGGCTGTAGGGAAAAGCCGCCTGCCGCAGGTACTTCGCGTAGGCGCGCAGCACCTCGACCTGCTGCCAGGTCAGGCTTGCCCGCAGCACCAGCTCGTTGAACCGGTCGACCTCCACGCGGCCCTGCCAGATCGCGGTCACCGCGTCGGCGAACCGTTGCGCGGCGGCCTCCCGCTCGGGCCCTTCGGGGGCCAGTGAAATCGTTGGGTGGGGAGAGATCTTGAATTGGTAGATCCACACCTTCAGCGAGTCGGGCCGGGTGACGGTGAACGGTCGCTCTTCGAGCACCACCACGCCCATGGATTGCAGCATCGGCAGCAGTCGGCTCAGCGACGCGGTTCGCCCGCCCAAATACCAAGTGAGCAGCGCGATTCCGTCGTCCTCGTCATGGTCGGAGAACACCAGCTTGACCGAGTCGTCGGTCAGCGATTCGATGACGCCGATGTCTTTGATGGCGTCGGCGGGGCTGACGGCCTGCTTGTAGGCCTCCGGGAAAGCCGCGGCGTAGTGTTCGGCCCGGTCCTGCGCTATTGCACCGGTCTGCACGGCGCCGAGCAACCGGTCGGCCCAGGTGCGGGCGGCCTCGGTCAGCAGGGCCTGGATGCGGGTCCGGTTGTCTTCGGAGGTGTCCACCGCAGCGTGCGCATCAGGCAGGCGAACGACGAAATGCACCAGCGCCCAAGGGGCTTCACTGACCCGGGCGGTGTATTCCAGGCTGGTGCCGCCGAATTCGCGCACCAGGATGTCCTGCATCTCCAACCGGACAGCCGTGGTGTAGCGGTCGCGTGGCAGATACACCAGGCATGACACAAGTTGTCCGAGTTGGTCGGCGCGCAAGAACAGCAGCGCGCGACGCCGCGATCCAAGGTCCACCACGGCCATCGCCATGGTGAGCAGCCGTTCGGCGTCGAGCGCGAACAACTCCGAGCGCGGCACGGTCTGGATGATGTCGAGGAGCAGCTGGCCCGGGTGGCTGGGATCGCGTTCGGCCAGCTCGAGGGCTTGCTGAACCCGGCCGGCGATCAACGGGATCTCCAGCACGTTGGCGTTCATCGCGGCGACCGTGAACAGGCCGACGAAGCGGTGCTCGATGATGCCGTCGCCGGCGTTTTCGCGGATGACGACGATGTAGGGGTAGGCGCCGAAGCGCACATAACTGGGCACGGTGGCCTGGGCCAGCACCAGCAGTTTGCCGTCGCCGGTCAACCGTGGGCGCAACGCCTTGCGCAGCCGCAGCACGCCCAGCCGGGCCGATTCGTCGACCGCGATCTGCCCGTCGCGCACCTCCCCTCGCTGGTAGCCGAGCAACACGAAATGCCCGTCGGCCAACCAGCGCAACAGTGCGGCGACGTCGCGGCGGTCCGGGCCCGAGAAGTGCTCGTCGGCGTTGGTTTCGACCTGCTCTGCCAGGCCGTCGAGGGCAGCGGCCATGGCCGTTGAATCCGCCGCGACCTGGCGCACGTCGGCCAGCACGTTGGGCAACAGGCGTTCGGCTTCGGCCAGCGCCTTGCCGTGTACCGACGGCGAAAGCTGGATGTGGATCCACATCTCGTCCACGCCGTCCGCTGCGCCGTCGCCGACGTCGGGTCCGACGCCCACCAGCTCGCCGTGGGCGGTGCGGCGCACCGCGAATACCGGGTTCATGATGCCGACGTAGGCCACCCCGAGGCGATGCAGCAACACCGCCACCGAATCCATCAGCATGGCGCCGTGTTCGGTGACGACCTGCATCGCGGGGCCGAACCCGGCGGGGTCGTCGGCGGGGTACACCGCAACCCGGGTCTCACCGGGCGCACGGCGGCGCGCCAGCCGAAAGTGGGCGCGCAGCATCGCCGGCGTCACCGCCCTGACGGCTGCCCGGTTGATGACGGCGGTATCGGCGAACTGCCGTTCACTGTCGGGCGCGTCGCCGTGCGGGCCGCGGTAGGTGGCGGTGTATGCCCGCGGAATCCAGGGCGGAAAGTCCTCGGCAGGAGAAGCCGGGCGATCTCGCTCAGCCCGCGGATCACCCGTCATGCCGACTGCTCCCCACTACGCACGCGTACCAGCGCTGGTATCGCCGACCTTAGTCGCGGGTGAGCCTGCGATGCGTCACCCTGTGCGGACGCGCGGCCTCGGCGCCGAGCCGCTCGATCTTGTTTTCTTCGTACGCGCCGAAGTTGCCCTCGAACCAGAACCACTTGGCCTCGTTGTCGGCGTCGCCCTCCCACGCCAGGATGTGGGTACAGGTCCGGTCCAAAAACCAGCGGTCGTGCGAGATCACCACCGCGCAGCCGGGAAACTTCTCCAGCGCATTCTCCAACGAGCCCAGCGTTTCGACGTCCAGGTCGTTGGTCGGCTCGTCGAGCAGGATCAGGTTGCCGCCCTCTTTGAGGGTCAGCGCGAGGTTGAGCCGGTTGCGTTCACCGCCGGACAGCACCCCGGCGGGCTTCTGCTGGTCGGGGCCCTTGAATCCGAACGCCGAGACGTATGCCCGCGAAGGGATCTCGCTTTGACCCACCTCGATGTGGTCCAGCCCGTCGGACACGACTTCCCACACGGTTTTCTTGGGGTCGATCCCCGCCCGGGCCTGGTCGACGTAGCTGATCTTGACGGTCTCGCCGACTTTGACCGTGCCGCTGTCGGGTGGCTCGAGCCCGACGATGGTTTTGAACAGCGTGGTCTTGCCGACCCCGTTGGGGCCGATGACGCCGACGATGCCGTTGCGGGGCAGCGTGAACGACAGGTCCTTGATCAGCGTGCGGCCCTCGAAGCCCTTGTCGAGATGCTCGACCTCGACCACCACGTTGCCCAGCCGCGGGCCGGGCGGGATCTGGATTTCCTCGAAGTCGAGCTTGCGGGTCTTTTCGGCTTCGGCGGCCATCTCCTCGTAGCGCTGCAGCCTGGCCTTGCTCTTGGCCTGCCGGGCCTTGGCGCCCGAACGTACCCAGGCCAGCTCGTCCTGCAGGCGTTTTTGCAGCTTGGCGTCCTTGCGGCCCTGCACCGCCAGCCGCTCGGCCTTCTTCTGCAGATATGTGGAGTAGTTGCCCTCGTAGGGGTAGGCGCGGCCACGGTCGAGCTCGAGGATCCATTCGGCGACGTTGTCCAGGAAGTAGCGGTCGTGCGTGACCGCCAGGATCGCGCCCTGGTAGGCGGCCAGGTGCTGTTCGAGCCACTGCACGCTTTCGGCGTCGAGATGGTTGGTCGGCTCGTCGAGAAGCAGCAGGTCGGGCTTGGAGAGCAGCAGCTTGCACAACGCCACCCGGCGCCGCTCGCCGCCGGACAGGTGCGTCACCGGCTCGTCGGGCGGCGGGCAGCGCAGCGCGTCCATGGCCTGCTCGAGCTGCGAGTCGATGTCCCAGGCCCCGGCGTGGTCGAGGTCCTCTTGCAGCCGGCCCATCTCCTCCATCAGCTCGTCGGTGTAGTCGGTGGCCATCAGCTCGGCGACCTCGTTGAACCGGTCGAGCTTGACCTTGAGGTCGCCCAGCCCCTCCTCGACATTGCCGCGGACCGTTTTCGTTTCGTCCAGCGGCGGCTCCTGCTGCAGGATGCCCACGGTGGCGCCGGTGGCCAGGAAGGCATCGCCGTTGTTGGGCTTGTCCAGGCCGGCCATGATCCGCAAGACGCTCGACTTGCCCGCCCCGTTGGGGCCGACGACGCCGATCTTGGCTCCCGGCAGGAAGCTCAACGTGACGTCGTCGAGGATGACCTTGTCGCCGTGCGCCTTGCGGACCTTCTTCATCGTGTAGATGAACTCAGCCATGCAGCAGTGTTACCTCTCTGGTCTTTGTTGCCCGCCGACCATCCTATGCACGGCTGCGGTGCCGCCGTTCAGGCCGACAGCGGCAACCCGGTCTCGGCCTCGGCTTCGGCGTCGTCGACCGCGGGTTCGGACGCCGGGGGCGCCGCGGTGTCCGCTTCGACGGCGACCGTCTTCTCGACGTGGGCGATGCAGCGAGACAGGTCCGGGCCGACGGACGTCGCGCGCATCTCCAGCGTCGAGCGCCGGATGCCGTCGCGGTCCTCGTATTCGCTGGTGTGGACGTGTCCCACCACGATCACGGCCGAGCCCTTGCGCAACGACGCGCCCACGCCCGAGACCAGCCGGCCCCAGCAGTTGACGCTGACGAACAGCGAGTTGCCGGGCTCCCAGGTGCCGTCGGCGCTACGGCGGCGCGAATTGCTGGCGACGCGAAATTTCATCACCTCCTGGTCACCGACTTGGCGGCGGATCGGATCGTTGACGATGTTGCCGACGACGGTCAGCGGCGTTTCGAACATTGCTCATTCCTTTCTTCGAGGGCGTGGGTTGCTGGCACTCATTCAGCGCCGCGACACCGACAACAGAGGACAGGCTGCCTGGTGTTACCGATGAGCGTGTGGACAAAGCCGCGACTGTGGAGCAACACCACTCACGAAGCAGAAGTCACGGTCGTGATTCTGCGAGAACTACAGCCATAGCCTCTGGTTCGCGGTAAACCACGGCTAACCACGGCTAACCCCGCGGCGACGTGTCGCGACGCGCCAGTTCGGCGAGCATCGCGTTGTAGGCGGCCAGCTCGGCGTCGTCGTCGCGGTCGGCGGCGCGGTCCAGCCGCCGGGCGGTGCGCTCGTCGCTGCGGGTCCACTGCACCAGCAACGCGATCATCACGATCACGAGCGGGAATTCGCCTGCAGCCCAAGCGATTCCACCGCCAAGTCGCTGGTCGCCGAGCAGGTCGGTGTGCCAGTCCAGATGCAGCGACCGGTAGAAGCTTTCGCCGAGTACGTCGCGGGTGCTCATCAGCACCACCCCGAAGAAGGCGTGCAGCGGCAACGACGCGAACACGACGGCCACCTTGGCCAGCGGTGGGATCGGTCGCGGGGTGGGGTCGACGCCGATCACCACCCAGTAGAACAGGTAGCCGCTGAGCAGAAAGTGCACGTTCATCAGAAGATGGCCGATGTGGCTGCCCGCCGCGGCGTCGAAGATGCCGCCGAGGTAGAGCCCGTAAAACCCGCCGACGAACAGCACGGTGGCCACCACCGGGTTGGTCAGGAACCGCGACAGGCGACTGTGCAGCGCGGCCAGCAGCCATTCCCGCATGCCCGGCGGGTCGGCGGGGGGCAGCGCCCGCAACGCCAGGCTGACCGGCGCCCCCAGCACCAACAGCACCGGCACCAGCATCGACAACAACATGTGAGCGGCCATGTGCATGCTGAACATCGCCGGCATGTACCGGCCCACCCCCGACGACGTCGCGAACAGCAGCACCGCGCAGCCCAGCAACCACGAGATCGTCCGGCCCCGCGGCCAGCTGTCGCCGCGGCGGCGCAGCCGCAGCATTCCGGCCAGATACAGCCCGGCGAACACGACGGCCGCGGTGCCGAAGATCAGGTCGAACCGCCAGTCGAAGACCACCCGGGCCACCGTGGGCGGCCCCTCGAAGTCGTAGCCGATCGCGACCTCGGGTATCGAAGGATTGAGGATCGGGGGCGGTGGCGGCGGTGTGCGGCCCAGTCCGACGGCAATCCCGAAAGTCAGGCCGAACACCGCGGCCTCGATCGCCGCCAACCGGATCAGCACGCCGCGCGAGGCCGGATCCGCTTGCAGCGCAATAACTCCGGTGCGACGCTGGCGCCAGCCAGCCACGCCGAGCAGGCACAGTGCGACGACCTTGGCGATCACCAGCCGCCCGTAGCCGGTGCTCAACAGGTCGGCCGGGACAACGCGCACCAGGGCGTTGACGACGCCGCTGAAGCCCATAGCGGCAAAGCACCACAACGCCAGCGTGGAGAACCGCCGCGCGGCCAGGCCGGCGTGCTCGCCGCCGCGGATGACGTGGACCAGCAGCATCAGCAGCCCGCCGGCCCACACGCCGGCGGCCACCAAATGGATCAGCAGGCTGTTGGTAGCCAGGTCATGTGACCCGCCGGCCGACGAGTGCCCGGTCAGCCCGAGCGGCACCAAGGTGACCAGCGACCCGGCCAGCAGCAACGGCGTCGGTGACCAGCGCAGCACCGGCAGACTGGCCAGCATCACCGCGGCGGCCAGCAACGCGGTCCACCGCCACGCCGTCGCGACGTTGATCAGGCTGGCCAGTGACCAGAGCCTCACCGGGTCGAGGTGGGCGCTCAGCGGTTGGCCCGACACGTCGGAAATGGTCAGCGGGACCAGCAGGGCCGCGCACACCGCCCACACACCGGTGGCCACCGTCCCCAGCCGCAACGCCCGGTAGCCGCCGGCGTCCAGCACTCCGTTGTCCTGCGGTGGCACCAGAAACGCCGCAAACAGGAACGACCCGACGGCCAGCGCCGCCGCGATCTCCCCGGCGGCACGCACGAACGGCAGGCCCAGCGTGGTCACCGGGCCCGGATCGGGCAGCCCGGTAGCGGTCAGCGCGTCGGCCAGCGACAACGCCGCGATTCCGGCGGCGGTGCAGCCCGCCAGCGCGGCCACGCCGACCAGCAGCGGCCACACCGCCGCGCGCCGTCGCATTTCCGCCATTACTACAGCGTATGGCCGGTTATGGTGTCGCTATCGCGCCGCCCGTCGGGCCGCGACCTCACGCGCAATGAACTGATTACGCGCAATCCGCGCGACGTGGTCGAAATCCCGGAGGATTCTGCGCAGTTCACCGCGGAATGCGGTCCGCCGCTCGGCGAGGTCTGGAGCGGGCTCCAGCAGATGCTGGTCGGCGACGACTTGACGCGCCGTCGCGAACAGCAGCGTGGACACCGGCTCGCTGCTGCTCACCCGGCCCTGCGCGACGTACTGGCGGCCGACACCGAGCGCCAATTGGGTCAGTTCCTTTTCGCCGATGTCGGCGGGGGCGTCGCGCAGCACGTCGGCGACGATCTCGTACGCCTCGAAGAACACCCGCAGCATCGCATCCGACATCAGTGGTCGTTTGGCGTAGAGGATCGCGTCGATTTCGTCGCCGCCGGCGGCGACGTGGGCTTCCCAATCGGAGTGCCAGGCCATCTCTTCGGCGAGGTTGTTGCGGAACGAGGCCGAATCTGCGAAGTAGAAGTCGAATTTCAGCAGGTCGCGAAGCCGCATGGCCTGCGTCCAGAAGGCTTCCACCCGATCGCCCTCCGCATGTCCGGCGTGTGCCAGCGCCAGCTCGACGATCGAGGTCTCCAGAAAGGCGTGGATCACCGAGTTGCGGTAGAACGCCGCGGTGTGCTCATCTTCGGGTGCGATGCGCCACACCGGTTCTCGCCCGCCGTCGACGCGGGTGACCGGATGCCCATTGGACAGTGCGTCCACCGCCGCGCGGACACCCTCGGGTGTGCGCAGCCGCAACGCACTGGTGGTCACCGGGGTCTGTTTGCGTTCGAGGTAGTCCAGCGAGTCTTGCAGGGTGTGGTGCAGCTGGCCGAGGGTCAACGCCACTCCGTGCGTGGTCAGCAACAGCGCCGACACCAGTCCGGTGGCGTTCACCGGAGTCGCCCGCAGAATACGCCAGGCAACCTCGAACGACATCTTTTGCAGCGCAAGACGTTTGGCGGCCGGATCGGAGGCTGTCGGGCCGCCCGGGGGACCGAGGTACTGCCGCATCGAGACCGCTTCGGGGAAGCGGACGTAGATCTTGCCGTAGTTGCGCTCCCCCTGGGCCTTGATGAAGTTGTACAGCCATCCGACGCCCTCGGCCTTCTTCTCCGCGCCGCGCGCATAGGCGGCGTACTCGGCCGTCTCGTGCAGCTGGTCGAAGCTGATCGAAACTCCTTGCAGCAGAATGTCGTCGCTGCGGCCCTCCAGGTAGGCGTCGGCCACGTAGCTCATCAGACCGAGCTTGGGTGGCAACATCTTGCCGGTTCGCGAGCGGGTGCCCTCGATGGACCAGCTCAGGTTGAACCGCTTCTCGACGACATAGCCCACGTACTCCTTGAGCACGTACTTGTAGAGCTGGTTGTCGCCGATGTTGCGGCGAATGAAGATGACGCCGGCGCGGCGCAGCAGCGGGCCCATCACCCCGAACGCCAGGTTGATGCCGGCGAACACATGCACCGGCGGCAGCCGGTTCTCCTGCATGGCGACCGGCATGACCGCGCCGTCGATATAGGACCGGTGCGAGAAGAGCAGCACCGCCGGATGAGTCTCCAGCGCGGTGCGCATCGCCGCCACTTGATACTCGTCGTAGTCGATTTCGGGATCGAAGCCCCGACTGAGCAACCGGCCCAGCACCGACACTAGGTCCACCGACACTCGGCTCCACCCGGTTGCGAGCTCGTCGAGCATCTTGCCGGCTTCCTCGAGGGTGGCGCCCGGGATCTTTTCCAGGCCGGCGCGAAATCGTGCGGAGGCCAGTATCTCCGGCTTCACCAGACGCGGAGATTTGTATTGCGGCCCCAGGATCCGGTATTCGGCGCGTTCCAGCGCCAAGATGGCGCGACGTGTGACGAAATGCGCAAAATCCCTTGCGTTTTCGCCGACAGTGAGGTCACGCCACTGCTGGCGCAGCTCCGATACCTTCGCCGGTTCGCCGGCCACCACCCGGGCCCGCGACGGCTCGGAGCCCACCACGCGGCGCTGCTGACGCTCGTTGGGGTGGTAGGGATCGCGTCCGGGTAGCAGCGCCGCCACCCTGCTCAGCGCGGACGCACCCGCACGCGGCAGCCAGAACACCCGCACCGGCACGATCGAGCGGTCCTCGTCGGCCTCCAGCTGCTCGACGAGCTGTGCCAGCGCCGCCGGCTCGGGGTTACGCGGCGGCAGCTGCAGCACGTCGATCGTGGTGTCCGGGTAGCGTTTCCGTTGCTGCTCCAGCCAATCCGAAACCAGCTCCGCTTCCACCGGCGAGGAGATCGACGCCAACACCAGCGTGTCGTCGGTGGTGGTGAATGTGCCGATGTCGGCGGCCGGCTTTTTCATGATCGGCCCTTCGGCCGGGGTTGCGCCTTGGCGGCCTTTTTCGCAGGCGACTTGGCGGCCTTCTTCGCGGCACGCTTGCGCGGCGGCGCTTTGGTCACCCGGGTGTACAGGGCGGCTTCGGGTAGCTGGTCGACCGGCCAGTCGGCCAAGGTGTCCAAATACAGTTGGCGCACTTCGGCAATCCGGTCCGGCAGCGTGTCGACGGTCCAGTTGCTGACCGAAATCGGCGGGAACACAGCGACGTCCACCGTGCCCGGGTTCATCGTGGTGGAGTTTCGCGCGGCGACGATCTCCGCGTTGCGGATCACGATCGGCACGATCGGGATTCCGGCTGCCATCGCGATGCGGAACGGCCCCTTCTTGAAGGGCCCGACGGTGGTGGTGTCTATCCGGGTACCTTCAGGGGCGATCACAATCGACAGGCCTTTGCGCGCACGGTCTTCGACCTCGTGCAGCGACTCCACCGCGGCCGTCGGATCGTCGCGGTCGATGAAGACGGCGTCCAGCAGCTTACCGAGCGTGCCCATGATCGGGTCGCTCGCCAACTCCTTCTTGCCCACGCCAATCCAGTTGTCGCGCACCAGCGCCGCCGTAATGATCGGGTCAGCCTGGTTGCGGTGATTGAAGATGAACACCGCCGGGCGCTGCGCGGTGAGGTTCTCCGCGCCAATCACGTTGAGGTGCACGCCGCTGGCGGTCAGCAGCAGCTGCGACCAGGTGGAGGTGAAGAAGTTCACGCCCCGGCGGCGGTTACGGGTCAGCAGCCCGATCCCGACCGCGCCGGCGGCGACCGGGAACAGCGAGCCGATACCGGCGAGTGTCCGCAGCTGCGAGCGGATTCCGACGCTGCCGCGGCTGTTGAAACGCAGAATCGGCCAGCCGCGACGGCGGGCGACGGCGGCCATCTTGCCTTCAGGGTTGGTCGGGCGGGGGTTGCCGACCAGGTACATCAATGCGACGTCCTCGTCGCCGTCGGCGTAGAAATAGCTGTCTTTCAAGTCGATACCGTGCTCGGCCGCGAACTGCTGCACGGCCGCGGCCTTGCCCGGCCCCCACAGGATCGGCTTGACCACATTCCCGGTGAGGATCCCGTTCTCGTCGGTTTCGAACTTGTTGGTCAGCGTGTTGGGGATGCCAAGAAAGCGGGCCACCGGCTCGACCTGCAGTGTCAACGCGGACGAGCTGAGCACCACGGTGTGGCCGCGGGCGAGGTGGGCGCGCACCAATTCCCGCATTTCCGGGTAGATCCGGCTCTCGATTTTTTGCGCGAACAACCGCTCGCCGATCTCCTCCATGTCGGAAAGCGGGCGGCCGCGCAGCGCCTTGGACGCTGTGTGGATGAGTTGCTCGAACTCGATGCGCCCGAGTTGATGATTCAGGCCGGCCTGGATCATGCTGATCAGCTCACCGACCCCCATCTCACGGCGCCGGAACCGTTCCTGGGTGAGGATGACGCCGGTGAACCCGGCCACCAACGTTCCGTCCAGGTCGAAAAATGCGCCGATCTTGGGCCCGGGCGGACTGGCCATGATTTCGGCGACCGACCCGGGCAACCGAAGGTCGCGCGACCCCTTGCGATCCTCGGTGGCGGTCATGATCCCGACGCCGATCGGGTCGACATATCGGGTGCCTGGGCGTCGAAGGACGCGGGCACCGCATGCGGCGCGGGTTCGCCGGCCAGCGCGAGGATCTCGTCGAAACCCTCCACGAGGCATCGGGCCCACAAATCCTCATGCCGGACCGCGGCCCGGTCGTAGCGCGTGGTGATGGTGCAGCAGCCCCCGCGTGATATCAGCACGACCATCATCGCCACACCCGGCAGCGGCCCAATGCCATACTGCCGCAATATTTTTGCACCGGCCAGGTACGTGTCGCCCGGGTAGACCGGCACATTGCTGGCTTGCACGTCCGATGCGACGACCGAGCCGGTCATCGACTCGAGCAACGGCGTCGGCAACACGCTGAGCAGTGGCGCGATCGAACCGATGACGTCCATCGCGGGTTCGTCGCGCCGCTGGGTCATCTGGGCGCGAATCTTGCGCATCCGGGCCACCGGATCGGCGGTGCCGAGGGGCGCGGCCAGGTTGACGCCGGTGAACCGGTTGCCGCCCGCGGGATCGGATTCGGCCCGCAGGTTCACCGGAACCGCCATCGGCAACGTCGCGATCGGCACACCGAGTGCTTCGTGGTAGCGGCCCAGCGCGCCGCACAGCCCGGCCAGGTAGGCGTCGTTGATTGAACCGCCGCCGGCCTTGGCGGCCCGGTGCAGGTCGGACAGTGGGATGTCGATGGCCTCGGTGCGGGTGGCCAGGCTGCGCCGGCGCAGCAGCGGCGACGGCTCGGCGGCCCGGCTCATCACCCGCACGCTGGAGCGGGCGTAGCTCAGCGCCCCGGCCACGGTGGATGCCGGACGCAGCACCGCCCGGCCCACCACCGACGCCGCGCCCCACAGTGCGCCCCGCACCCCGTCGACGACGGCCTCGGGCAGATGGTTGAGGCCTTCGCGCATCAGGTCGGTGGGCGACAAATCCTGTGGAATGGGTTGCGGCGGTGGCGGCCCGGCCGGCGGATCACGCTCCAGGTCGTAGATGTGGGAGAACATCTCGACGCTGCCGACACCGTCAGTGACCGCGTGGCTCAGGTGCAGCAGCGTCGCGGCCCTGCCGTCAGCCAGGCCGTCGATCAAGGTAGCCGTCCACAGCGGACGGGCGATGTCCAGCGGCGACTGCAGCATCACCTCGGCAAGGTCGAACACCTGCCGCAGCGTGCCCGGTTCGGCGACGCGCAGCCGTCGGACATGAAAGTCCAAGTTGAAATCGGGATCTACCACCCATCGCGGCGCGGCCGTCGGCAGCGTCGGCACGACCACCTTCTGGCGCAGCCGCAACACCCGTCGCGACGCGTGTTCGAACCGGGTCCGGAACCGCTCCCAGTCCGGCGTGGTGTCGAGGATTTCCAGCGCCATGATCCCCGAGCGGGTCCGCGGGTTGGCTTCCCCGCGGTGCAGCAGATAGTCGACCGCGCCGAGCGCTGTGGGCAACCCCGCCGCGTCGACGGACTCAGCCACCGGCTCGTCTCCGTTCTGACATCGCCACTGGAGCCTCCCGTTTCGCCACTCCTACCCAAACGCTAGTCCGGTTGTCGCGATGGCGGTAGCGATTGCGAGGATCCGCATAAGGGCGATAAACGTCAGCCGACTGGTTTGCGAAATACTTTGCCCGCGCAGCGAATTGGAATTTCAGCTCGCGGGTGTGGCTTGTTTGTGCGTCACGCGACGACGCGAGCGCAGATAACGTCCGTGCACGACGCCGAAAAAGTCACCGACGGCGTCGGCCGTCAGCCGGGACCGGACGGTCCCGACGATATCGAACGCGTGGTGGGCATTTGGCAGCTCGGCATAGCACACGGTGCGGGCGCCGGCGTCGCGCAGTGCAGCGCAAAATGTTTGCGCCTGCGCGCGGGGAATGAGCGAATCGTTGGCGCCGTGCAGCACGAAAAATGGTGGAGCTTCGCTGTGCGCGTGCGATATCGGCGACGCGAATTCGAACAACCCGGGATCATCGACGTAGCGCTTTTGCATCACGAAGCGCTCCAAAAATGGCAGCATCAGCTCGTGCATTTTTTCGGCATCGGTGAAGTCGTAGACCCCGTAATACGGCGCGGCCGCCTGCACCGTGGTGTCGGCGTCTTCGAAGCCGGGCTGTAGCCGCGGGTCGTTGGCGGTGAGCGCCGCCAACGAGGCCAGGTGCGCGCCCGCCGAACCTCCGGTGACCGCGACGAAATGCGGGTCGCCGCCGTAGTCCGCGATGTTCTCGCGCACCCACGCGATGGCCCGTTTGACGTCGACGATGTGCGTCGGCCACGCCTTGCCCGGACTCTTGCTGTAGTCGATCGACACGCAGATCCAGCCGAGTTCGACCATCCGGCCCAGCAGTGGGTAGGCCTGGCCCCGTTTGCCGTTGAGGGTCCAGGCGCCGCCCGGGATTTGCACCAGCACCGGGGCCCGGCAGCCTTCGGACAAGTCCGGACGACGCCAGATGTCGAGCAGGTTGTCCCGCCCCGCCGGCCCGTAGGAGATGTCCGAGGTCTGCGACGCGTACCGACGGCGGTGGCCCGCAGCGTGCAGCAGTCCGCCGCGGCGCGCGCACTCGGCCTGATCGGTGACCGGATGCGACACCCGGTCGCGGTAGTTGGCGCCGAAAGATTCCTCGAGCGCCGCGGACAGGATGCGGTCTGCGCGTTGCGCCGCCCACGTCGTGGCGACCCGGCCCACCGACAGCGGAGTCACCCCCGACAGCGCATGCGCGGTGAGCACCTGCGGCGAAAACTCGGCGGACAGCCATCCCGCGAACCAGGCGGCCGCGAACGGCGAACCCTGCAGCAGCAGGGCAGCGGCGCGATAGGTGTCGACCGCCTCGGCGGCCAGTTGCGCGCCGTGGCGCAGCGCCAGGGCGCCGGCCCGCGAGCACTTCGTGGTCACGCTCATCGCCATGCTCATGGCAACGCCACTCCTTGACGTCGGCCCACACGTCGCCGGTCAGCGTACGTGTGTCGCGCGTCACAGGTTAGCGAATCACTAATCCCGCCAAGGGGATTTCGATCGGCGTTGCGCGTCGGGACTTGGCGTGTCGCGGCGTTGGATACACTGACCTGCGCGTAAGTCTTTCCGGCCCCCGTAGCTCAGCTGGACAGAGCGCATGACTTCTAATCTTGTGGTCGCAGGTTCGAGTCCTGCCGGGGGCACTCGTCAGGCTGATCACTGTTCGCCGTCGACGGCGAACGCGCGCGGCACCGGTTCACCCGCCAGTTTGAGTATCTCGTCGAAACCCTCACGCAGGCACCGGGCAAACAATTCCTGTTCCCGGATGGCGGCTCTGTCGTAGTTGACGGTGACGGTGCACCGGTCGCCGGCAGACAACAGCACCACGACCATTCCCACGCCGGGCACCGACGCGAGACCATGCTGCCGTAGCACTTTCGCTCCCGCGAGGTAGATATCGCCGCGGTACGAAGGCACATTGCTGGCCACCACATCGACGAATCCCCCGCTGCTCATCGCGGTCAGCAGGGCCGCCGGCAAAACGCTCACCAGGCGTGCAATCGAGTGGCTGACGTCGCGCGCGGGCTCGTTTCGGCGCTGTGTCATCTGTGCACGGATCTTGCCCATGCGAGTGACGGGATCGTCCTCGCCGACCGGGGCTGCCAGCATGACGCTACTGACCTGGTTGGCGGCGGTGAGGTCCGCTTCACCGCGCACGTTCACCGGCACCGCCATCGGCAGCGCGTCGATCGGCGCGCCAAGCGCCCGGTGATAGCGCCCCAGCGCGCCGCACAGGGCGGCCAGATAGGCGTCGTTCAAAGAACCGCCGCCGGCTTTGGCGGCGCTGTGCAGGGCGGAGAGACCGATGTCGAGCGCTTCGCTGCGGCGTACCGAGCCGCGCTGGCGCAGCAACGGTGACGGCTCGACGGGCCGGCTCATCACTCGCACCGCCGACCGGGCGTAGCCCACGCCGCCTACCAGCGCCGACACCGGATTGCGCATCAACCGGCCAACCGCGCGCAATGCGCCCCACAGCGCGCGCCGGACTCCCTCGACGAGGGCTCGGGGCTGGCGTCTGATGCCCTCCCACATCAGGTCGTCGGGGGACAGATTCTGCGGAATCGGTGCCGGAGGTGGCGACTCGCCCGGCGGATCGCGCTCCAGAGTGGGGACCTGCGCGAACATCTCGAGGGCGCCGATCCCGTCGGTGAGCGCATGGCCGATGCGGAAAAGCAGCGCAGACGTACCGTCGGCAAGGCCCTCGACCAACGTGGCGATCCACAGCGGTCGCGACGTGTCCATCGGTGACCGCAGCAGCTCGTCGGCCAGGTCGAAGACTTCCCGCGGAGTGCCAGGCTCAGGAACACGCATCCGACGCACGTGAAAGTTCACGTCGAAGTCCGGATCCACCACCCAGCGCGGTGCGGTCGTCGGGAGGGTGGGCACGACTACTTTCTGCCGCAGCCGCGGCACCCGACGGGAGGCACCTTCGAAATGGGCGCGAAACCGGTTCCAGTCCGGCACGGCGTCGAGGAAAACGACTCCCATGCTGCCCAACCGTGCATGGCTATGGGCTTCGCGCCGATGCATCAAATAGTCGGCGGGTCCCAGCTCGCTGGGCATTTCGGCGGCGTCAACCATCGTCGCGACTCCGCCCCGGTCCAATGACCTTTCTCGCCGACCACGTCACCGCCGCCGCCGCACCTTTCAACAGCGTTGGGCCGCTGCCAAGCTCAAGCTAAACCGGCCGAAGCGCGGACGGAGCTAATTGTGCGAATTTGCTGAATGGTTGAACGGATCGCCCGCTGGCCTACGACCTACATTGGAAATATGTCGAATAGCGGCCGCGGTCCGCGGTTCGGCTCGCCGGCGACACTTGCATGGCAATGAAACATGCTCCTCGACGGCGCGCTGAGCGCGGGTCGCCGATGGCAATCCTACTACTCTGAGCTCGCCTGGCCGGATGTTTAGCTCGCGGAGGTGGCACATGGCCCAGCCCGATCTGGTTCTCTACCGCGCCGATGACCGCGTCGCGCTGATCACCGTCAACGATCCGGAACGGCGTAACGCCGTCACCGCCGCGATGTCGGCCCAGTTGCGGGCCGCGGTCGAGCGGGCCGAGGCAGATCCGGACGTGCACGCCGTCGTGGTCACCGGGGCCGGCAAGGCGTTCTGCGCAGGTGCCGACCTCAGCGCCCTGGGCGAAGCCGCCGAGGAAGGGCTGCTGGCCCTCTACGACGGGTTCATGGCCGTCGGCAAGTGCACGCTGCCGACGATCGCGGCGGTCAACGGCGCGGCGGTCGGCGCCGGGCTGAACCTGGCGCTGGCCGCCGATGTGCGCATCGCCGGGCCGGCCGCGTTGTTCGACGCCCGCTTCCAGAAGCTTGGCCTGCACCCCGGCGGCGGTGCGACGTGGATGCTGCAGCGCGCCGTGGGTCCGCAAGTCGCCCGCGCCACCTTGCTGTTCGGTATGCGCTTCGACGCGGAATCCGCTGTGCGCCATGGCCTTGCGCTGTCCGTTGCCGACGACCCGGTGGCCGCTGCGCTGGAACTAGCGGCCGGGCCCGCTGCGGCGCCGCGGGAGGTGGTGCTGGCGACCAAGGCCACCATGCGCGCCACCGCCAGCCCCGGATCGCTCGACGACGAGCAGCATGAACTGGCCAAGGACACCGAGCTGGGCCCGCAGGCCGCGTCGATCCGCTCACCGGAGTTCGCGGCCCGGCTGGCCGCCGCCCGGGGCAACAACGCCTAAAGGTCCAGCAGCGCCGTCTCCGGTGACTCGAGGAGGCCCCGTAGCTCGCCCAGGAACGCGGCGACCTGCGCGCCGTCGGCAACGCGGTGGTCGAATGCGCAGGTCAAGGTCATCTGGGGGCGCACGACGACCTGGTCGTCGAGGGCCATCGGCCGCGGCTTGAGCGAGCCCATGCCCAGGATGGCCGCCTCCGGATAGTTGATCACCGGCACGCCCTCGTCGAGTCCGAGCGCGCCGAAGTTCGACACGGTGAACGTGGAGCCTCTCAGCTGCGCGGGCTTCAGCGTGCCGGCGCGCGCCTGTTCGGTCAGCCGGGCCACCGTGTCGGCGAGCTGCCTGGTGGTCATCTGCTGCGCGTCGGCGACGACGGGCACCAGCAGACCCCGGGGTGCGGCGACCGCGAAACCCAGATGCACCGCGTGGTGACTGCGCACCTGCGGGCCGTCGGGCCCGTCGACCCAGGTGGAGTTGAGGATCGTGTGGTGCTGCAGCGCGAGGGCCACGAACCGCAGGGTGAGCGCGAACGGCGTGACCTGCAGTCGCTCGTGCAGCCGCACCAGATTGGTGCAGTCGGCCTGCACGCTGGCATGGGCGTCGGGAATCTGGCTGCGGGCCAACGTCATTCGTTGGGCCATCTCGGCCTGCACGCCGCGCACCGGCAACACGTCGTAGGCGACGTCCGTGTGTTCGGCCGCCGCGAGTACGGCCTCGCGACTGATCAGGCCGTCGGGACCGGGCGGCACGCGGGCCAGGTCGACACCCAGCTCGGCGGCCAGTTTGCGCACCGGCGGCTTGGCTTTCGGGCGCCTGCTCGCGTCGAGCGTGTGATCGGCGCCGTATCCCACGAGCACCGGTGTGCGCGTGGGTGATTCACCGTTCGATGCGGTATCAGACAGGGTGTCGATCCGCACCAGCAGCGCGCCGACCGGCAGCACGTCGCCTTCGGCGCCATGCGTTTCGACGATTCGGCCCGCGTACGGGCTCGGGATTTCGACTTCTGCCTTGGCAGTCTCCACCGAGCACAGCGGCTGGTTGATTTCGACGTCGTCACCGACGGCGACGTTCCAGCTCGACAGCGTCACCTCCTCGAGCCCTTCGCCGAGATCCGGGACGACGAACGGTTTGACGCTCACGGAAGCTCCAGGGCTCGCTCGACGCAGTCCATCAGCCGGTCGGGCCCGGGCAGCCACAGCTTCTCGAGCCGCGCCGGCGGGTAGGGGGTGTCAAACCCGCACGCGCGCAACACCGGAGCCTCCAATTCGTAAAACATCTCCTCTTGGATGCGGGCAGCCAGCCCGGCGCCATAACCCAGGCTTCGCGGTCCCTCGTGCAGTACCACGCAGCGCCCGGTGCGGCGGATCGACGCGGCCACGGTGTCGAAGTCCAGCGGCACCAGCGACCGCAGGTCGACCACTTCCAGACTCCAACCCCGTTGGGCCGCAGCCATTTCCGCGGTGGACAACGCCGTGGCCACCAAACCGCCGTACGTCAGCACGGTGACGTCGGTGCCGTCACGGCGCACCACCGCCTGCCCGATCGGTGGCCCGGGCTGCTGGGTGTCGACGACCTCGCGGCCCCAGTAGCGCCGCTTGGGCTCTAAGAACATCACCGGGTCCGGACAGTTGATGGCATGGCGCAAAAGCCAATACGCGTCCGACGGCGACGACGGGACCACGACCTTCAAGCCGGCGGTGTGCGCCCAGTACGACTCGGTGGACTCCGAATGGTGTTCGACCGCACCGATTCCGCCGAACGACGGGATCCGCACGGTGACCGGCATGTCGATTTCGCCGCGGGTGCGGGTGCGGTACTTGGCCAGATGGCTGACTATCTGGTCGAACGCCGGGTAGGCGAAGCCGTCGAACTGGATCTCCGGCACGGGCTTGAATCCGCGCAGCGCCAGGCCCACCGCGATGCCGATCACCGCGGACTCCGCCAGCGGGGTGTCGAAGCAGCGGTCGGAAGCGAACGTCTCGGCCAGCCCCTCCGTGACCCGGAACACGCCGCCCTGGGCCGCGACGTCCTCCCCGAACACCAGCACCCGATCGTCGGCGGCCATCGCGTCGTGCAGCGCGCGGTTGAGCGCGGCCACCATGGTCAGCGTCTGCTCGGCACCTGGCAATGTCGCGGCGCGAGTGGGCGGTTCGACGATCTGCGTCATCGCGGCTCCTCCCCCAGTTCCACCCGCAGATCTCGGCGCTGCGCCTCCAACGCGGGCGTCATCTCCGCGTAGACCGTGGTGAACACCTCGTCGATGTCGACGTCGGACGCGCCGAACAGCGTGTCGCGCAACTCGGCACACAGCCGCCGGGACCGCGCCGCCACCCGATCGGCAAGCCGCTCCGACCACAGCCCCCGGCCCTCAAGATAGGCCCGGTAACGCGGAATCGGGTCCAGCGCCAGCCAGTGCTCGAGTTCGTCACGGCTGCGGTAGCGCGTCGGGTCGTCGGATGTGGTGTGCGGGCCGAGCCGATAGGTGACCGCCTCGATCAGTGTCGGACCGCCGCCGGCCCGGGCCCGGGCGGACGCCTCGGCCATCAGCGCATAGCAGGCCAGCACGTCATTGCCGTCCACCCGAATGCCCGGCATCCCATAGCCGATCGCCTTGTGCGCGATCGACGGCGCAATGGTCTGCCGGCACAGCGGCACCGAGATCGCCCACTGGTTGTTCTGCACGTAGAACACACACGGCGCACCGAAGACAGCCGCGACGTTTAACGCCTCGTGCACGTCGCCCTCGCTGGTGGCGCCGTCGCCGAGGAAGGCGACCGTCATGGAATCCTCGCCGAGGCGCTGCGCGGCCATCGCCGCCCCGACGGCGTGCAACGCGTGTGTGCCGACCGGAATCGAGATCGGAGCGCAACATTTTTTGATGAATTCCAGGCCGCCGTGCCACGTTCCGCGCCACATGGCGCCGACGTGGCTGGCCGGGATGCCGCGCACCAGGAACGCACCCAACTCGCGATACTGCGGGAACAGCCAGTCCGACTTACGTAGACAGGCCGTCGCCCCCACCTGCGCCGCCTCCTGGCCGCGGCATGGCGCATACAAAGCCAATTCACCCTGGCGCTGCAAGTTGACCAGCTCGGTGTCCAGATCGCGGGTGACCACCATCATCTCGTAGAGCCAGCACAGGGTTTCGTCCGGAAGCTCACGGCTGTAACGGTCTTCAGCGGTCGGCGTCCCATCCGGCGCGACGAGTTGCACCGGATCGAGGTCGACAGTCATCGGGCTCTGGGCAAGCTCGGCCACACCGCCTCCTTCCCGCGGTCACGCGGGTGCGCGGCGGGTCAGAGCAAACCCGGACGACCGGGACTGCTACGAGCCGGAGTCAGTCGCCAGCTGCACGATTCGCTCGGCTCGCCGCAACACTGGCGCATCTACCATTATGCCTTCAAATGCGAAGACACCGCGTTCATCGGCGGCCGCGGCGAGCACGTGTCGCGCCCACTGCACTTGGTCCGGCGTCGGGGCGTAGCCGGCCCGGATCACCGGCACCTGGCTGGGATGGATAGCAACCTTCGCGTCGAACCCGACCGCCACCGCGTCGTCGACCTCGGCGCGCAGCCCGTCGAGATCCTTGATGTCGAGGTAGACCGAATCCAGCGCCAGACGGCCGTAGGCCTTGGCGGCGAGCAGCGACTGCGACCGGACGTGGCGGGCCACCTCCCGGTAGGTGCCGTCCGGGTAGCGGTTGGCGGTGCCGCCCAGCACGGCGAACAGGTCCTCCGCTCCCCACATCGCCGCGACGGCGTTGTCGGCACGGACGTTGTCGGTGACGGTCAGCGCGCCCAGCGGCGACTCGACGAGCACGACGACGTCCAGCGGTGCCAGCGCGGTGACCTGTTCGGGCGCTTCGCATTTGGGAAGCATCACGGTGTCGTAGCTTGTGCGGGACAGGGCGTCGAGGTCTTTGGCTTGGTCGTCCGTGCCGAACGGGTTGACGCGCACCACGGTGCGGGCCGGGTCGAGAGCAACGTCGACAAGGGCTTTGCGCGCGGCCGCCCGATCTGCGGCAGCACATCCATCTTCCAGGTCGAGTATCACGACATCGGCTGCAGCAGCTGCCTTTTCGAACCGCTCCGGCCGATCGGCCGGGCAGAACAGCCACGCCGGGCCCGGGTTGTCAAGCGTCATCGGCCGGCCTCATGCGCACCAGGGTTTTGCGTGTCGCGGTGGCGACGACGTCGCCGTGCTGGTTGCGCCCAGTGTGGGCGAACGTGAGGATGCCCTCCCCTGGGCGGCTCTTGGATTCCCGTTTGCCGGTGATCACGGTCTCGGCGTACAGTGTGTCGCCGTGGAAAAGTGGCTTGGGGAAGGCGATTTCGGAGAATCCGAGGTTGGCGACGATGGTGCCCTGGGTCAGTTGCGCGACGGACAACCCGACCAGTGTCGACAGCGTGAACATCGAGTTGACCAGCCGCTGGTGGAACGGTGGCAGCGCGTCGGAAAACGCGGCGTCCAGGTGCAGCGCTTGGGTGTTCATCGTCAACGTGGTGAACAACACGTTGTCGGCCTCGGTGATCGTGCGGCCGGGGCGGTGCAGATAGCGCACCCCGATCTCGAATTCCTCGAACCACAGCCCGCGCTGGACTACGGCGCGCTGCTCCTCCGTCACAATCCCACCTCTCTGGCGATCACCATCAGTTGCACTTCGCTGGTCCCTTCACCGATTTCCAGGATCTTGCTGTCCCGGTAATGCCGAGCGACCGGGAACTCGTTGATGAACCCGTAGCCGCCGTGGATCTGGGTGGCGTCGCGGGCGTTGTCCATGGCGGCCTCGCTGGCCACCAACTTGGCGATCGCTGCCTGCTTCTTGAAGGGCTTACCGGCCAGCATCAGAGCCGCGGCGTCGTAGTAGGCGGTGCGGGCCGTGTGCGCACGGGCCTCCATCCGGGCGATGGTGAACTCGATGGCCTGATAGCGGGCGATCGGTTGACCGAATGCCTCACGCTCGCGGGCATACTTGATGCTCTCGTCCACGCAGCCCTGCGCGGCGCCGGTGGACAGCGCGGCGATCGCGATTCGGCCCTCGTCGAGGATGCGCAGGAAGTTGGCATAGCCGCGGCCGCGTTCGCCGAGCAGGTTTTCCTGCGGCACTCGCACGTCTTCGAACGTCAGCGGATGGGTGTCGGAAGCCTTCCAGCCCACCTTGTCGTAGGCCGGTTCGACGGTGAAACCCGGTGTGGGCACCGGTACCAGGATCGACGAGATCTCCTTGCGGCCACCCTGTTCACCGGTGACGGCGGTGACGGTGACCAGCTTCGTGATGTCCGTGCCGGAGTTGGTGATGAACTGCTTGGATCCGTTGATCACCCAGTGCCCGTCGTCGAGGCGGGCGGTGGTCTTGGTGGCGCCGGCGTCGCTGCCACCGCCCGCCTCGGTCAGCCCGAACGCGCCGAGCGCGCGGCCACTGGCCAACTGCGGCAACCACTCTCGCTTCTGCTCTTCGGTGCCGAACCGGTAAATCGGCATGGCACCCAGCGACACCCCGGCCTCCAGCGTGATCGCCACGCTTTGGTCCACCTTGCCCAGTTCCTCGAGCGCCAGGCACAACGCGAAGTAGTCGCCGCCCATGCCGCCCCACTCTTCGGGGAACGGCAGGCCGAACAGCCCCATCTCGGCCATGCCGGCCACCACCTCGTAGGGGAAAGAGTGCTCGGCGTCGTGGCGGGCAGCGACCGGCGCGACCACGCTCTGCGCGAAGTCGCGGACCGTCTTGGCCAACTGCTGGTACTCGTCGGGAAGCGTCCCGGTGGCAATAAAGTCAGGCACAGCTTAGCCTTTCGTGTTCGCCTTGATCCGGGCCAGCGGCTGGCCTACCTTGACCTGGTCGCCGACCGCGACGAGAAGCTCCACGACGCCGTCGACGGGCGCCGTCAGCGCATGTTCCATCTTCATCGCCTCGACGGTGACAATCATCGCCCCGGTCTGCACGTCGACGCCGTCGTCGACCCCTACTGCGACGACCGATCCCGGCATCGGGCTGGTCAATTCGGCGTCGCCGCTGTGCGCGTCGTCGGGGCGCACCGGCGCTTCCCGCACCTCCTCGAGCACGGCGGTGGTCCCGGCACCGTGCAGCCAGATCTGGTGCTCCGCCGACGCGACGGCGTACTCCGTTCGCACGCCGTCGAGTGTCAGCACCAGCCGCCCGTCCGCCAGATGTGCTTGCAGCGAATGGTTTTCGTCGTCTTCGATGCGAGCAGCCGCGTCGGCGGGGGTGCCGGTGATGTACACGTGGTCGGTGCGTTCGCCGGCCCGCAGCCGCACACTGACGGGTGCGGCGGCGCCGACGCGCCAGCCGGACGGCACCTGCCACAGGTCGGCGCCGGGCGCCGGCCACAGCCGCAGCCACCGGTAGGCTGCCGCGGCGATGAAGTGTTCGTCTGACGGCGGCGCCGCGACGAAATCGCCGGCCCTCCGGTCCAGCAGCCCGGTGTCCAACCGCCCGGCGACGACGTCGGGATCGGTCAGCAGGAACCGGGCGAACTCCACATTGGTCACCACACCGAGCACTGCGGTGTCGGCCAGCGCCCGGTCCAGCGCTCTCAGCGCGGCGGGACGGTCGGCGGCGTGGGCGATCACCTTGGCCAGCATCGGATCGTACTGGCTGCCGACCACCATCCCGGCCGACAGACCCGAATCCACCCGCACCCCAGGGCCTTTCGGCTCCACCTGCGTCAGCACGTCGCCGCCGGTCGGCAGGAATCCGCGGGCCGGGTCCTCGGCGTAGATCCGGGCTTCGATCGCATGACCGTGCAGGGTGATGTCGGATTGGGTAGCGGTCAGCTTCTCCCCCGCGGCGATGCGGACCTGCCACTCGACCAGGTCCCAGCCCGTGACCATCTCGGTGACCGGGTGCTCGACCTGCAAGCGGGTGTTCATCTCCATGAAGAAGAACTCCTCCGGCTTGTCGGCGGAGACAATGAATTCGACCGTGCCGGCCCCGGTGTAGTCCACACTGCGCGCGGTGTCACAGGCGGCGGCGCCGATCCGGGCCCTCGTCGTCGCGTCCAGCAGCGGCGACGGCGCCTCCTCGACGACCTTCTGGTGCCGCCGCTGCAGGCTGCACTCCCGTTCGCCGAGGTGTACCACGTTGCCGTAGGTATCGGCCAGCACCTGGACCTCGATGTGTCTGGGCCGCAGCACGAATCGTTCCAGGAACAGTGTGTCGTCGCCGAAGGCGGCGGCTGATTCGCGGCGGGCACTGGTCAGTGCGGCGGGCAGGTCCGCGGCCCGTTCGACCAGCCGCATGCCCTTGCCGCCGCCGCCGGCCGACGGCTTGACCAGCACCGGGTAGCCGACCTCCTCGGCGGCGGCGATCAGTTCGGCGTCGGTCAACCCGGGCCGGGCAATGCCGGGCACTACCGGAACCCCGAACTCCGACACCGTCGCTTTGGCGGCGATCTTGTCGCCCATCGTCTGGATCGCTGTGGTGGGCGGGCCGATGAAGGTCAACCCGGCGGACGCCAACGCCGAAGCGAAATCCGCGTTCTCCGAGAGGAAGCCGTATCCGGGGTGTACCGCCTGCGCCCCGGTGCGCACCGCAGCGTCGACGACCGCGGCGATGTTGAGATAGCTGTCGCGGGCGGGTGGCGGCCCGATGCGTACCGCGACGTCCGCCTCGGCGACGTGACGTGCGTTGGCGTCGGCGTCGCTGTACACCGCGACCGATCGGATGCCCATCGCCTTCAACGTGCGGATCACCCGGACGGCGATCTCCCCGCGGTTGGCGACCAGAACCGTGTCGAAGCCCATCACCCTCACATCCTGAACACGCCGTAAGAGACCGGCTCGACGGGCGCGTTGGCGACGACCGAAAGAGCAAGGCCTACAACGGTCCTGGTGTCGGCAGGGTCGATCACGCCGTCGTCCCACAGCCGGGCCGTCGAGTAGTACGGGTTGCCCTGGTGTTCGTATTGCGCACGGATGGGCGCCTTGAACGCCTCTTCCTGTTCGGCCGTCATCTCCCCGCGCACCGTCGCCAGCACCGATGCGGCCTGCTCGCCGCCCATCACCGAGATCCGCGCGTTCGGCCACATCCACAGGAATCGCGGCGAATACGCCCGCCCGCACATGGAATAGTTACCCGCCCCGTAGGAGCCGCCGATCACCACTGTCAGCTTGGGCACCCGCGCGCAGGCCACCGCGGTGACCATCTTGGCGCCGTGTTTGGCGATACCGCCGGCCTCGTAGTCGCGGCCCACCATGAAGCCGGAGATGTTCTGCAGAAACAGCAGCGGCACCATCCGCTTGTCGCAGAGTTCGATGAAATGTGCGCCTTTCAAAGCTGATTCGCCGAACAGCACGCCGTTGTTGGCGACGATCCCGACCGGGTGGCCGTGGATGCGGGCGAATCCGGTGACCAGCGTGGTGCCGTATTCGGCTTTGAATTCGCCGAATTCGCCGCCGTCGACGATGCGGGTGATCACCTGGTGTACGTCGTAGGGAATCCGGGGGTCGACGGGCACCACGTCGTAGAGCTCGGTCTGCTCGGCGATGGGGTCGACGGTCGGCAAGACGTCCCATGCCCGCGGCTGGCCGGGGCCCAGGGTTGCGACGATGCGCCGGATGATGCTCAGCGCGTCGCGGTCGTCGTGGGCGAGATGGTCGGTGACGCCGGAGGTTTTGGAGTGCAGGTCGCCGCCGCCGAGCTCCTCGGCGGTGACCACCTCTCCGGTGGCGGCCTTCACCAGCGGCGGGCCGCCGAGGAAGATCGTGCCCTGGTTGCGCACGATCACGGCCTCGTCGCTCATCGCCGGAACGTACGCCCCACCGGCAGTACACGATCCGAGCACGGCGGCAATCTGCGGAATGCCCTCGGCGCTCAGCTTGGCCTGGTTGTAGAAGATCCGGCCGAAATGCTCACGGTCGGGAAACACCTCGTCCTGTCGCGGCAGGAACGCGCCGCCGGAGTCGACCAGGTAGATGCAGGGTAGCCGGTTCTGGCCCGCGATCTCCTGTGCCCGTAGGTGTTTCTTGACCGTGATCGGGTAGTAGGTGCCGCCTTTGACCGTGGCGTCATTGGCCACGATCATGCATTCGCGGCCGGAGACCCTGCCGATGCCGGTGATGATGCCCGCGCCGGGACACTCGTCGTCGTACATGCCGTTGGCGGCCAGCGGCGCCACCTCCAGCAGTGGGCTGCCGGGATCGAGCAGTCCGTCGACCCGGTCGCGCGGCAGCAGCTTGCCGCGGCCCACGTGACGCTCGCGGGCGCGTTCCGGCCCGCCCAGCGCGGCCGCGGCCAGCTTCTCGCGAAGCTGCGCCACCAATGCTTGGTGCGCATCGCGATTCGCCGCTGAAGAAGTCACCCGCTGCCCGCCGAATTTCGGTTAATGACGACTAACTCATGCTATGTTAGTGGAGATTAACCGAGCTGTCCAGGAGGCCGTTCATGACACCGTCTGCTCCAGCTGACAACCGCCGCAGTCGGCTGAAGTCCGACCGGCGGGCGCAGCTGCTGGTTGCAGCCGAGCGGCTGTTCGCCGAGCGCGGGTTTTTGGCGGTGCGGCTGGAGGACATCGGCGCGGCCGCCGGCGTCAGCGGTCCGGCCATCTATCGGCACTTCCCGAACAAAGAGTCTCTGCTGGTCGAGTTGCTGGTGGGCATCAGCACCCGGCTGCTGGTCGGCGCCCGAGAGGTGAAGTCCCGCAGCGCTGACCCCGCCGAGGCTCTCGACGGCCTGATCGACTTCCATCTCGAATTCGCCTTGGGTGAACCCGATTTGATCCGCATCCAGGACCGCGACCTCGCGCATCTGCCCGCTGCCGCCGAGCGCCAGGTGCGACGCGCGCAGCGACAGTACGTCGAGGTGTGGGTGGATGTGCTGCGCGAGCTGGAACCCGGCCTCGCCGAGGCCGACGCCCGGCTGATGGCGCACGCCGTGTTCGGGTTGCTGAACTCGACCCCGCACAGCCTCAAGCGCGCCGAGAGCAGGGCCGCGCGGTCGCGCACGGTGATGCGGGCGATGACCGTCGCCGCGTTGACCGCCAGGGCAGGTACCCTGCCAGGGTGAGGTGGGCATGAACGATCCGCGTCGATCCGAGTACACCCGTCCGGCTCGGCCCGGCGGCGAACCGACCGAACGGCTCCGTCAGCCCTACCCGCCGTACAGCGACCCGGCCTACGCCGGTCAACCGCCCTACGGACCGCCCCCCTACCAGGGTCTTCCGCCGCGTCCCGGACCGACCGAGACCAACCCGACCGAGAAGTTGCCGCAGTATTGGCTGCAGGACCAGACGCCGGATCAGCCGACCACGCCTCCGGCCGGGCGGCCGAGGCCACCTCGCTGGTTGTGGGTCGCCGCGGCGGCAGCGGCGTTGCTGGTCGCCGCGCTCGTCATCGCACTGGTGATCGCCAACGGCGCCGCCAGAAAACAGACCACGGTCGCACCGCTGCCCGCGATGCCGGGTTCCAAGACCTCCGGGTCGGCGGCGTCGCCGTCGACAACCACATCGGCGCCCGGCGCCACCACCTCGACGTCCGAGCCT